>Ga0315907_10008278_pt1 | contig 10714 bp, 7 predicted proteins | sample LakEriMetagenome_3_FD_203525 | JGI IMG/M metagenome (GOLD analysis project Ga0315907, IMG submission 203525) | Freshwater fungal communities from buoy surface, Lake Erie, Ohio, United States - Buoy 12 MA123 | ecosystem: Environmental > Aquatic > Freshwater > Lake > Lake biofilm | place: USA...
GTCATCACCCTCCTCGTCGATCCCGCCGGCCCGTCGCTTGACCCTAGCACGGCCGACCGCGCGCGGGATGCGCTGGCGGCGGCCGGGGCCGCGGCCGGCCCGGTCGACTGGCTGTCGCCCGGCGTCGCCTGCGACGTCCCGTTCGAGGGGGTTCCCGAGGGCGCCGCGGAGACCGCGGTGCGGGCGGCGCTTGACGGCATGCCCGTCGACCTCGCCGCCCAGCCGGCCGCCGGGCGGCGCAAGCGTCTCCTGATCGCCGACATGGAAAGCACCGTGATCCGGCAGGAGATGCTGGACGAGATCGCGGCGGTCGCCGGCATCGGTCCGAGGATCGCGGAGATCACCCGCCGGGCGATGAACGGGGAGCTCGACTTCCGCGCCGCGCTGGCGGAGCGCCTCGCCCTGCTGAAGGGCATCCCGGTCCGGGTGATCGACGACCTCCAGTCCACCATCACCGTCATGCCGGGTGCGGCGGCGCTGGTCGACACGATGCGCGCGGCCGGCGCGCGCTGCCTCCTCGTCTCCGGCGGATTCCGGGTTTTCACCGGCCCCGTCGCCGCCCGCCTCGGCTTTCACGCCGAACAGGGCAACGTGCTGGAGATCGCGGACGGGCGCCTGACGGGCCGGGCGGTTGAGCCCATCCTCGACAAGGACGCGAAGCTGATGGCGCTGAACGTCGCCTGCGCGGAGCTGGGCATCGGGCCCGTGGATGCGGTGGCCGTCGGCGACGGGGCGAACGACCTGCCGATGCTGATGGCCGCGGGCCTGGGCGTTGCCTTCCGCGCGAAGCCCGCGGTGGCGGCGACGGCCCGCATCCGCGTCGACCACGGCGACCTCACGGCCCTCCTGTACCTGCAGGGCTTCCGGGCCGGGGAGATCCGCGCGGAGACCTGATCGGACGGACCCCCCCCTGGTCCCTCCCGCGCGGAAGGGGCCGGGGGGACCGAGCCGCGCCGTCAGCCCGGGATGTTCAGCGCCACGAACCGCAGGTCGCCCTGACGGTCGACCAGCAGCAGGACCGACCGGCGGCCCTGCTCGCGCGCCCGGCGGATCTTCTGCTGGACGTCGGCCGGGTTGGCGACCGCCTCCTGCCCGACCTCGACGATCACGTCGCCCGCCCGCAGCCCGCGTCCGGCCGCCGGGCTGTCGGCCGTGACCTCGGTCACCACCACGCCCTTGATGTCCTGGCCGATGTCGAACTGCTGGCGCAGTTCCGCCGAGAGGTTCGACAGCTTGAGCCCGAGCGCCTCGACGACCGGCGGTGCCGTCCGCTGCTGCTCGGCCGGGACCGAGGCGAGGAGCCCCTGCTGCTCGGCGGCCTCGAGCTCGCCGACCTTCACCTGCATGTCGAGCTGCCGGCCCTTGCGCCAGACCTGCACCGGCACCCGGGTGTCGACCGCCGTCTCTGCGACGATCCGCGGCAGGCGGGCCGAGGTGTCGACCGGGCGCCCGTTGAAGGCCAGGACGATGTCGCCCGGCTGGATCCCCGCCTCGGCGGCCGGGCCGCTGGCGGTGACGCTCGCCACGAGCGCGCCGCGGGCCCGGTCGAGGCCGAGGCTCTCGGCGATCTCGTCCGACACGCCCTGGATCCGAACGCCGAGCCAGCCGCGACGCGTCCGGCCGAATTCGCGCAACTGCGCCACGACGCCCTTGGCGAGGTTGGCCGGGATCGCGAAGCCGATGCCGACCGACGAGCCCGTCGGCGAGAAAATGGCCGTGTTGATCCCCACCACCTCGCCGTCGAGGTTGAACATGGGGCCACCGGAATTGCCGCGGTTGATGGAGGCGTCGGTCTGCAGGAAGTCGTCGTAGGGCCCCTGCTGGATGTTGCGCGCCCGGGCCGAGATGATGCCCGCCGTCACCGTGCCGCCGAGGCCGAAGGGATTGCCGATCGCCAGCACCCAGTCGCCCACCCGCGACTTGTCGCTGTCGCCGAACGTCACCGCGGTGAGCGCGCGGTTGGCCGGCGGGGTGATCCTCAACAGCGCGAGATCGGTCTTTGGGTCGCGGCCGACCAGCGTCGCCCGGATGGTCGTGTCGTCCTGGAGGATGACGTTGATCTCGTCCGCGCCGTCGATGACGTGGTTGTTGGTGACGACCAGCGCTTCCTTCGCGTCGATGATGAAGCCCGAGCCCAGCGACGTCGCCCGGCGCGGCGGCGCGTTGGGGTTCCGGCCCTGCCGCTCGAAGAAGTCGCGGAAGAATTCCTCGAACGGGGAGCCCGGCGGGAACTGCGGGAGCTCCGGCCCGCGCTCGCCCCGTTCGCCGCGCGGCTCGCCACGGCCCTCGCCGCGCTGCGGAACGGTCTGGGTGGTGGAGATGTTGACGACCGCGGGCAGGAGCTGCTCGGCCAGGTCGGCGAAGGTCGCCGGTGCGGCCCGCTGGGCCGACGCCGGCGTCGGAGCGGGAACGGCGAGGGTGATCGCGAGCGCGACACCGATGGCCGAGGCCACGCGACGGACGTAGGACGGTGCGACCGGAATGCGGGCGGGAGACGGGCTCACGGGTTCTCTCTCCATGACAGGCGGACAGGACCGCCCGATCGCGGAGCGTACCCTGCCGAACCGAAGCATGCGAAGCGAGTTTGGTGCAATTGCGGCGATGACGAGCCCCAGGCCGGTGCCACCGGCATCCGTCGGCGGTGCCCCGTCCGTGGCAGCGCGACCCGGGGGTCGGCCGCACGGACGGGGACCGGTCCGTCAGTTCGCCGGGCGCGGCTCCACCGGAGCCACCGGAAGGGCGGCGGTGGCCGGTGCGCCGGTCGCCGTCGGCGCGATGCCGCCGGGTGCGGCCGGACCGCCGTTCACAGGACCGTTCCGTCCGCTGAAGTAGCGGAAGAAGTCACCCTGCGGCGACAGCACGAGCGTCGTGTCGTCGCTGCGCAGCGACGTCCGATAGGCCTGTAGCGTCCGATAGAAGTTGTAGAACGTCTGATCCTGCGCCGTCGCCTCCGCCAGGACGCGGATCGCCCGGTTGTCGCCTTCGCCGCGCAGCGTCTGCGCATCGCGCTGGGCCTCGGCGAGAAGCACGGTGCGCTCGCGGTCGGCGCGCGACCGGATCTGCTGCGACTGCTCCTGGCCCTGGGCGCGGAACTCCGACGCCTCCCGCTCGCGCTCCGAACGCATGCGGGCGAAGATGTTCTGCGTCGTCGCGTCCGGGACGTCGGCGCGGCGGATGCGCACGTCGACGATCTGGACACCGAAGGTCTGCGCCTCGGCGTTCACCTGCCGCGTGATCTCGTCCATCAGCCGCACGCGCTCCTCGGACAGCACCTGGATCTGCGTCGCGGCACCGAGAACGCGGCGCAGCGTCGAGGTCGAGATGTTCGACAGGCGGGTCTCGGCCGTGAATTCGGTCCCGACCGTCTGGTAGAAGCGCAGCGGGTCCCGGATCTGGTAGCGGACGAAGGTGTCCACCTCCAGGCGCCGCTGGTCGGCGAGGATGATCTGCTCGGACGGCGGTTCGATGTCGAGGACCCGCCGCTCCATGTAGACCACGTTCTGGATGAGCGGGATCTTCACATTAAGGCCGGGCCGGTTGATGACGTTGACCGGCTGGCCGAACTGGAGGACGAGCGCCTGCTCGGTCTCGTCCACGGTGAAAAGGGAGTTTGCGGCGACGACGCCCGCGGCGATGACCGCGATGCCGGCGATGACGAGCGACCTGTTCATGTCCTGTCCCTCTCCCGTCAGCGGCGCGGCGGCTGCTGGCCGGCGGCGCCGCCGCCGGCGGGCTGCCCCTGCGCCGGCGCACCGGGACGCCGCATGAGTTCGTTCAGCGGCAGATACGGAACCACGCCCTGGGCGTCCTGCCCGTTGGCGTCGATGATCACCTTGTTGGTCCCGCGCATCACCTGCTCCATCGTCTCCAGATAGAGCCGGTTGGCGGTCACCTCCGGCGCGAGGCGATAGGCCTGGAGGACCGAGATGAAGCGGCGCGCGTCACCCTCCGCCAGGTTCACCACCTCCTCGCGGTAGGCGGCGGCTTCCTGCAGCAAGCGCTCGGACTCGCCTCGGGCCCGCGGGATCACGTCGTTGCGGTAGGCCTCGGCCTCGTTGCGCAGCCGTTCGCGGTCGGAGCGCGCGCGCTGGACCTCGTTGAAGGCGTCGACGACGGGGGCCGGGGGATCGACCTTGCGGAGCTGGACCTGCGTCACCCGGACGCCCGCCCGGTATTCGTCGAGCATGTCCTGGAGAAGACGGCGGGTCTGCACCTCGATCTCCTGCCGGGCGTCGGTCAGGGCGGGCTGGATCTCGGTGCGGCCGATGATCTCGCGCATCGCGCTCTCCGCGACGCGGCGCACCGTGCCATCGGGCTCGCGCAGCTGGAACAGATAGTCCCGCGCGTTCGCGATCTGCCAGAAGACGACGAAGTCGATGTCGATGATGTTCTCGTCGCCGGTGAGCATCAGGCTCTCGTCCGGCACGTCGCGCTCGGTCCCCGGTCGCCGCGGGTCGACGCCGGTACGGTATCCGACCTCGACGCTGTTCACGCGGGTGACCTTGGGCAGGCGCACCGCTTCGATCGGCGACGGGAGGTGATACTTCAGGCCCGGCATCTCCTCGGTCCGCACCCACTGGCCGAAACGGAGGACGACGCCGTGCTCGTCCGGCTGGACGCGGTAGAAGCCCGTGAGCCCCCACAGCACCAGAAGAATGGCGACGACGGCGGCAAGACCCTTTCCGCCACCGAAGCCGCCCGGAATCATCCGGTTCAGGCGATCGCGCCCCTTGCGGATCAACTCGTCGATGTCCGGTTGCTGGCCGCCGAAGCCGCCGCCCCCGCCGCCGCCCGACCCCGATCCCCAAGGATTGCGGTTGCCGCCGCCCGGGGGCGAGCCCCACGGACCACCGCCGCCACCGCCCTGATTGTTCCACGGCATACGTCAAGTCCCTCGTGATTGCGCCCGGTGTCCGGTCCCGTCGACGGTCGTTCGGCGCGGCGGACGCCGCCCCTACCGGCCGGTCGGGCGGGCCCTCATATCCAGATGCCCCGGACGGGGCATCCCCGGAAAGAGCCCGGGCGCGCAGGTTTTCCGAGATATTGGGAAGGGGGCGGAGTTTTCAACATGGCTGGACCGACGCAGGAGCAGGTGTTGGCGGCGCTTCGGGCCGTCCGCGACCCCGACCGCGGGGGCGACGTGGTCTCGCTCGGGATGGTCTCGGGCCTCGCCGCCGGGGACGGCCGGGTGACCTTCGCGATCGAGGTCGACCCCAAGCGCGGCCCCGCGCTGGAGCCGCTGCGGCAGGCGGCGGAGCGCGCGGTCGCCGCGGTGCCGGGGGTGACGCACGTGACGGCGGTCCTCACCGCCCAGCGCCCCGCCGCGGCGCCACCGCCCGTGCCGGGCGCGGGTGGCGGCAAGGGCACGAACCGGGTCGAGCTGCCCGGGGTGCGCGCGATCGTCGCGGTGGCGTCGGGCAAGGGCGGCGTCGGCAAGTCGACGACGGCGGCCAACCTCGCCCTCGGCCTTGCCGCCGAGGGGCTGCGCGTCGGGCTGATGGACGCCGACATCTACGGCCCGTCCATGCCGCGGATGATGGGGATCACCTCCAAGCCCCGGGCGACCGACCGCAAGACCCTCGAGCCCCCGGTCGCCTACGGCGTCAAGGTCATGTCGATGGGGTTCCTCGTGGCCGAGGACGCACCGACGATCTGGCGCGGCCCCATGGTGCAGGGGGCGCTGGTCCAGATGCTGCGCGACGTGGAATGGGGCGACCTCGACGTCATGGTCGTCGACATGCCGCCCGGCACCGGCGACGCGCAGCTCACCATGGCGCAGCAGGTGCCGCTGGCCGGCGCCGTCATCGTCTCGACGCCCCAGGACATCGCGCTGCTGGACGCGCGCAAGGGGCTGAACATGTTCCGCCGCGTCGACGTGCCCGTCCTCGGGATCGTCGAGAACATGAGCTATTTCTGCTGCCCGAACTGCGGTCACCGGACCGACATCTTCGGCCACGGCGGCGCGCGGGCGGAGGCCGAGCGGCTGGGCGTCGAGTTCCTGGGGGAGGTGCCGCTCCACATCTCCATCCGCGAGACCTCGGACGGCGGCCACCCGATCGTCGTCGCCGATCCCGAGGGCGAGCACGCCCAGGCCTTCCGCCGCATCGCGCGGCGCGTCCGCGACAAGGTGCTGGCAGCGCGCGAGACGCCCGCGATGCCGCGGATCGTGATGGAGTGACCGGGCGCCGCGGACACGGCGACGGCGGCCGGTCGCGCGGTATCGCGCCGAAACGAGATTGAGCGCACGGGACCGACGGGCTAAGGATCACCCCCGTCGACCCCGGCGCCAGGTGCTCCCCCATGTCCGCCAGCCCGCTCACGCCCGATCAGGCCGCCGAGGTCGCGCAGGCCCGTGCCCACCGGACGGAAACCCTCCGCCCCACCGTCCCGGCACTGGAGGAGATCCTGTTCCAGCCGCTCCCGGTGCTCGACCACGGGTTCGTGCGGGTGATCGACTACATGGGCGACGATTCGGCGATCGTGCAGGCGGCGCGCGTCTCCTATGGCCGTGGCACCAAGCGGGTGAGCGAGGACGCGGGACTCATCAAGTATCTGATGCGGCACTGGCACTCGACCCCCTTCGAGATGTGCGAGATCAAGTTCCACGTGAAGCTGCCGATCTTCGTCGCACGCCAGTGGATCCGCCACCGCACGGCGAACGTGAACGAATACTCGGCCCGCTATTCGATCCTCGACCGGGAGTTCTATGTCCCCGCGCCCGAGCACCTCGCGGCGCAGTCGGCGTCGAACCGGCAGGGCCGCGGCGCCGTGCTGGACGGCGAGGAGGCGGTGGAGGTGATGCGCATCCTGCGCGACGACGCCCAGCGCACCTACGACAACTACGAGGCCATGCTGAACCTCGGCCCCGACGGCGGGCCGAAGGACCCGGCGAGGCAGGGCCTCGCCCGCGAACTGGCGCGGATGAACCTGACGCTGAACACCTACACCCAGTGGTACTGGAAGACGGACCTGCACAATCTGATGCATTTCCTGCGGCTGCGCGCCGACCCGCACGCCCAGTACGAGATCCGCGCCTATGCCGAGGTGATGATCGACGCGCTGGCGCGCTGGGTGCCGCTGACGCACGAGGCGTTCAAGGAATACCGGCTGGGTGCGGTCACGCTGTCGGCCACCGCGATGGCCGTCCTGCGCCGCCGCCTCGCCGGGGAGCAGGTGACGCAGGAGACGAGCGGCCTGTCCAAGCGGGAGTGGGCGGAACTGGAGGCGGCGCTGGCGGGTTCAGGCGGCGCCGGCTAATCCCATCCGGCGCTCGATGCGCTCAACTCTCGTCTCAAGCCGATCAAGACGAAGCGACATGGCGGCAATCTCGGTCGTCATGATGCCAAGACGCCCTTCGATGGCCGTGACGCGGACCTTGAGATCCTGGACGTCCTCCGCTATCCGGTCGACCTTCTCGTCGATCCGGCGCAGGTAGAGGAGGATAAGGTTGTCGGGGCCATCGGTCATGCGCGCATTTTGGCATGGTCATATGGCATCCGCAACTTCAACCTTCGGGCGAAACCGCCTGTCCCGTTCGCCCGCTCTCGAGGATCGCGTCGACCAGCCGGTGGACCCGGAGCGCCGCCCGCCCGTTCGGGTCCGGCACCCGGCCGGCGTCCAGCGCGTCGAGGAAGGCGGCGATCAGGCCGCGGTGCGCCTCGTGGGTGAAGGCCATGGGGTCGGCGCCGCCGCCCGTCCCGGCCGATCCCCCCGTCTCCTCCCGCCGGCCGTCCTGAAAATCGACCGTCAGCGCGCCGCCGACGAGCGTGGCCGTCGCGCGCGTCCCGACGATGGTGAGCCGCTCCGGCCCGCCGGGATAGGCGGCCGTGGTGGCGACGAGGCTGCCCGGCGCCCCGTTCGCGAAGATCAGGCCGGCGGCGGCGAAATCCTCCGTCTCCATCCGGTGCAGACGGGTCGTGGCGGCGACGGCGGACACGCGCTCGACCGGCCCGGCGAAGGCCAGCATCAGGTCGAGCGCATGGATCGCCTGGGTCAGCAGAACGCCGCCGCCGTCGCGCGACAGCGTCCCGCGGCCCGGCTCGTCGTAGTAGGACTGGGGCCGCCACCAGGACACGGCGAGCTGCACCGCGGCGACGTCGCCGATCGCCCCCGCCGCCAGTAGGTCGCGCAGCCCGAGCGCCCCCGCCCGCCAGCGGTTCTGGAACACCACGCCGAGCGGCACGCCGGCGTCGGCGCAGGTGCGGACGACCGTCTCCGCCGCCGCCGTCGTCCGTTCCAGCGGCTTCTCCAGCAAGATCGCCTTGCCGGCCGACGCGATCCGCCGGACGAGGTCGATCCGCGCGTCGGGCGGGGTCAGCAGCAGGACCGCGGTCACCGACGGATCGGCCAGCACCGCGTCGAGGTCGCCCGTGACGGGAAAGGCGGGGAAGGCGGCGGCGAACGCCGCCTGCCGCGCGTCCGAGCGCGAGACCGCCGCCGCGACCTCCACACGCCCCTGCGCGGCGAGGTCCGCCAGGGCCAGGGCGTGGGGGCGTGCCGCCATCCCGAGCCCGATCACCGCGATCCGGTGCCGCATCGTCGTGCTCCGTTCAGAGGAAGCTGTAGGGGTCGATGTCGACCTGCACCCGCACGGTGCCGGGGATCGGCACCCGGCCGAGCCAGTCGGCCACGAGGCTCTGAACCGGCACCGACCGCCGCGCCTTGAGAAGCAGGCGGCGCCGGTGCCGCCCGCGCAGCAGCGCCAGCGGCGCCTTGGCGGGCCCCAGCACCTGGACGTCGTCCGACCGCGGGGCGGCCCGGCCGAGCGCGCGGGCCGCCGCCTCCACCTGCCCCTCGTCCTCGCCCGAGACGATGAGGGCGGCGAGGCGCCCGAAGGGCGGCATTCCCGCCGCCATCCGCTCCTCCGCCTCCCGCCCGAGGAAATCGTCCCGTCCGCCCTGGGCCAGCGCCCGCATCACCGGGTGCTCGGGCATGTAGGTCTGGAGCAGCACGCGGCCCGGCCGCTCGGCCCGGCCCGCCCGGCCGGCGACCTGGTGGAGCAGCTGGTAGGTCCGCTCCGCCGCCCGCAGGTCCCCGCCGGCCAGCCCGAGGTCGGCGTCGACCACGCCCACCAGCGTGAGGAGCGGGAAATGGTGGCCCTTCGCCATCACCTGGGTGCCCACGAGGATGTCGATCTCCCGCGCGTGCACCTTGTCCAGCAGGTCGCGGATGGCCCGCGGCCCATGCAGCGTGTCGGACGCCATGATGGCGGTGCGCGCGTCGGGGAAGAGCATCCGCACCTCCTCGAACACCCGCTCCACGCCGGGTCCGCAGGGGACGAGCGAGCCCTCGGCCGCACAGCCGGGGCAGGCGTCGGGAACGGCCGTCTGGAAGTCGCAGTGGTGGCAGTGCAGGCGCCGCGTGTGCCGGTGCTCCACCAGCCACGCGGTGCAGTTCGGGCACTGGAGGCGGAACCCGCACGCGCGGCAGAGGGTGAGCGGGGCGTAGCCGCGGCGGTTGAGGAACAGCATCGCCTGTTCCCCGGCCTTCAGCGCCGCCGCGACCGCCGCGACGAGCGTGGGCGCGAGCCACTGTCCGCGCGGCGGGCGGTCGGTCCGGAGGTCGAGGAGGTCCACCGTCGGGAGCCGCGCCCCGCCGTGCCGGTCGACGAGGTGGAGGCGGCGGTAGCGCCCCCCTTGCGCGTTCACCACCGTCTCCAGCGAGGGCGTCGCGGAGACCAGCACCACGGGGATCTTCCCCAGATGCGCCCGCGCCACCGCCATGTCGCGCGCGTGATAGACGACGCCGTCCTCCTGCTTGAAGGCGGGTTCGTGCTCCTCGTCCACCACGATCAGGCCGAGGTCGGCGTAGGGCAGGAAGAGGGCCGAGCGCGCGCCCACGACGATCCGCGCCTGCCCCGTCGCCACCGCCCGCCACGTCAGCCGCCGCGTCGTGCCGTGGACGTCGGAATGCCATTCCGCCGGCCGCGCCCCGAACCGGCCCATGAAGCGGTCGAGCCACTGCCCGGCCAGCGCGATCTCCGGCAGGAGGACCAGCACCTGCCGGCCCTGTTCCAGCGCCGCGGCGATCGCCTCGAAATAGACCTCCGTCTTGCCTGAGCCGGTGACGCCGTCGAGCACGGTCGCGGAGAACCCGCCCGCCCGGATCCCGTCGCGCAGCGCCTGGGCCGCCGTCGCCTGGTCGATCGACAGGTCCGGGCCCGGCAGTCGCCAGTCGGGTGTGGCGCCGGGAAGGACCGGCTGGAGCAGCACCGTCTCCAGCACGCCCGCGTCCGCGAGGCCGCGGACCACGGCCGGCCCGCAGGCCGCCCGCGCGGCGAGGTCGGACGCCGCCAGCGGCGGGCCGTCCTCGAGTTCGGCCAGCACCCGCCGGCGGGCGTCGGTCAGCTTGAGGGACGGCGGCAGCGGCGCGTCCGACCGCCGGTAGGCGACCGTCGGCCGCGGCGGCTCCAGCGCCTCCGCCGATCCCAGGACCATGCGCAGCACCGCGCCGACCGGGGCGAGGGTGTAGGCCGCGACCCAGTCGACGAAGCGGCGCACGACGTCCGGCATCGGGGGCGTGTCGAAGCGGCGGACGACCGCCTTCAGCCGGCCCTCGGCCAGATCGCCACCGCCGCCCCCCCACACCACGCCCACGAGCCGGCGGGGGCCCAGCGGAACCTCGACGTACGCGCCCGGTTCGAGCGCCATGCCGTCGGGGACGCGGTAGTCGTAGGCACCGGCCAGCGGCAGGGGCAAGAGCACGCTGGCGCGGG
>Ga0315907_10008285_pt1 | contig 10706 bp, 9 predicted proteins | sample LakEriMetagenome_3_FD_203525 | JGI IMG/M metagenome (GOLD analysis project Ga0315907, IMG submission 203525) | Freshwater fungal communities from buoy surface, Lake Erie, Ohio, United States - Buoy 12 MA123 | ecosystem: Environmental > Aquatic > Freshwater > Lake > Lake biofilm | place: USA...
AAAAAAAGCCACCCTCCCGGATGGCTTCTCTCTTTAGAGCTCTAGAGAAAAATTACTCAGCAGCAGCCTCTTCGCCTTCAGCAGCAACCTCTTCGGTAGCTTCTACAGCGGTGGTGTCTTCAGTAACTACCTCTTCAACCACGGTCGTGTCTACCGTCTCTTCAACTACTGCTTCTTCAGCGGCGTTGTTGCAGGCGGCGAAGGCAACCAGGGCCAGGGCGCTCAGAAAAAAGCTTACTTTTTTCATTTTGGGTTTTGGTTTTTAATTGTTTAGGACTTCGAAATCCACTGCAAAGGTAGTGCAATTTTTATGTCGTGCAAGGGGTTACACTTAAATCAATTTTTTTAGTAGCGAAGTCATCGACACCGAATCGTGCAGGTTTGACTTCAAATCACTGATTTTCAGTCGAATTTGCTTCATGCTGTCGCGGTCGCGGAGCGTGACGCTCCCGTCTTCCAAGGATTGATGGTCAACCGTAATGCAGTACGGAGTACCCACGGCGTCTTGGCGGCGGTAGCGTTTTCCGATCGCGTCTTTTTCGTCGACCGCAACCTGAAAATCCCAGCGCAGCTCATCGTATACCTGCTGGGCGAGCTCGGGGAGCCCATCTTTTTTGAGCAGCGGCAGAATGGCAACCTGCGTGGGCGCTACGGCATAGGGCAACCTCAAGACCGTGCGCGTTGAGCCGTCCTCGAGCACCTCTTCGTCCAAGGCGGTCGACAGCACAGCCAAGAACAGGCGATCCAGGCCCACCGAGGTTTCCACCACATAGGGGGTGTAGGACTCGTTGGTTTCCGGGTCAAAGTACTGCACCTTGCGGCCCGAGTACTCTTCGTGGCGGCGGAGGTCAAAGTCCGTGCGCGAGTGAATCCCTTCGAGCTCTTTGAAGCCAAAGGGGAACTGAAACTCGATGTCGGCTGCGGCGTTGGCGTAGTGGGCCAACTTCTCGTGGTCGTGGAATCGGTAGCGCTCTGCGCCGAGGCCCAGCGCGAGGTGCCACTTCATGCGCGCGTCCTTCCAGTGGGCGTACCATTCCATTTCGCTGCCGGGGCGGACGAAGTACTGCATCTCCATCTGCTCGAACTCGCGCATCCGAAAAATGAACTGGCGCGCCACGATTTCGTTGCGAAACGCTTTACCCGTTTGGGCGATCCCGAAGGGCAGCTTCATGCGCCCGGTCTTTTGCACGTTCAGGAAGTTGACAAAAATCCCTTGAGCCGTTTCGGGGCGCAGGTAGAGGTCGCTCGCCTCTTCGGCCACCGAGCCCATTTTGGTGGCAAACATCAGGTTGAACTGGCGCAGTTCGGTCCAGTTGGCGCTTCCGCTCACCGGGCAGGTGATTTTTTCGTCGATGATCACTTGGCGCGCTTCGCTCAAGTTACCCGCCTCAAGCGCTTGGTTGAAGCGCGTAAGGGCCGCGTCGGCCTTGCTTCGGTACTCGACCACGCGCGGATTGGTGCTTCGGTACAGGGCTTCATCAAAGGACGCCCCAAAGCGCTCCTTGGCCTTTTCCACTTCTTTGTCGGCCTTTTGGCGGAGTTTTTCGGCGTAGTCCTCGACCAGCACGTCGGCGCGGTAGCGCTTCTTGCTGTCCTTGTTGTCGATCATGGGATCGTTGAAGGCGTCGACGTGGCCGCTCGCCTTCCACACCGTAGGGTGCATAAAAATGGCGGAATCCAATCCGACTACATTGCCCTGAAGCTGGACCATCGCCTTCCACCAGTAGGTGCGCAGGTTGTTTTTCAGCAGCACGCCGTTTTGACCGTAGTCGTAGACTGCGCTCAACCCATCGTAGAGTTCGCTGGATTGAAAAATAAAACCGTACTCTTTGGCGTGGGCGATGACGCGCTTAAAGGCTTCTTCGGGGCTCAAGTTGGACATGGCGGAGTTAGGATAACAGGGTGGGCAAATTGGTGGCAAACAACTTGACCGAAATGGCTAATAAAATGATTCCAAATACTTTGCGCAGTACGTTGATGCCGTTTTTGCCCAAAAAGCGCTCGAGGTGGTGCGTGTTTTTCAGCACGAGAAATACCAGCACGGCGTTGATCAGTATGCCCGCGATGATGTTGGCGGTTTCGTACTCCGACCGAATGGAAATCAGGGTGGTCAGGGTGCCCGCTCCGGCAATCAGCGGAAAGGCAATGGGCACGATGCTGGCGGACTCGGGTTCCGCCTCCTTGTATATGCGAACGCCCAAAATCATTTCGAGGGCGAGGAAGAACAGGACCAGCGAACCGGCCACGGCAAAGGAGGCCACGTCCACGCCAAAAAGTTGAAGGATTCCTTCGCCAACGAAGAGAAAAAGAATCATGATGGCCGTGGCGGCTACGGTGGCTTTTTCGCTTTGAATGTGGCCCACGCGGTTGCGCAGCGAAATAATCACGGGAATGCTTCCGATGATGTCGATCACCGCAAACAGGACCATGGTAACGCTGAGGATTTCCGAAAAATTCACGACGGCACAAAGGTAGTGTGCTGCCGGCGGAGCGGCTACTTTTGCGGCATGATCTCGATCGGAACGACCCTGGCCTCGGACGACGTTTTTTCGCAGGCCTTTGTGTGCGACCTCAGCAAGTGCCAAGGTGCCTGCTGCGTGGCGGGCGACGCCGGGGCGCCCCTGCGCGACGACGAGCTGGCGGTGCTGGACCGAATTGGGCCGGCCGTGGCGCCCTACCTCCGGCCCGAAGGCTTGGCTGCGCTCGCCGAACAGGGCAACTACGTGCGCGATACCGACGGCGAATGGGTTACCCCCTTGGTTGGCGGCAAGGAATGCGCGTACGTGGTTTTTGAGGGCGAAACCGCGTACTGCGGCATCGAGCGCGCCTACCGCGACGGGGCGGTGGATTGGCCGAAGCCCCTGTCCTGCCATTTGTACCCCATTCGGGTCACATCGTACCGGGCCTACGACGCCCTGAATGTCGACCGCTGGTCGGTCTGCGAACCCGCGTGCAGCCTGGGACAGGCGCTCAAGGTTCCGGTTTTTCGTTTTCTGAAGGATCCGCTCATAAGAGCTTATGGATCAGCATGGTACGAGGAAGCAGAGCTCGTCCACGCGGCGCTCGAGCAGGAGCGCGGCAGGGCCTAGGGGCTTTGTTGAAAACTATGGTATAATGTTCAAATCTATCCCTTGTGTGCGAGGGAAGAGTTTTAAACTTTTGTAAGGCGCAAAACAGCCCCTCACGGTAAGCCCGTTCGCTTCGAAATGCTAATGTTTTGTTATTCAAGAGGATACGAAAAAAGAATTTGAACGATGAGCAACACTACCAACACTAACGAGCCGATACTCAAGGAGAACCCAAACCGCTTCGTGCTCTTTCCCATTGAGCACAACGACATCTGGGAAATCTACAAGCGCGCCGAGGCAAGTTTTTGGACTGCGGAGGAGATTGACCTGCACCAGGACGTTACCGATTGGGAGAACAAGCTCACCGACGACGAGCGCTACTTCATCAAGCACATCCTGGCCTTTTTCGCGGCTTCGGACGGCATCGTTAACGAAAATCTGGCCGAGAACTTCGTGAACGAGGTGCAGTACACCGAGGCCAAGTTTTTCTACGGATTCCAGATCATGATGGAGAACATCCACAGCGAGACCTATTCGCTGCTGATCGACACCTACGTGAAGGATCCGCAGGAGCGCCATCAACTGTTCAATGCGATTGATACGTTTGAAGCCATCAAAAAGAAGGCGGATTGGGCCCTTCGCTGGATTCAGTCTCCTTCGTTTGCCGAGCGCCTTATTGCCTTTGCGGCGGTTGAGGGCATCTTCTTCAGCGGGGCGTTCTGTTCGATTTTCTGGATGAAGAAGCGCGGCTTGATGCCGGGGCTTACCTTCTCGAACGAGCTTATCAGCCGCGACGAGGGCATGCACTGCGATTTCGCGGTTCACCTTCACAACCACCACTTAATCAACAAGGTGCCGAAAAAGCGCATCACCCAGATCATTGTGGAGGCCTTGGATATCGAGCGCGAATTCATTACGGAGTCCCTGCCGGTGGATTTGATCGGAATGAACAGCCGACTCATGGCCCAATACCTTGAATTTGTCGCCGACCGCCTCCTTTCGGAACTCGGCTGCGAAAAGGTGTACAACAAGGAAAATCCCTTCGATTTCATGGACATGATTTCGCTCGAAGGCAAAACCAACTTTTTTGAAAAGCGCGTTTCGGACTACCGCAAAGCAGGCGTGGGTGCCGAAGTGGAGTCCAAGGCCGACGCGTTCTCGTTTGATTCTGATTTCTAGTCGAGCACGAACATGATGCACGTTATCAAGCGCGACGGCCGCAAGGAAGCCGTTAAATTCGATAAGATTACGGCCCGTATCCAGAAGCTCTGCTACGGACTCAGTCCGCTGGTAGACCCTGTCGCGGTGGCCCTTCGCGTGATCGAAGGCCTCTACGACGGCGTGACCACGAGCGAGTTGGATAGCCTCGCGGCCGAGGTTGCCGCGTCCATGACGGTTCGCCACCCGGACTTTGCGCAACTCGCGGCCCGCATTGCCGTGAGCAACCTGCACAAGAACACCAACAAGTCGTTCACCGAGACGATGCGGGCCATGCACCAGTACGTCAACCCCAAGACGAACCAGGCCGCCCCGCTCATCGCCGACGACGTGATGGAGCTCATCGAGAAAAACTCGGAACTCCTGGATTCGACGGTGATTTACGACCGAGACTTCAGCTACGACTACTTCGGATTCAAGACCCTAGAGCGCTCGTACTTACTGCGCACGAACGGCCGAATCGCCGAGCGTCCCCAGCAGATGCTCCTGCGCGTATCGCTGGGCATTCACAAAGACGACATTCAGGCGGCCATTGAAACCTACGACGGCATGTCGCGCGGCCTCTACACCCACGCAACCCCGACGCTGTTTAATGCCGGAACCCCCAAGCCGCAGATGTCGAGCTGCTTTTTGCTTCAAATGGCCGACGACAGCATCGACGGCATCTACGATACGCTCAAGCAGACCGCCAAAATTTCGCAGAGTGCGGGAGGAATTGGCTTGAGCATCCACAACGTGCGCGCCACGGGATCCTACATCCGCGGTACCAACGGAACCTCGAACGGCCTGATTCCGTTGCTGCGCGTGTTCAACGACACGGCCCGCTACGTAGACCAAGGCGGCGGCAAGCGCAAGGGCTCGTTCGCGGTCTACCTCGAAACCTGGCACGCCGATATTTTTGACTTTCTGGACCTCAAGAAGAACACCGGCAAGGAAGAGCTTCGCGCCCGCGATTTGTTCTACGCCATGTGGATTTCGGACCTGTTCATGGAACGGGTTGAAGCCGACGCCGAGTGGACGCTGATGTGCCCCAACGAGTGCCCCGGCCTCTACGACACCTACGGAGATGCCTTCAAGGAGAAGTACGAAGCCTACGAGCGCGCAGGGAAAGGCCGCCGCACGATTAAGGCCCGCGAGCTTTGGACCAAGATTCTCGAAAGCCAAATTGAGACCGGCACCCCCTACATGCTGTACAAGGACGCGGCCAACGCCAAGTCCAACCAAAAGAACCTCGGGGTAATTCGTTCGTCGAACCTCTGTACCGAGATCCTGGAGTACACGGCGCCCGACGAGATTGCGGTCTGCAACCTGGCATCGATCGCACTGCCGAAGTACGTTGAGAACGGAGCGTTCGATCACCAAATGCTCTACGACGTGGTGTACAAGGTGACCCACAACCTGAACGACGTCATCGACCAGAACTACTACCCGGTTCCCGAGGCGCGCAATTCCAACATGCGCCACCGCCCGGTGGGCTTGGGGGTACAGGGTCTCGCGGACGCCTTCATCAAGCTGCGCTTGCCCTTCACGTCTCCCGAAGCGCGCCAGCTGAACAAGGATATTTTTGAAACCATCTACTTTGCCGCCGTAACCGCATCCTGCGATATGGCCAAGAAGGACGGGGCCTACGAAACGTTTAAGGGCTCGCCAATCAGTGAGGGCCAGTTCCAGTTCAACCTGTGGGGTGTGAGCGAAGACGAACTCAGCGGGCGCTGGGATTGGAAGGCGCTCCGCAAGGAGGTCATGAAGCACGGGGTACGCAACTCACTGCTGGTAGCTCCGATGCCGACGGCCTCGACCTCGCAAATCCTCGGAAACAACGAGTGCTTTGAGCCCTACACGAGCAACCTGTACACGCGCCGCGTGCTTTCGGGCGAGTTTATTGTGGTGAACAAGCACCTGCTGATCGATTTGGTGAAGCTCGGACTGTGGAACGACGACCTGAAGAACGCCATTATGGCCAACAACGGTTCGATTCAGGCCATCGACGGCATTCCCGACAACATCAAGGAGCTGTACAAAACGGTTTGGGAGCTCTCGATGCGCGACATCATTGACATGGCTGCGGACCGTGGACTCTTCATTGATCAGTCCCAGTCGCTCAACCTCTTTGTCGAATCCCCCAACATGGGCAAGCTCACGTCGATGCACTTCTACGCCTGGAAGAAGGGCCTCAAGACGGGCATGTACTACCTCCGCACCAAGGCGGCTTCGGCGGCGATTAAGTTCACCGTGAAGAAGCGCAACGAGGCAGCGCCCGCCGAAGAGGTATTTAGCGAAGTGGACCAGCTGAAGCAGCAGCAGGAAGCGCTCGCGGCGATGGATACCCCTGAGGTAAAAATTTATTCTGCGGAAGAGGCGGTGGCCTGTTCCTTGGATAATCCAGAAGCCTGCGAAGCCTGCGGGTCGTAAGCAGATTTGTGGACTAATTGCCTAAAATGCCTACCCTGTGTAGGCATTTTTCATTTTCATTAAACGCTGCATTTCAGGAATTTGTGTATCTTGACGTAGTTCAAAAACACAGGAAACCATGGCCCGAGAACAAGATAACCGTCGCGACGTGGATGAGCTCCGCCAGCGGCACCGGCACGAAGAAGAAGAACACGACAAGGCAGCGACCACAACCCAAATTGTGGTATTGGTCGTGATTCTGGGTATCGTGGGAACTTTGGCGTACTACTTGAGCACCTAAACGCGCGAACGTACCTTCGCTTCGCATGAAGCGTTGGACGACTTGGCTTGGAGGGGGCCTGGGCTGGGCATTGGGCGGACCCCTTGGGGCGCTTCTGGGTGCAGCCGTCGGAAACGCACTTACCGATTTTTGGACCCGAGACGAACGCGGTGCGGCGGTATCTCCGTCCGAGCGCGATTTTCACGCGTCGCTGCTCGTTTTGGCGTCGATGGTAATCAAGGCCGACGGGAAGGTCGACGATCGGGAGCTGAACTTTGTTCGGGATCAGTTTCGGCAGTGGTTTGGCGTAGAACGCGCCAACGAAGCGTTTTCGTTTTTCAAAAAGGTCGTCCAGGAGCAGCCGGCGCTCACGTCGGTTTGTGCCGAAGTTCGAAGCCACATGAGCCTTCAGGGCCGAATTCAAATCGTCGGATTTTTGTTTGCCTTGGCCTACGCCGACGGAAGCCTGCAGCCTTCGGAACGCGCGGTGATTGCCCGGATTGCGCAGTACCTCGGCCTCAACCAACACGATTTTAGCCGCCAGGAGTTGCTGCACCGACCCGCAGAGAAGCGGCGAGACCCCTATGAAGTACTCGGCATATCGCCTTCGGCTACCGATGCGGAGGTCAAGTCGGCCTACCGAAAATTGGTGAAAAAGTACCACCCTGACGCGCTGCAGGGCATGGGCGACGACGTAGTTAAGGAAGCTGAAGCAACATTTCGGCAAATTCAGGGGGCCTACGAAGAACTTTGTGGCGCCCGCGGCATTAAGTAGGTATGGACTTTCGCGACCCCATCCGCGCCGAATTGGCCCAATTCAACAAGGACTTCCCCGAGGCGTTCCGCTCCAAGGTGGCGCTTTTGGACCTCATCCTGCGCTACATGGTGCGGCAGAAAGGCAAGCAGCTGCGTCCTTCGCTGGTTTTTCTGGTGGCTAAGGCTTTTGGGACCGTTGGACCGCGGAGCTTCCGCGGCGCAACATTGGTTGAGCTGATGCACACGGCTACGTTGGTTCACGACGACGTCGTGGACGAGTCGGCGGTTCGGCGCGGAATGTTCTCCATCAATGCGCTTTGGAAAAACAAAATCGCCGTGCTCGTTGGCGACTACATGCTGTCCAAGGTTTTGCTTTTGGCGGTGGAGTCTGGGGATCACGACCTGCTTCAGGCCGTGAGTTCGGCCGTTCGGTCCATGAGCGAAGGGGAGCTCCTTCAAATCGAGAAGGCGCGCCGATTGGACATCGATGAGTCCGTTTACTACGAGATTATTGAGAAAAAAACAGCTTCGCTCATGGCCTCGTGCTGCGCCGTGGGCGCGGTTTCGGTTGGGGCAGATGAGGCCGCGGTCAAGCAGGCTGCCCAGTTTGGCAATGCCCTGGGTATGGGATTCCAAATTCAAGACGACCTGCTCGATTACCAAGCCTACGGCCAAAGCGGCAAGCCGTCGGGTATCGATGTGCGCGAACAAAAAATGACTTTGCCGCTTATTTACGCGCTGCGCCGTGCGGATTCCGCACAAAAAAAGGAGTTGATGCGCATTGTGCGCCGCAAGTCCAACGACCCCGAGCACATCCGAACCTTGATGACTGAAGTTGCTCGGCTGGGCGGATTGGAGTACGCCATGCTTCGCCGCGATGCCTACCTGGATTCGGCGCGCCGTATTTTGGCGGAATTCCCTGCGGGTGAGGCGCGCAGTTCGCTGGAACTTCTCGTTGATTTCGTTGGCCAGCGGGCCAAATAATTCCTACCTTCATTCGTCCTATGGGACTCATTTCACCCGCAACCGTTGACCGTATTCTCGATGCCGCACGCATCGAAGAAGTCGTGGGTGAGTTTGTAACCCTGAAGCGCAGCGGGGGCAGCTTTCGCGGCCTCAGCCCCTTCACGCAGGAGAAGACCCCCTCGTTTTATGTAGTTCCGTCAAAGGGCATTTTTAAGTGCTTTTCGTCGGGCAAGGGCGGTTCGGTGGTGACCTTTTTGATGGAGCACGAGCAGCTCTCCTACCCCGACGCCCTGCGCTGGCTCGCCAAAAAGTACCAGATTGAGGTAGAGGAAGAGGAAACCTCGCCCGAACAGGACGCCGTGCGGGATCGCCGCGAGAGCATGTTTGCGGTTAATGCTTTTGCGCTGAAGCAGTTCAGCGAGTGGATGTGGAACGAGGAACACGGCCGTGCCGTGGGCTTAGCCTACTTCCGGGAGCGGGGTTTTACCGACGAAATCCTTCGCAAGTTTGAGTTGGGATACCACCTGGAGGGACGCGACACCTTGGCGCAGGCGGCCAAAAAAGCGGGCTACCAAGAAGAATTTCTCGAGTCGACTGGCCTGTGCATCAAGCGCGAAACCGGTGGACTCGTCGATCGGTTTTGGGGGCGGGCCATGTTCCCCATTCATTCGCTGAGCGGACGGGTCGTGGGTTTTGGGGGCCGTGTGCTCCGCAGCGACGCCAAGACCGCAAAGTACTTGAACAGCCCCGAGTCCGAGATTTACCACAAGTCTCAGGTGCTTTATGGCCTCTTTCAGGCCAAGCAAGCGATAAGTCGGGCCAACAAGGTGTACCTGGTCGAGGGCTACACCGACGTGATCAGCATGCACCAAGCGGGCGTGCACAACGTCGTTTCGTCGAGCGGAACCGCCCTGACCCTGGAACAAATTCGCCTCGTCAAGCGCTTGACCGAGCACGTAACGCTGCTTTACGACGGCGACAAGGCGGGCATCCGCGCTTCGTTTCGCGGAATTGACTTGCTGCTCGAAGAAGGACTGTACGTGCGTGCCGTGCCCTTGCCGGCCGGCGAAGACCCGGACTCGCTGGCCCGCAGCATGGACGCGGAGGCCCTAGCGGCCTACCTCAGCGAACATGAAGTGGATTTCATGCAGTTCAAGGTGGAGGCTTTGACCGAAGAGGGTCAGGCTCAGGATCCCATTCGCCGTGCCGAAGTGGTGCGCGACGTGGTGCAGTCCGTGGCCAAAATTCCCAATGCTATTTTGCGCGAAGTGTACCTCAGGGACAGCGCCCAGCGCCTGGGAATTGAGGAGCGCAGCCTCTACGCCGAGATGGAGCGCATTCGCGGAAGCGAGCTGAAGAACGCGAGCCAGCGCCGTCCCGACCGCGATCCCTACGAAGACCCGACCCCGCCGGAAATGCAGGTGCAGCGCCCGCAGGCTCCGCGCCCGCTGGCCGTCGAGGAATCCCTAATTCGGGTGCTCCTGCAGCACGGCAGCGACCGCATTACCTGGCTTGGCCCCGACGGTCGCGAACACGAAGATGCGGCGGCCGCCCTGATTTTGGATGACTTAAGTGCCGACGAACTGGCATTTGGTCACGATGCCTACCAGCGCATTTATGCCGAAATGCTGCGAATTTGGTCCGCCGAAGAGCGGATTTTGGGACCGGAACATTTTGTGCGCCATGTGGATCCCGAAATGGCCGCAACCGCGGCGGAGTGCTTGACCGAGCGGCACCAGCTGGCGGATTGGTCCCGAAAGAGTATTTATATTGGCTCCGTGGAGGACCAGCTGTCGAATCACGTGCACGAGTGCCTGCTGCGCTTCAAGGAGCACCGACTTGAGGACCGAATTCGGGAGGCGGTAGCCGAGCTTGCCCAGCTGACCGAGCCGGAGGCGCGCGAGGTCAAATTGGCCGAGTTCATGCGAATTCAAACGCTTCGTAATGCCCTAAGGGCGGAATTGCAGCGCGTGGTATAATGGTTGCAGCGTGCGCCCTATGAATCCTACTACCCGTCCTTCGTGGGG
>Ga0315907_10008287_pt1 | contig 10702 bp, 2 predicted proteins | sample LakEriMetagenome_3_FD_203525 | JGI IMG/M metagenome (GOLD analysis project Ga0315907, IMG submission 203525) | Freshwater fungal communities from buoy surface, Lake Erie, Ohio, United States - Buoy 12 MA123 | ecosystem: Environmental > Aquatic > Freshwater > Lake > Lake biofilm | place: USA...
AAGAGCTCGATCGAGCGTTTTTGATTTGTGGAATGTTTCTCCCTGGCAATCGCTAGACTTGCTCTGTTTTCAGTTCTTGATTTGATCGACTTGGTCGCTGCTGGGTCGAATCGATTCAAAGTACTTGCGAATCGTCTGGCGATGCCCCATCGGGATCGATTCGGTCTCCAAGGCGGATTCGCTTAGACTCTCAAATTTTTGGGCTTGCTCGCGATACGCGCGGATCGTTTCCTCTTCTTGGGGATTCGATTTCTCGGTCTCAATATCCGATTGGCCTTGCCCAGTCTCTTGGCCTTTGAGTTTCATCTGCTCTTTGGCCGAGAGGGCTAGCGTCTTATCTCCCGGCGTCTTGTCGCCGGAGGACTTGCCTGCCTTGTTGCCCGACTTATTGCCTTTCGAATCGCTAGGTGACTGGCACTCTCCTTCGCACTCGGACTTGCATTCGTTCAAGCATTGGCACTGTTTCTTAAGCAAATCGGTCAGCTTCTTCTTATTGGCCAACTTCTTGGCTTCGCCACTCAAGCTTTTCGCTCCATCGCCGAACTTCGAACGGTTCCCTTGGCTCAAGCCTTGGGACATCTGTTCGGCTGCTTTGTCGATCTGATTCTCTGGTTTCTTTTGGGACGCGACGTCATTCTTGTTCGGTTGACTTCTGGCTTGCTCGAGTTTCTCTAAGACCGATTTTTCGGTCTGTCGGTCGAGCTCAGGGAGTTCAAGCTTTGCCAGTTGCTCGGCGGCTTTTTCCATATCCCCCTTTGCAAGTGCATTTCCGGCTTGGGCCATGGCCGGCGAAAGCGCAAGTGCCTCTCCGACCCGTTCCATCTGCGCAAGAGACTCGGGGTCCTTGAGTTGTGCCTGCATGTCCATCAGGGCCGACTCCATCTCGGAAAGTTTGGCCATCGCTTCTTTGGGGTCGACCCCTGGCTCTTTCATCTCTTGCAGGACCGATTGCAGTTCCTGCAAGAGCTTCTCTAACTCGGGATCCTTTTGCTCTTCTTGAATCGCCAGAAGCTCTTCAAGACTCTCCTGGACTCTGTCCGCCTGGCGATTGACCACTTCATGGATCACAACAGGAGCGAGCAGACTTTCGGCTCGGAGCGGAACCAAAAGGATCGCCGCAGCGCATAGATTCAGGACCAAGCCGCTTACAAACCAGCGAGGAACGCGTATCGGCACCACATCGACCGGGTCGATCGAGCGAGCATGCTCCTCGGCATCTTGAACTTGGAGTTGTTGCACGGGACTCAGCGTTTGACCGGATCTGGATCGACCCTGGAAGTCCAGTGCAGTCACAACACGATCTTTCAGACCGCATGCTCGGTCGATTTCACATGCTGCCGCATGCAAAGATCGAAACCGGATCAGGGCAACAAGCCCCCCCGCAGTCAAGCCGATGAGAGAACTGTAGGCGACCCAGGTCCAGGGAAACAGATCCCCCTGAATCCGCTTACCGATCGCCAAGCCACAAGCTACCACACCCCCGGCCAACAAACCCAAGGACGCCACCTGCCAGAGCCATGCAAGTTGCTGACGCTTTCGCACAGTGCGTACTGTATGAAGAAGCTCACCGCGAACAATTTCACCGCGAACAATTTCAGTCATGGGCTCAGTCATGGGCGCTTCCCTCCCTCGGAGTTGGACGACAGAACTACCGAATTCGATGTCGTATAAGACCCATTAAGATTAACATGCATTTCTAACGAATGCGATAGGTTCCCGAGAAATCTGGTGGCCACAATGTTATATTGCGGTAACTGGCGACCATTCGCGGATCACCCCATGGTGACCAACCAACTAAACAATCACCCCCGCTATCACTCCCTGCTAATTGAAGAGAAAGAGCTGCCCTCATGCTTACTTTTCGTTGGTATCTTCTTTGTTGGTGCTTCATTCAGTGTGCTTTTCAACTAACGGCCGACTCTCTTTGTCGCGGTCAGGAACTGGGCCAACAGGACTCGGGCCAACCGGACTCGAGCCAAGAGGAGCAAAAGCAGCGCGAGACCATCGCGCGCTTCGTCGCGGTCTTGGAGAAAAACCCAAGACGCGGGACCGCATTGGATCGGGTCTACGGCCACCACGTCGAGTTCGGGACGCTGGACTCGTTTGCAGCACAGCTCAAGGACCGTGCAAGTGCCCCCACATCGAGTGGTGAGAGTTGGATGATCCTCGGGATGATCGAGTATCAGCGAGGGAACGACGCGCAAGCAGTCGATGCGTTCACCAAAGCCGAGATGCTGCGGACCAAGGACCCACTGACGAGCTACTATCTCGGGCAATCGCAGCTTCGAATCGGAGATTCATCGGCTGCGGTCGCATCCTTTGAAAGGGCTCTCGAGCGAAAACCGCAGCGCACCGACGAGCTAGAGATCTTTCAGCAGTTAGGACGTGTCCACCAGCGCGCTCAACGGACCGATGAAGCGATGAAAGTTTGGAAACGGCTCGAGGGTCTTTATCCCGACGATCCGCGCGTGCTCGAACAAATCGCTGTCACGCTCGCAGAAGAAGGTCAATTCGCAGAAGCATTGCCTCGCTACGAGAAACTCGCTGCAACCTCCAAAGACGATTATCGCAAAACAACTTTTGCCGTCACTGCCGCCGAGCTGACGGTCAAACAAGGGGACAAACCCGAAGGGATCCGCCGCATGGAAGCCCTCTTAGCGGACCTGAATCCCGATGGATGGCTCTATCGCGATGTCAGACGGCGAATCGACGATTGCTTTCTTCGCACCGGGGATCAAGACGGATTGGTGAGCTACTATCAAGCTTGGCTCGAGAGTCACCCCAAAGACATCGAAGCCATGAACCGCCTGGCGAGATTTCTCAAGCAATCGGCGCGCAACCCCGAGGCAGCAACGTGGCTGAACAAAGCGTTGGCATTGGCCCCCAAACGCGAGGATATCCGCAAAACCTACATCGAACTCCTGGCCGAAGACAAACGATTCGAAGACGCAGCGGCGCAGTACGAACAACTGCTTAAAACATCCCCAAACAACGCCGACTACCTCCGAGACTGGGGCAAGATGGTCCTCCGCAACAAGGGAATGCCTGAAGCGGAACGTCGAGTGCAAGCCCTCGCGATCTGGAATCGAATGCTCGAACCCAATCCGAACGATGCTGTCATGGTCGCACAAATCGCCGACTTCTGTCGCCAAAACCAAATGCTCGAACAAGCCGAATCGCTCTATCGCAAAGCCGTAGATCTCGCTCCGAGCGAACCGCAGTATCGAGAGTACCTGGGCGAATTCCTCTCGATCCAAAAAAGGCCAGAGGAGGCTAAGACGGCCTGGCAGCAGATCGCCCAAGGCGATCGTCGCAATACCGACAACCTCGCCCGCCTGGCCGAAATCTACAACAGCTTTGGATACGGTGAAGAAGCTTGCCTGAACATCGCACAAGCCATCGAGCTGTCGCCCAAAGACTTTGCTCTAGTCCTCAAAGGCGCCCAGTATCACAACAAATCGACTCGCTTCGACGAAGCGATCAAGCTGGTCGACCAAGCCGAAAAGCTAGCGGCTAACGACGAAGAACAAGAGTCGGTACTAAACACCCGCATCGAGGTACTCCAGTCGAGCCAGCAAATCGAATCGATCTCCGAGGCGATCGAGAAGCAGTTGACGGCAGATCCCGCAACGAAAGCGAGCGAGTGGTATAGGTTGGCTCGGTATCAGGAAGCCCAACGCAAATGGGACAACGCAGCGGCGACGATCGACAAAGCGATCGCGAAAGATCCCCAATCGATCCTGGCCCTCACGGCTGCGGCTCGCATCGCCGAGAGCGCCGGGGACTTTGGCCGAGCCTCGGATCTGTTCCGCAAATTGACCCAGGTGGACCGACGTTCGATCAGCGATCACTGGACCAGCGTCACCCGCTTGGAAACCCAATTGGGACGCAAGGCACAAGCTCTCGACGCGGCCAAGCAGTTGATCGTCGCCGCGCCATCGAAAACGGAGAACTACGAGTTCTACGCCCAGACCTGCTTGCGGCTCGGCGAAACCGAAGAAGGAATGCAGGCGCTGCGGAAAGCGATTCGCATCAATCCCAATGAACCAGGGCTCATGATGGCTCTCGGTAACGCATTGGCCGATCAGATGCGAACCGACGAGGCGATCGAGCTCTACTGGCGAGCCTATGAAAAATCGGAGGAACTCACCGACAAGTCCACCATGGTGACCAAGCTGGTTCCGCTCTATTCTCAAATCAATCAATTCGAAACGCTCATCGAGCGGCTCGAACGCGAAAGGCAGGACGAAGAAAGCCGACGCAGCGCGACGATTTGTATCGCACAAGCCTGGCAGACCGCAGGCGACATCGCCCAGGCCCGCAAGGAACTCGAAGGACTCCTTGGCGAAAACAGCAAGGACACCAATCTGTTGAACCAACTCGCCAAGCTATGCGAGTCAGATTCCGACATGGAAGCCGCGATCAACTACCGACGCCAGCTAGTGAGCTTAGCACCCGGCGACGAGACCGAAGCACCGCTGGCCGCAATGCTCTTGAATGTAGGGGAGGTCGACGAGGCAAAAGCCATCTATGCCAAGCTCATCGAAGCCGAAGAAGACCCGGTGCGGCAGCTCCGATCGCTCGATTCCCTTTTGAACTCCGGCAACTTTGACACCGCCCTTCGGGTGATCGAGCCCCTGCTCGAGAAACAACGCGACGACTGGGAGTTGCTCTATCGCTACGGTGTCTGCTGGACGAATTTGAAAAACAACAGCGAAGCCAAAGCGCGGTTCGAACGCATTCTATCTCTATCCATTCCGCACGAAACATTAGGACGAAGTGCTCAGGCCAAACTGAAGCAAGCTCAGGAGAAAGCAAAATCGGACAACCTGCGAGGGATCGCCACGGCGCTGCCCGCGAGCGAATCGGCTCTTCAAATGACTCAGCAATCTCAGACGGTCCGAAGGGCCGTCGGGTTGGAACAGGAAGATTACTACGGCAACGCCTCTTCGACTTTATGGACGCCCCCCTCCTACGGGGTAGCACGAATGGCGGCCCTGGGGTGGCTCTTGAAGATGGAACAGGACGCCGACGAATCCCAAGCGATTGCCAACGCTCCTACGGAACCAAGCAAGGCAACTGCAACCCTCGCCGACTCGGTTCGGGACAAGTCCACGGCAGTCGGGACATCGAAACGAGATCTCCTCGATTGGCTCTATGTTTGTGCCCTCAAAAACGATTATCCCCAAATCTTTTCCATATCGAAACAACTCGCTCAATCGGGAGGAATCGACGAGAAACGGTTCTTCTTGCAATCACTCCCCAGACGGAACTACTCCGAATCTCTAATGAGAGGATACGGCGGTGACGTTACGCCAGCGAAAACGCCGCTTGACGATGCGGACCTTGACTTCATGCAAAAGTGCTACGACGAGGTGGCCGCCAAGCAAAAAAATCAGGATCTCAATGCCATCTACGGCTCCAACCTTGCTTACGACGACCAAGGCCAAGCCTACATCATGGTAGGTTCGGGCTACCAAGCGCTGCCCGGTGTCTTTCGCAACAGCATGGGCTCTCAGAACCAGATTCTGGAGGAATATCGCACCGCAGGGAAAACGGCTCGCGTCAAAGAGCTGATTCAGCAACAAATCGATTCGGCCAAGTCGGCCGACGATTGGATCGCTGTCATGAGGATGCTGCGCGCAGAAAAGCGAGAGAGCGAGATCCCCGACACCATCGAGAAGTGGGCTGCCGCAGCCAAGAAACAGATTGCCGAAACGCCGGTGACGACCAATCGCGGACAAGGACAGTCGAATCAGGCGATGCCCCTGGTCATAGCCACCGATGCACTCCAACAGTGGATCGGTCAACTCGGAAGCGAGGAGGAAAACGATCGAGTCCTTCAAATGCTCGATACCATCCTCCCCGTCGCAATTGCGGAAGGGAAGTACCGTGTCCAAGCAGCGGCGGCCGCAAAGACCTCTCCTGCCTCAACCTCGAATACCAACCAACAGGCGGGCAACGTCGAGATCCAGATCTACTACGGCAAAACGCAAACCCGAGTGAATGTCGTATTCCCGCCTGTCTCGCGAGAAATTGACACCCCAGCCGTAACGATTCTTCGTCAGTTCTTCGAGGTCCTGAGCAAAAACGATGTCAGCCAGGACATGGTCAACCGACTGCGCGACCGCTCGCAGATGGCGACCGACGACGTGGAATTCTGGCGATGGTATCTAGCATCCGTGCTGTGGTGGTCCGATGAACAGGACGAAGCCATGCAGGTCGTAACGAAAATCATTGCGGAACATCCCAATGAGCCCAGGATGCAGTTTCGATGGGCCTCGTTGTTGGAGTCTCGTGAGGAGTTTGAGGAGGCTTTGTCAATCATCGACCAGATCACGCCTCGCGATCAGAATCAACTCATCCGACGGGAAACCTATGCACTGCGACTCGCTGAGCGAATCGGGGACACCGACCGGGCCAAGCAATCGGCGGAACGGCTCTTTGGTCTACGCCTGACGAACGATGCCCAGATGCAACTGCTGCCCCAATTGAAACGGCTCGGGATGGATGCCCAAGCCGACGCGTTGCTCGCCCGGCTCGAGCGCACATCAGCCCGTCAATCAGGCAACCAAGTGAACTTGATGAGCCTCTATCAATCCCAGGGAAAGACGGAAATTGCCAACCAGATAGCGCTTGCGATTTTGCGGCGAAGCGCCTCGCCATATGCTGCAACGCAAAACAGCAGCCGTACTCTCAATCCTCGATCTTTCCAAAGAGGCAGCAGCAACAGCTTCGAAAGAAACGCCGCTCTTGCCCAACTCGCCAGCTCCGGCGCGCTCAAGAAGATGATCGAATCGCTTAAAGAGAAATTGGCCAAGTCGCCCGACTCGATCTACACGCTTGAGCAACTCATCGAGTACTCCGCAGCGGCTAACCAGAAAGAGCAAGCCGACGAGTATTTAACCAAAGCGATTGCGCTCCGCCCAGACTCGCATATCTTGCGTTGGAATCTCGCAAACAACCTGATGGACAGGAACAAGTACAACGAGGCTTGCGATCAGTACCTCATTCTGTTCGATGCGCAACCGAACTGGATTGCAGAAAACTTTTACGAAGTCTCCAGAGCCTTCTCGCAGGCCAAGCGACAAAAGGAACTCATGGCCAAATGCCAGACGATCGACCTAAAGCGATTTCGTGACCCCTGGCAGTTGATGAATATGGTCCGAAATAGCATTCGCGAAGAACCTGGGAGTGCGGAAGCATTTATCCCTTTAATCGAACGCCTTTTCGAGGCCGACCCATCCAATCGCAACTACATCCTTGGCGACCTGGTGAATCAACCGGAATTAGCAAAAAACGAAAAGATCTACGCATTGATCAAACGAAGCGTGATCCCCCAGTCGCAGGCCATCGCTGCTTCTGGACCTTGGATGGGATTGGATAGGATCACCGGATACAGTGCAGACGGAAGCGTATCGCTCGGGTTTACATACCTGCTGCAATTTCTCCAATCCAATCCCTCGCGCCGCGAGGATTTGGAAAAAGCCATCGAAGCGCAAGTCCAGCGTTCTCCGCAATGGCGGGCTGGTCCAGTCATGTTGGCCTTGATCGATATGGCCGGTACGAAGAAAGAACAGGGACGCAAGCAATTGGAAACGATCCTGACAGACGAGAAGTCATGGGACGATATCCCAATCGATACGTGTTGGTTCCTCGGTCAGGAAATCAGCGACATTGAATCGTCCGAGGATCTCGCCCTACGGCTTCTCAAACGAGCGGAATTGAAGCACGATAGTCGTCGGATGTCGGACAACCTGCAATTTTCTCCCATCGCCTCGCTGGCCAAGATCGCGAGCAAACGGCCCGAGGAAAGGGCCTACGTCAAAAAGCGAATCGACGAACGCTTGCGGGAACAGGCGAATCAACCGACTTCCTATGTGAATGACGAATACGAGGCTTATCGACGAATTCAACGAGCGATATCCACAAGCGGCCTGTTCCAATCGCTCGACTATCCGATCGATGCATACCTGGCCGTCAGAAAGCTAGAAGACGATCCGGACATGAAAAAAGCAACGAGATATTATGGAGGCATCGAATCCTTGAAAACGCAGATCGACCAAAAGATCGCAACCTCCAAAAAGGCGATCACCGACCGCTCTCTGATCGATTCCCTCGAGCGCTTGCTACCAGAAAACAAGCGATTGGATCTGATGGTCAGCTATCCTTCGCAAAAAGCGAAAGAGAACCAAAAGGTCGAGTCGGGATTGCTTGAAGTTTTGAGACTTGCGATCACCAAGCCGGAAACTATTCAACTCATCACCGATCGACTCAAGCTGCTCACAGAGCAACGACCTAACGATCTGTCGGTCAACCTCGTGCGTGTCCTGTGGATGTTGGAACAGGACTGCCAGGGAGAGGTCCTCGCCCCAGAGTTGGAAAAATTGCTCGAATTGGCCAAGCTCGAACCGATTGCTCCAGGGCGTCGAGCCAACAACCGACAGCGCCAAGAGGCACAAGCCATCGCGGATCTCTGGATCCTCGCAAGAGAGATTCTTCGCGACCCTAGCACTATCAATGCCGATGCTCAAACCCCTTCTTCAGCCGAGCCCCCTAGTATCCAACAACCTCCCAGAACACGCCCGTATGCCTCGCACCCCGAGAGCCGTCGACTGGCTCTGCAAGCAGCCAACTTGGCGGCAGAAGCCAGCATGCGCAAGCTAGCGGGTGCCGAGCAATACTCGTTGCTCCTGGAACTCGCAGAGATCCAAACACAGCAGAAAGAATGGGACCAAGCCGAAAAAAGTTGGGAGCGTCTGCTCGCTCTTGCGACCACCAAGGCCTCGAAATCGAAAGGCGAAACGAAGACCGAGGTTCAGACACCATCGACCAAGCCAATCCTCGAACCACCGCTTACCATCTCTCAATTCCGCACCGTGATGCGGGTCTACAGCATGGCCGCCTCCAGCGGTCGTTCGGATATCGCAACCAAGGCATTGACCATGTCGCTCCGTGGCGGCATGCCTGTACCCGACCCGCAATCGGATCTACCGGATCCATCGCTCGGACTCATGGCGATGGGCCCACCTGGAATTAACAACGCACCCGCAAAGGATCCGATCGAAACCGAAGTCCAAAACCTGATCAAAAAGGCGTTTACCTCCGGTGGCAATTCGTCCGATACGCCCGCCGAGTTGTACGATCCTCTGCGGCTCATCGCGCTTCCAACGAATCGGCCTGACGAAATTCGACTGTATGTCAATTCCACAGCCGTCGAGAGTGGCCGCGCCGAATCGCTCGCGACTTCGCTGGTTCGCGCGGCTGCAAAGGCCGGCAAGCTTGATGCTCTTCAACAAGAGGTACAAGCCCGTGAGACCAAGGAAATCCACCTCCTGTCGAAGAAGGCCCTTTTGGCCCTCATCGCGATCGAGTCTGGGGACATGGCAGTGTCAAAAACAGTGCTCGATGAACTCGCACAACAATCCGGAAAATTGGCCACCGATACGGCTCTTAAGACCGCAGGCCTAGCAGCGTTGAAGGCATTCACTCAACCCGAGTTGAGGCAGGCGGCCCTACCGATCATGAGGCGATTGGTAACCAAATCCCTGGCAATGCAGAATGAATCGGACTCCAGGTTTTCTTACTCGAATTTAAACCAACCCCTCATGACCGACTTTGTCACGAGCTTCAATCGCTACCTTGCCGGCCAAGGCGATTCAAAGGGAGTTCGCGAAAATTTCGACGCCGTCCTTCAATCGCGATCGCGCCTCTTGCGGAGTATCGGCGAAGGCGACTACGCGCGTGCCATCCAACGCAGGGATCTCAGAGAACTCGCGAAATACGCAGTGCAAATGGGCCTGAACGACTATGCTTGGGAATTGCTCGGTCGTTGTGCGGATATCCCCGATGCCCCCCAGTACACTCCTTCGGGAGACTCGGAGCATCAAAACCCAGCTCTGGAGTATCTAGTCCGCTGGCAACGCACGCGACCTGCCCAGGAGCGGTACCGAACATGGTTCGAATGGACGATGCCCAACGCACAGCGTTCGTCCGTGCGTACGCTCGACTGCAATATTCGCACTCCCAAAGTTCCGAGCCGGTTCCTCCAGAGCACCGAACGAGGAAGAATCCTCGGAGAACCCACACTCAAACCCGGCATGATCTCCAATCTGACTCAATTGGTTTGGGCTGCAGATCAATGCAACGAACTTCCGAACCTCAAACAACAGGTCGAAGCGCTCGATGGAGCCACCGATCCTAACGTGAATTTGCTCATGGACTTGATTTTTATTCAACAGAAGAACCATGCCGAGGTCTCGAAACGCGTTGCTCAACGAATGGTCCAGTTCGCGAATCTCAACCATCGGATATCAGGTGGTGCATCCGAAGTCGATTATGGGAAGCTCTCAACGGATTCGGTTCGCAACGCAATGATCGCAACGGCTTGTAAGGAGTCCGGCTACGACGACGAAGCGGACAAACTCCAATCGACCGCCCCCCTCGCAGATCCGATGTGGCCACCTTCGGTTCGCGACGAGACGCATTGGCTCATTGCGAATTACTATTCATGGTGGCGTTATCCTCTCGTTGGCGACTTCACATTGTCATGGGATTGCCCCATACGAAACCCATACGTTGAGTACGGAGGGGTTCGAATCGATACGCAACAGTCCTCCCTATCCGACTCCAGCGGCCTCATCAGGAACGTTCCACGCGTTCGAACGTTGTCGAACAACCCTCGAGCAGAAATCCAAGTCGC
>Ga0315907_10008288_pt1 | contig 10699 bp, 10 predicted proteins | sample LakEriMetagenome_3_FD_203525 | JGI IMG/M metagenome (GOLD analysis project Ga0315907, IMG submission 203525) | Freshwater fungal communities from buoy surface, Lake Erie, Ohio, United States - Buoy 12 MA123 | ecosystem: Environmental > Aquatic > Freshwater > Lake > Lake biofilm | place: USA...
GTTAGTATCGCGGGTGCAAAACAAAAGCGATGGCGGAAAAAGTGCTACTTCGTTTCCCCACCATGCTCTACCTCGGTAGATCTCTTGCTATTTAGTTCTTTGGTCATCAACTTGCTTTGTCCATAGATCGACGCCAAAAAAATCCAGACGAAGACAAACAAGAAATTACGCAGCACATCAATCGTGCGCACCAACGCTCGATTCGTCCCCTGCAGATAACGCAATAGCTTTTCCGGAGTATCGATATCGGCAGTCTGCTCCGGATAACCGAAGGTAGAGAGAACGGGTGTATGCGGCAGAAGAAACCAGAGACACAGAAGCACCGCCCCCAGACCAAGGGCGATGCCACGCTGCCACCACAGCCACTTTCTTTGCTGACCTTCGATCGACTTCGCCTTAAAGAACCAAAACATGAAGAAAAAATTTAACGCCAGAAACACCAGCAATAGAATCAGATGAAAGTTTGTCTCTTCGAAAAGCATTTTCTAGCTCCTTGACTGGACCAGCACGACTCGCCAAGAACGGAGGAACCAAATCTTCTAACAGAAACTGCAGTCTAACCCGCTAGGTCGGTCGAGTGGTCATCGGAAGCCAGTCGCAATCCTTCGATCGGTTCCATGCATCGTCCCGCTGGCCACAGCACATCAACCAAGTCCAGATCCTCGATCGGAAATGGCGGTTCCACCACCACCCCGACTCCTTCGCCTCGCCCCCAAGCATCAAAGGCATTGGGCAGCCATGTTTCAGGATTCTTCATCACTCGATCACCCGCCTTGAACCCTTTTCCCTCTTCGTATTCCCTCATCGATCCTTGGAAACCCTCATCAGTAGAAAAATCGTTCCGCAGTACACTCTTCTGAAAGCAAGCTCGAAATGGGATCGATCTGAGATTTCTTTGGGCGCTGATCCCAGACAGCCAATCAGTAGGCTTCTATGGTCTGCCGCCACCCAAGAAAATGCTAATCACTTGGCTGCCAAGCGGGGAAGCTCTTACCGCGTGACGGCCCTCTCGATTGGGTAGGGGAGTCGGTTGGTCTCACGCGAAGACGCCAAAACACGAAGAAAGACAAGACGCAGATCATTCGTTTCTGCATGACGACCGGTTTCCTGCGCAATTCGATCTGGCGATTCATTGGAACCTTAAGGGTCCATCCGGAAATTGTGTGGGTTACGATCGCTTCACTGCCGCGACTCAAGAATTGCCCTTGGCCACAGCACGCAGCGACCCTCCAGGTTGAGGTTTGTTTGCGACTCAGCTGTGGCGGAGTGTGAGGTCGGTTTTTTACCGTCCCCCAGGGAGGGTGAGATCCATCGTACGCCTCGCATCCGTAGCTCTTGCCCCTACGACTCCATCCCGCCCACGGCGGTCGGCCGGACGGATACGACCCACAGCAATGTCGGATGGACCCGAAATAGCGTTTGCAACCGATACAAGTCCTCTGCCAGGCGACAGAGGACTTAGGCATCGGCTCCCCGCACCCCTGAAATCCTCACTCCGTCGCCACTAGATTCGCACGAACTTCACACCCGCTCGTTCTTCCAGTCGCTTCCGCAATCGGTCGCCGAAGGCAGAGGCCGGAGTCCAGAAGCCACCCACTCGCGCCGAACGATCCAGATCGGTCGCCAGGCAGACAGCCGCCTCGCCCAGCATTTTGGCCGTGGAGCCATAGCCAGGATCGCGATCCCCGGTCACTTGAACTTGCAGCGTCTGGCCCTGCGCCGTTCGACCAAAGAGTCGCAGATCGAAATACCCTTTTTCCTGTGTCGCCACACTTGGCCCCTCACCCGGTTTTGGGAGAATCCATCGCTTCAACAGATGACGCACCGGACCGAACGCAGTGGCCAGCATGAAAGCCCCCAGCCCAAGACCCGCGGCATTGGCCAGAATCCTGCCGCCGATTCCCTTCCCCTTCAGCACTGCTTCGTCGTACTGAAACGAACGACCATAGGGATACCCCAACAAGGCATTAGTGCGATGCACGACGCGCGTGTTGATGCCAGCCATCACGAAAGGAGAGATCCATCGATCGAAGTCGGGATCGAATGCGATGGGCATGTCGCTGGGCTGCCGGATCCGCTCCCCCGAGAAATCGACACACAGCCAATAGGGATCTGCTAGCTGCTCTTGAAGCTTCCGGCTGCCAGCAGTTTCCTCAATGACGTTCAGAAGACTGGCGACAGTACCGCCCGATACGCCCCCCTTGGCATCTGCCAATCGGAGTTTGACTTGCGAGCAAACTTGACCGTAGCGGGAAAGCGCCTCCTGCTGCAGAAACCAGACTCCCAGGTCCGATGGGATCGAATCAAATCCGCAGCAGTGCACGATCCTCGCTCCCGATTGCTTCGCCAAGTGTGAGTAGCGTTCGATCATCCTCCGCATCCACGGCACCTCTCCCGTTAGATCGCAGTAGTCGGTCCCCGAATCGACACAGGCCTGCACCAGCGGTTCGCCATAGAGGGCATAAGGCCCAACCGTCGATGCGACGACTCGCGTCTGACGGCACATGGCATTTAGCGTTTCCCGGTCGCGCGCATCGACCACCAACCGGCCGATCCCTCGCGCCTTGGGGCCAAGACTCTCCTGCAGCATCTGAAGCTTGTCCAGCGACCGCCCCGCCATCGCCCAGCGCAGAGAACTCGAATCGCCGTATCGTTCCATCAGATACCGGCAGACGATCTGCCCGACAAAGCTGGTGGCGCCGAAGACAACCAGATCATACGAGTCATTGGATTCGAGACTGCCCATGATGCATCCTTCAAGCGAAAGCCACGCAGCAACCAGAAATCGACGCGACGCTAGTCGTCCACGAGTCTATCAACCCCAAACCGACAACACACGACAGGATAGCGCCCCGCCAGAAAAGGTCCATCTGGGATTCTTTGCGGTAGCAATAGCTGCACTGCATCCGATTGGAAACACCCATGAAAGGTCATGGCATGGCTCGCATGCACTGACGCGGGTATCCATCCGGCCAACCGCAGTGGAAGGGATGAAGGTAATGGCCAGGTTTTCCCAAACGCCCAAGTATCGGCGAATTGGCATGCAATCGTTCGCAAGCGACGGCTATCCGTCCACCTAGCTCTATTCGGAAAGCTTCAATTCCGCCAGAGCCTTCCCAGTCTGCTGGTAGACAAGCACCGTGTCGTAGTCGCGGAGCTGGCGGCCGAAGCGATTCACTGCCTCCACATACCGATCCGCAGTTGCGTTGTCCCCTTTTTTCTTAGCCGCATTCGCTCGATCGATCACTTCGCGAGTCAATCCCTTGATCTCGACAGCGCGATCGATGAACTGCTGTTGCAGGCGAGTCTTTTCGAAACGATCCAGCTTGGCAAAAGCAGCCTCGGACATTCGGAGGTCTGCCAGCGCGGTGGATTCTATCCAGTTGTCCGGAGCACTGGAGACAAAGCGCTGGATGGCGGTATCGGTATCGCCGCTTTTCGCAAGCTGAAGGATCTCTGCCAGGACGTCCGACTTGGTCTCGGTAGATGGCGAAGCCGTCGCAGACCCTGGTCTGGAAGAAGGCTTGGCCGTGGTTGCCGACTCCCCACAGCCAACGATCCAGATCAGCGTCGATGTGCACAGGATCGCGATCAATCCCTGCAGACTGCGGAAAGCACTTGGGAATCGGTTCGACACAATCGTATCTATTCTCGCAAACACGACCATCTCCATCCGTTTGTTTGTCACAAGTAGAGACCACAATTCGCGTAGACGAACATCTCTTCAAACAAAGCCAGGGCTAATCTTCTTTTGTAAATGGCCAACGCGACCATTTCCAAACTCGCCAAGCTCACAGCAAAGCTCTGTGCAGTTCTCAACACTTCGGCTTTCGCCTCCGCCTTGTGATCGCTGCCTCGCGATTACACGGCCCATGACAATTTTCAACAGGCCGACAAACAAAAGGAGAGCCTCCTGAGAGAAGTTTATCGCTCGAGGCAACCTCGCCAAGAGGTCCACGGGGATCCGCCAATGCCAGCCGTGAAATCCTTTACCAAGGCAAGTTGCCCTATGGACAGTCACCAGAAATGGTTGAGCTAAGAAGGGCTGGGGACTCATGAGTATTTCCAATGGCTTCCGTGAGCTACTTACTCGGCAGAAGGACCGCTTTGACTTTTTCGGTTGCATCTCCACTGGTGTTTGGCGTCGATGGATTCTTTCCGATAGGTACTTCGACCCCTGGTTGCGCCGTAAAGGTTGTCTCGATCTTCTCCACTCGGCTACCTCCATTTGCCAACCGCACTCTGCGATCGTAGACAAGCTTCACGGAAGACATTCCAGTTTGGTCATCGCGAACCGTCCCAGACGCGACAACGATCGTATCACCGGATTTCGTCTCCTTGGAAAACGTCCCGTCGCGTTGCACCGGAACGTCGATGATCGCTCCCGCATCCGGATCAGAAATTCGAACTATCGCGATCGATGTTCGGGCCGAGCAACCAGATAGCAAGAGAGCGATCATCACGAAGAGGGACCAAGCGGGCAACTTCATAACGGACCGTCGAATTGGGTTGAGGGGGTTCTTCTTCTGAATCGAGCTCTGCGATCCATGACGACCAGTGATTCGCATCTTGGCACGTCGTATTGGAATGGATCCCTGCGGTTCTGGCGAACCAGCACCGCTAGGAGAAGGAATCCGCGCTTCACTCTAAGCGACTTTCCAAGCTGCGATCTGCCTTGTACCCATCCAGCGTGGCCAACCAGCACTGGGGGTGCGAGGAACGCCAAAGCGATTGGCAAGAAATGGGAAAGACTTTACAAGACCGCGATTTTCCAGCGGAGAGGCAGGGATTCGAACCCTGGGTCGGGTTACCCCGACTCTGGTTTTCAAAACCAGTGCATTAGACCGCTCTGCCACCTCTCCGGATACTCAAGGCGACAGTCGATGACCTGTTCGCCGCTTGAGTCATGATCCATCATAAACGATCGACGCTGATTCGCGAAGCGTTCCTTGGGAGACTCGTCCAGGATCAGGGAGCCGGTTGGCGGACATCCAGACAGACGACGCGCTTTGCCCCGCGCAGGTAAAGGTAGCCGTGCGACAGAACTGGCGGCGACCAGGTAGGTGCTTCCAGTAGCGGACGGCCATCTTCTCCCCTTTTCTGCTCGTAGTCCCACGCGATGACCACCTCCGCCCGATCGGGATTGGCCTTCATCAGCGCAAGCTGACCATACTCACCGTAGACGAAAAAGTGATCCTGCACTGCCAGCAGCGTGGTGCGATCGCGATTGCGCACTTGCCACTGGACCTTACCAGTTTCCCAGTCGACACATCGAAGATTGGCGTCGGGCTCATTCCGTCCACTGCAGCCAAAAAGGTATCGATCGCGAAGAATCGGCGTTGCCCAGTGAGCTCGCATCGCCTGGTTCTTTTGCAGCTTCTCGTCCCGCCACAGCTCCTTCAGCTTCCCATCCTTCAGCTCTAGCTTGACCGATCCCGGCCCATAGGTTTCGGTCAGCCAGATTTCGTTAGCTCGGACGATGGGACTGGCGGCGTTGACGCTTTCGAAGACCTCAGAGCGCCACGCAAACGTATCGGCGATCTGGCCATTGGTGGGGTCGAAGACGATCAGCCCCTGTCGACAAAACGCCAAGCACCAAGTTTTCCCATTGAGGGTGGCCAGAATCGGTGCTGAATAGCTGGCTAGGTCATTCCCCAGGCGATACTTTTCCTCGCCGGTCCACCGATCGAAGGCAACCATCGCCGTCCCGTTGGGTTTGGCAACATCCAGAAGGCCGGGCGCAATGGCGACATCCTTGGGAGAACCACCGACCATCACCCAAAGAAGATCCCCTACCACCAAAGGTGCCGAACCGACACCAAAAAAATTAGGAACAACATGATAGTCCTTGGTCAGATCGCGCTGCCAAAGCAACTTTCCATCTTCGACACGGTAGCAGGCTAACCTTCCGGCAACACCATGGACAAAGACCTGACCGCCATCGACCAGAGGGCTGCAACGCGGACCATTGTTGTAGCCATACATGTCGATGTACTCTACCGGCGCTTCAGCAGTCCAAAGGACTTTGCCCGTCTCCGCATGGACGCACGTCAGCCGCTCGGTGTCTTCAAACCGATCAAACTGAAAAAATCGTCCATAGGCAGCCACTCCATTGGCGTAACCGACTCCTGTTGGCAGAGTCCATACGATCTTCGGTTCGCTTCCTGCCGGCCACTCCAACTGCACCCCCGATTCGTTCGACCGGTTGTCGCCATGCGGGCCCAGCATCCGGGGCCAATCCTCGCCATCGCGACTCCACAGCGATGCGGGTGCCGCCGGGGATGCCTCGCTAATGGAAGCATCCTGCGCGGAGCAGGGAAGGGGGGAGGCAACTAACAGCAGTGCGATCGCCACGCTGGTAGCAAGCGACCGAAGCGCGAACCTTCGAAGGGCGATCGGAGTCTGACCCGTAGCGTTCATGAGGCAATTCCTTCCGAACGGTCGCGGCAATCAGGGAGATCCACCAGGGGCCGCTGAGCCGGATCTGGGGATTCCTGGATTGCTGTGACGCAACAACGATTTAGCTAGGGAAGTCATTTCACAAGCCGGGATGTATCGCAAGCGAGGGACGCTATGATGATAACCGAGCTCTCGGGGTACGGTGGGCCCACGGGGGTCGCTCACACAACGCATTCGGCGAAGAGATGCCCGAGACGAACAGCCCGAGACGATACCAACATGACCAAGGTGCCTGACCGATGGATGGGATAGCGATCAACTCGAATCTGCTAATTCCCGAGACGCAGCTGGAGTGGATCATCGCGCGCAGTAGCGGTCCAGGCGGTCAGAATGTCAACAAGGTCAACTCCAAGGTGACTTTGCGCTGGCAAGCGGAAGGGAACCCGTTGCTGGACGATCGCACCCAGCAGCGTCTGCGAGCCCTAGTGGGAAGCCGCTGGCTGCAGGATGGATCCATCCTGATCACCAGCCAGACCTCGCGCGATCAGGCAACCAACAAACGACTATGCAAGGAACGCCTTAGGCAATGGATCCTGCAGGCGATGCAGCCCGTCATCCCCCGCCGGCCGACTCGTCCCACCCACGGATCGGTCCGCCGGCGACTGCAGAACAAGCAGCGGCAGGCCGACAAAAAATCAGGTCGCTCCACACCCCGCTGGGAAGGATGATCCTGGCCCTCTTCCCGATGCACCTCCACCTGCCATCCCAGCGATGCCTCCAAGCCTGGGGTCCCCAATTGTCGCAGTTAGCTTTCCCCAGATTCATACAGTTTTTCTGGGCCTGCTCTTCTCTTTCCGCAGAGTGGCTCGAAAGATGTTTGGCAGATGCAGGACCAGTCGTCCGGCATCGTCAAAAAAGGTACAGGCGGTATCCCTTGCCCCGTCGGGGTCTGGTTTCCAATAGATCGGCTGAACAGAATGGAATGTGGAAGTCGAAATCCAAACCAGAACCCTGGCGCTGTGAGCCCCCCACGGAGGCGACACTCCATGTCGAGTGACAAACATCTGGATCGTCTACTAAAGGATTGGTCCTACGATCCGCAAAGTTTATCGGTACGGTTGGTCAAAGGCGAAGATGGTCGTGATGTCATCCAAATGCGGATCGACATGGGGATCCTGCAGATCGAAACGACGGGCCGTCCCGACGGAAGTCGATTCGATGGCTTCGAAACCTACCTCGCCTACCTGCTCAACTGCGAAGCGGACGAACCGGACTTCGCCATGTCCGAGGAGCAGTGCTTTGAGGCCGACAGGGAGTTCGCGCAGTACTACCATCGCCGGATTTCCTGGCTGAGACTGCAGCATTACCAGCGAGCCGTCCAGGATGCCGATCACACCTTGGAGTTGATGGATGTCTGCCGCGACCACGGCCCCGATGAAGACTGGGTGATGAGTCACGAACAGTACCGACCCTTTGTCCTCTTCCACCGCACCCAGGCACTCGCCTTCCTGGCTCTAGAAAATGAAGACGCCGAAGAAGCGGTCAACGCCATCAACGAGGGGCTCCAGACTCTGAAAGATCTCTTCGCCGAGCATGAAGCGGACGATCTTTACGAAGAAGATGAGATGGTGCAGAAGCTGAAGCAGTTCCGCGAGTCGCTGCGGAGCGAATACGAGCTAGGGAAGACGCTGCCGGAACGGCTGGCCGATGCGGTTGCCACCGAGCAGTACGAACTGGCTGCCCGCCTCCGCGATGAAATGGCTCAGCGGAAAAAGTAACAAGCGGCAACAGACCGCCAAGCTTTGTCTGTCAGCGAATCGATTGCGTCGCACGCCAAGACTTGCGACAAGTGCTCGCCCAACTCCGAAGTACCGTCAGGGAATCCAGCGACCCCCTGGCGGTTCTTTTTTGATCCATTTGGGATTCTTTTTGGCAGCGATCATTCCACACATTCGATTGAAGTCGCCTCTGGAAGGTCGCAGGACGGCTCACGCCATCCCGTCAAGAATATTCCTAATCTCTGTTCCATCCGACAATGCGGTAACTCCCTCGGGCGGCAAATCAACTCCGCCACCGAAGGTTGCTATTGGACATGTGCAGCCTGACTCTAGCATCACCAAACATCCCATCTGATGATCCGCAAAGGGTAAATCGATCGGGATGCCTTGAATTCCACTGCCATGGGGAACAATGCCAGTGGGACGAATTCTCCCCCCTCATGACTTCTTGTGACATCGAGCAACTCCTCCTTTTTGGCTCACGCGAAGCCGCGAAGGCACAAAGCCACATAGCGTCCCTTCCCATTTGAGATTCCTGCTTGGGTATCCCGTCGATTCTTTCCGTGGACTGTGACCTTTGGTTGTTAATCGAATCGACAGGTCGAATCGCGCATCGAACCGGTCGCCGTGTGCTGCCAACGGATCTGCAGATTGTCTTTCTTCGCGTCTTGGCGTCTTCGCGTGCGACCAACCGACTTCCAGACCCGATCGAAAGGGCCATCACGAGGCAAAAACTGGTGCATCCGACAATTTTGTGGGTCAGTAGGTCACCATGGAGCGAAAAAACGGATCGCGACTCATCGCCTCTCACGGAGACACAGAGCCACGGAGAGTGAATGGACCGATGGATTTCTAAAGAATGTCGGTGTCCTTGTGACGCCGTGAGATGAAGAGGCCGGGTGCGCGGCTGACGCTGCCTTTTTTCGGTCCATCCGGCAATTCTGTGGTGTGTATCCGTCCGGCCGACCGGAGTAGGCGGGATGAAGTCGTAGGCGCGAGGGCTACGGATACAATACGTGCGATGGATCTCACCCTCCCTGAGGGAGGGTGACTGGGTGCTGTGGCCACCGGCATTTCTTGAGTCGCGGCAGTGAAGCGATCGCAACCCACGATAAAGCCGGATGGCCCCCTCTTCTCTTGCGATCGACTCAGGGAGCTATTTTTAAAAGGTACTTGCGGCCAAAACGCGTCTTCCGGGAATCGTCGTCGTACTGCACCAGTTCCACGACGGGGCTGGACAGTGTCGCCTCCTTGCCCGATGGTTCGACCTGATAGACGAACGGCTTGGCGGTCAGCGGATCGGATGGGACCGGAAGGCGCAGGTTTTCCAAGGAGTCGGGTAGTACTCCATGGATCGCCAAGTGATCGCGGATCGCTTCGACACCACGCAACATCGCGACTTGCTGATCCAATCGACTTCCCGCCATCAAAGCATGGCGTGGCTTCCCCAGTACTTTCTGCACCGGCAGCTCATCGTCCGTCCGCTCCTTTTGCTTCCGTGCTTCCTCTTCCCAACGCTCGATCGCTTCCCAAGGTTCCAACATCGCCCAGTTGGCCGTCAGACGTTCCTCCTCTTGGTGTCGAATCATCCAGTAGCGGACGGCTACCTCCGCATCGCTCATCGACGGAACGGCTTGGGCCAACTCTGGCGCAATCGATTCAAGTCGCCCTGGAAGTCGCTTGCGAGAGACCTTCACCCAATCGCGAATCACCACCTCCGATTCAGGAGCCCCCGGGGCAGGCAGTTCCAGCAGCCTGTAGAGAGCTAGAGCGGCATTTTCCCATTGCGATTTCGTCTCCAGACGCTCTATTGCCTCCAATTCGGGAACTCCCCGCCAGATCCAGGCCCGTTCAAACTGAATCGCGGTTCGAAAGTCGACCAGGGGACGAGGAAGGCTGCTCAGATCCCAGTAATAATTCCCCGCAGAGGGAATCTGAAGCAGTTCTTCGAACACGTCCAGTGCGAGTTTCGATTGAGACAACGCCACAAGCCGGGAGACCACGAAGGGTGTCTCTGCGATATGGCGAGCCAGCCCGGTCGTCATGCAAATCAGTTCCTCTGCCTGAACCGTTTCACCTCGTGCCAGATGACTTCGCGCTTTGACAAGCAGTGCGTGACTGTAGTACCGGCTCTCCTGAACATCCGGCAGGAGCACCTCTATGACTGGACCTTCCCGAAATGGGTACTGCCAATTGGCTCGTTCCCGATAGGCAGCTCGGCGCATCTCCTTCAAATTGATTGCAAAACTACGATCGATCCGATCCAGATCCAATTGCTCCAGAGGTGTATCCAGATCAATATCGCGGCGAAGTTCCTGTAACGATTGGATGCGAGAACCAGCCTCCCAGTTCATCCGCAAGAAGATTGGTGCTGCGTCCCCTTCCGTCCATTGGTCGGCTGCAGGATAGAGTCGATCGAAGCCGGGCTGCTGATCCGCCGGATCGGGACGAAGCAGCAAGGTTCGCGTCACCACCAGATTCGGTGCCTCCAAAGGCTGCGGCATCCCACCTGTTATTGATAA
>Ga0315907_10008292_pt1 | contig 10697 bp, 8 predicted proteins | sample LakEriMetagenome_3_FD_203525 | JGI IMG/M metagenome (GOLD analysis project Ga0315907, IMG submission 203525) | Freshwater fungal communities from buoy surface, Lake Erie, Ohio, United States - Buoy 12 MA123 | ecosystem: Environmental > Aquatic > Freshwater > Lake > Lake biofilm | place: USA...
GCCGGGCGACGGCGGGCAGGACGCCGCGGCGCGCCCGGCAAGATCGGCCGCGACCGAGAGGGTGCCGCCCTCGCCGTCGACGGTGATCACGTCCCCGTCGGCGAGCCGGGCGATCGGCCCGCCGGCCGCCCCCTCGGGCGTCAGGTGGATGGCCGCCGGCACCTTGCCGGATGCGCCGGACATGCGCCCGTCGGTGACCAGCGCCACCTTCAGCCCGCGGTCGAGAAGGCTGCCCAGCGCCGGCATCAGCCCGTGCAGTTCCGGCATCCCGTTCGCCCGCGGCCCCTGGAAACGGACGACGACGACCCTGTCCGCCGTGATGGCGCCGGCCCTGTAGGCGGCGAGGAAGGCCTCCTGGCTCTCGAACACCCGGGCGGGCGCCGTCACCTTGCGGTGCTCCGGCTTCACGGCCGAGGTCTTGATGACCGCGCGGCCGAGGTTGCCGGACAGCATCCGCAGCCCGCTCTCCGCCTCGAACGGGGCTGAAGCCGCGCGCAGCACGGCCTCGTCCCGGCTCTCGGCCGGGGCGGGGTCGAGGACGAGGTCGTCGGCGGCGAGGCGCGGCGTGACCGCATAGCGCCACAGGCCCGGGCCCGCGATCGTCGACACGTCCTCGTGCATCAGCCCGGCCTCGAGGCAGGTGCGGACGAGGAAGCCGATCCCGCCCGCCGCCTCGAACGCGTTCACGTCCGCCGGCCCGTTGGGATAGACGCGGGCGACCAGCGGCACGACGCGGGAAAGCGCGGCGAAATCGTCCCAGGTGACGACGAGGCCGGCGGCCCGGGCGACGGCGATCCAGTGGATCGTGTGGTTGGTCGACCCGCCGGTGGCCAGCAGCGCGACCAGCGCGTTCACGATGGATTTGGCGTCGACGATCCGGCCGATGGGCGACCAGTCCCCGCCGGCCGCCGCCGCCGCCAGCCGCTCCGTCGCCGCGCGCAGCAGGGCCGTGCGCAGCGGGGTGCGCGGCGGGGCGAAGGCGGTGCCGGGCATGTGCAGGCCCATCACCTCGATCAAGACCTGGTTCGAGTTGGCGGTGCCGTAGAAGGTGCAGGTGCCGGGCGCGTGATAGGACGTCATCTCCGACGCCAGCAGCGCCTCGCGGCCCACCTTGCCCTCGGCGTGGAGCTGGCGGGTCTTCGCCTTCTCCGCGTTCGAGGCACCCCTCGGCATCGGCCCCGCGGGGGAGAAGGCGACCGGCAGGGCGGGGAACTGGAGCGCGCCGATCAGCAGGCCCGGCACGATCTTGTCGCAGGTGCCGAGGCAGATCGCGGCGTCGAACACGTCGTGGGAGAGGCCCACCGCGGTCGCCATGGCGATCACGTCGCGGGAGAACAGCGACAGGTCCATCCCCGCCCGGCCCTGGGTGACCCCGTCGCACATGGCCGGCACGCCGCCCGCGACCTGCGCCGTGGCGCCCACGCGGCGCGCGGCGGCCTTGATCATCGCCGGATACTCGCCCATCGGCTCGTGCGCCGAGAGCATGTCGTTGTAGGCGGTGACGATGCCGATGTTGGGCGCCCGGCCGGCGGCGATCGTCCCCTTCTCGTCCTCGGGCGCCGCGGCCACCGCGTGGGCGACGTTCGCGCACGACAGGCAGGAGCGCGGCGCCGGCCCCGGCGCGGGGGGCACGATCGCGGCCTCGTAGGCGGCGCGCCGGTCGCGGCTGCGGTCGGCGATGGCGCGCGTGACGGCCTCCACGGTCCGGTGGGTCATGCTCGGTCTCCTCCCGCAGCGCGATATCGCACCTGCATCGTGGCATATCGGCGCCAAGGTTGGGACCGTTCCGCGACCAGCGGTGGCGACACCCCCCTCCGCCCGGTTTCCCCGGGCCCCGCGCCTGCGCTAGGCTCCGGGCGACACCGGTGCGGAGCGACCGCCATGGACTTTTCCCTCAGCGACGAACAGGCCGCCATCCGGGCGATGGCGAAGGATTTCGCCGATGCCGAACTGGCCCCCCATGCGCTGGACTGGGACCGCGACCGGCACTTCCCCGTGGACACGCTGCGCAAGGCGGCGGCGCTGGGCATGGGCGCCATCACGGTGCGGGAGGAGGCGGGCGGGACGGGGCTCGGCCGGCTGGAGTCGGCCCTCGTCTTCGAGGCGCTGTCGACCGGCTGCCCCACGGTCGCGGCCTTCCTGTCGATCCACAACATGGTCGCCTGGATGGTCGACGCCTTCGGGAGCGCGGACCAGCGCGACCGCTGGCTGCCCGACCTCGTGCCCGCGCGCCTGCTCGCCAGCTACTGTCTGACCGAGCCGGGATCGGGCTCGGATGCGGCCGCGCTGAAGATGCGGGCGGTGCGGGACGGCGACCATTACGTGCTGACCGGGCAGAAGCAGTTCATCTCCGGCGCCGGGGCGACCGACCTCTACCTCGTCATGGCGCGCACGGGCGGGGAGGGGCCGAAGGGCGTCTCCACCTTCCTCGTGCCCGCCGGGACGCCGGGCCTGTCGTTCGGCGCCAACGAGCGGAAGATGGGCTGGAACGCCCAGCCGACCCGCGCGGTCATGCTGGACGGCGTCCGCGTGCCGGCGGCGGACCGGCTGGGCGCGGAGGGGGCGGGCTTCGCGATCGCCATGGCGGGCCTCGACGGCGGGCGCCTCAACATCGCCGCCTGCTCGCTGGGCGGGGCGCAGGCCGCCCTCGACCGGGCGGTCGCCTACATGGGCGAGCGCGAGGCCTTCGGAAAGCGACTGGCGGCGTTCCAGGCGCTCCAGTTCCGGGTGGCCGACATGGCGACGGAGCTGGAGGTGGCGCGCACCTTCCTGTGGCGGGCGGCGTCGGCGCTGGACGCGAAGGCGCCCGATGCGACCACGCTCTGCGCCATGGCGAAGCGGTTCGTGACCGACACCGGGTTCGAGGTGGCGAACCAGGCGCTGCAGCTGCACGGCGGCTACGGCTATCTCGCCGACTACGGGGTGGAGAAGATCGTGCGCGACCTCCGGGTCCATCAGATCCTGGAGGGCACGAACGAGATCATGCGGCTGATCGTGGCGCGGGCGTTGCTCGGCCGCTGACGGCCGGCAGCGCCCGCGTCCCGTCTCACCGGCCGAGCGGAAGGCCCTTCACCCTGATGACCTTCGTGGAGCCCCCGGCGATCCCGAAGTCGTCGTCATTGATGATCATCAGGCTTCCGTCGCCGAACAGCGCCAGCCCCTCGATCTTGGTCGGGATCTCCGGCCGGTCGACCGTGTCGAACCGCAGGACCTTGCGCACCGGTACGATGCCGGTGTCGGCGATCCTCGACTGTTCCAGAGAGGGCGACGTCGCCGCCTCGTCCCATTTCGTGCCGACGATGTTCGTGGCGCCGGCGAGGTCGATCTCGAAGATCTTGGTCGTCTCCTCCGTCCGCTCGTCGACAAGCAGGCGGTTCTCGCCGATCCACAGAAGCTCGGAGATGCGGACCGTGTTCTGGCGCTTGCGCTCCTCGCCCTTCCAGGCCGACATCGGCTCCATCACGTAGACCCACTCGGCGTCGATCCGCTGCGTCGCGCGGTCGATGCGATAGATCCGGGTGTTGGCGGCGTCGGCGTAGGCGGCCGCGTCCGGATTGGCCAGCGGGTTCTGGACGATGAAGAAGAGCGACCGCTCGTCGCCCGAGAGCGCCATGCTCTCGATGCCGCGGTTCGTGAAGCGCTTCGCCAGCAGGGCGGGCAGGGCGCCGACGATCTCGTAGTCCGCCCCCGCGTAGTCCTTTTCCGTGCCGGCCGGGACGAGGCGGCGCTGGATGCGCCCGTCGGCCGCCACGTGGACGATCGACGGCCCGTTCTCCTCACCGATCCAGAAGGTGCCGTCCGACAGGCGCACGATGCCCTCGGCGTCGATCGCGTCGGGGTTCTGCGCGAGCGGTCGGCCGCGTCCGTCGACCGGGTTCTCGGTCGTGGCGACCGTGAGCGGGTTCAGCAGCCCGTTGATGGGCCGGCCGGAGCGCGTCTTGAGCGCGATGGCGTCGAGCACGCGGAAGGTGCCGTCGTCGCGCACCTCGATCCGGTAGATGGACGGCGGATAGTCCGGCACGGGATAGATGCGGCAGGTGCGCACCGCCCCGCAGATCGCCTCGCCCTTGACGCCCGCGATCGCCTCGGCGTCGCCGGCGGCGATGTTCGGGCCGCGGTCGCTGACCGTCCAGAAGATGTTCGGCGGGTCGGACGGCGCGCGGAAGGCGCCGGAGCCGATGCCGACGGTCAGGCTCAGGGTCCTGCCGCCCTCGAAGGCGAAGGTGCCGAGGCGCAGGATCGGATCGTCCCGATGGGTGTGGACGACGATCTCCTGCGCCTGGGCAGCGGTGGCGAGGGCGATCGCCGCGGCCGCGGCGACGGTGGCGAGACGGCGCATTGTCATGGCGCTCACGATCGTTCTGGGGAGGGCGCACCTTAGCCGCCGTCCGTGACGGTCCCGTGACAGCGGGCCGGCACGGGGCGCGTCGACGTCGTCGACGAGGACGACGGCCGCGGCATCCGCCGCATGTCGTGCCCCGATCTCGTGGGGACGCGGGTCTCGGCGTTCCCCGGTCACCTTCGACTAAGCGGCACCCGGTCCGCAGGGGGAGCACCGCGACCGCTCCAGCCTGACGATCAACGGCGGCAACGTCATCGTCGTCGTCTCCGACCAGACCCCGTTGCACCTGCGCGAGGCGGTCGACACGACGGATGTCGGGATCACCATCGCCGATCCGCGCCTTCCGCGGCACGCCGACCAACCACCGCAGGGACGGCACCTGCGTCCCCAATCGGCCGCCCCCGCCGTCACCGCCCCGAAAGTCCGTGTCCGATCGGGCTCCATCCCTATCCGGTGCTGCACAACTCTTAAAATGGATAGATGAATTGCTAATTAGGATACCCCGCAGAGAGCCCTCCGGAAAGGAGCCCACGCATGCCGCTGGCCAGCACCCTCCGGGTCCTCTGCGTGGACGACCAGGAGTCGATGCTTTCCCTTCATAAGTTCGCATTCGCGCAGTTGGGAATCCGCGAGGTGACCCTCGTCTCCTCGGTGCGCGACGCGGAACTTATGCTGAAGAACGGGCGCTTCGATCTGGTGGTCACCGACTGGAACATGCCGGACATCGACGGGCTGACCTTCTTCAAGCGACTGGAGCAGGATCCGGACCACAAGGACATCCCGGTGATCATGGTCACCGGCAACGCGGACATCGAGCATGTGAAGACGGCGATGGCCGCGGGTCTGCGCTTCTTCCTGCGCAAGCCGGTGAAGCCGGCGGACCTGAAGCTCCGCGTCGAAGCCGCCGTCGGAAAGCTCGCCTGACACACCCGCCGCGGAGCCAGCGACCATGTTCAAGTCCCTCACGATCCTGCCGCGGGTCCTCGTCGCCCTCTTGGCGATGCTCGCCGGATCGATCTACGGCTACGTCGAGCTGCGGTCGCTGATCGACGAGGCTTCGACGAGCTACCAGTCCCTCCTGCGGAACGACGCGAACGGCTACATCTGGGTCGTCCGGTCACGCTCGGAGATGCTGGACGCCGTCATCACCGCCTACCGGGCGGTGGCGGCGCAGGACGTCGCGGAACTCCGGCAGATCTCCCAGCGTCTCGAGGCGCATTCGACGGAACTCGCCCGCCGCATGGGCGCGGCGCGGCGCGTCCTCCCCGGCCTCGCGACCGACCTCGACGCCGGGCGCCGGATCTACGACAACGTCATGCGCATCGCGCAGCAGGTGATCGTGGAGAAGACGAACAGCCTGCAGAACAGCCGGCTCGTCGTCCTCAACGCCCAGCTGGCGCAGCTCGATGTCCAGGCCGAGCAGATGTCCGCGCTCATGCTCGGCATCGTCGAGCGCGGCATCGCGGACATGAACCTTCGGATCGACCAGACCGTCGCGCGTGAGGCGGCGCAGGAGCGGCAGGTTGTGCTGATCGTCGTGATCGCCAAGGCGGTCGCGCTGGGATTGGCCATCCTGATCGTGATCGCGTCGATCACCGCGCCGCTCCGCCGTCTCACCGTCGTCCTCCGTCGCGTCATGGCCGGCGACCGCACGGTCAAGGTGGAGGGGACGGACGGACGGAGCGAGATCGCCGAGGTCGCCCGCGCCATCGCCGTCCTGCAGACGGCGTTCGCCGCCTCGCGCGATCTCGCGAGCGAGACGATGACCGCCGCCCAGCAGGTCGCCGCCGCCACCAGCCAGGCGGCCACCGCGGTCGAGCAGGTGTCGGCCGGCTCGCAGCGCCAGATGCAGTCGGTCCAGTCGGTGTCGGCCGCGGTCACCCAGTCGACCACGACGATCGGCGACATCTCCTCCACCATCCAGTCGGGCGCCCAGCGCTCGCAGGCGATCACCAGCATGGTCGAGGAGAGCAAGTCGCGGATCCGCGCGATGGCCGAGGCCGTGCGCGAGATCGCGACCTTCAGCGACCAGATCAACAAGATCACCCAGTCGATCGCCCAGCTGGCGACGCGGTCCAACATCCTGTCGCTGAACGCCGCCATCGAGGCGGCGCGTGCGGGCGAACACGGGCGCGGCTTCTCCGTCGTCGCGGAGGAGGTTGGCAACCTCGCCCAGCAGACGGCCAGCCTCGCGCAGGAGATCTCCGTCCTGTCGGTGAACGCGGGCGAGCGCATCCGCAACGGCGTCACCATCGCGACCGAGGTGTCCTCGGTCATCGGCAGCATCTCCGACGTCATCCGCGAGAACGAGACCCAGACCCAGATCGCGGCCTCCGCGGTCGAGGAGCAGATGGCCACCTTCCGCCAGATCGAGGACGCGCTGCGCCGCCTCAGCGAGATCTCCCACGCCAACGCGACCGCGTCCGAGGAGATCACGCTGACCATGGTCGAACTCGCGCGCCTCGCCGACCGGACGCGGCAGACCGCCGAAGCCGTCGGTACCGCGCGGGCGGGGGCGGCGGCCTGATGGGCGACGGCGGCCCGCCCATCCGCGTCCTGCTGGTCGACGACAGCGCGATGATGCGGCGCGTGCTGCGCGCGCGCCTCTCGGCGGAGGACGACGTCGTCGTCGTCGTCGACGAGGCGGCCGACGGCGCGGAGGGCGTGCGCAAGGCCGAGGAGCACGCGCCCGACGTGGTCCTCCTCGATCTCGAGATGCCGCGCGTCGGCGGCCGGGAGGCGTTGCCGCACCTGCGGGCCCGCACCGCCGCCCGGGTCGTCGTGGTCTCTTCCCTCGTCCAGCCGGGCGCCCCCATCCGCACCGAGATGCGGCGCGCCGGGGCCGATGCGGTCCTCGCCAAGCCGTCCGGCGCCCTGTCGCTCGACCTCGGCTCGTCGGTGGCGGGCGCCCTCGTCGCGGCCATCCGGCGGTCGGCCGCCCGCGCCCGCGCGGCCGGTTGACCCATGGTTCCCGCCGCGCGTCCTCTTCCGCTCGCCACGCAGGCCGTCGACCGCCTGATCGAGGCGCTCACCCGGCGGACCGGGCTCGCGCCCGAGTCGGCGCCCGCCGCCCGCGCCCGGTCGTTCGCCGCCGCCCTCCCGGCCGACCGGCTGGCCGCGGCCTTCCTCGACCTGGACGCGGGGCGCCGCTCGCACGACGTCGATGCGCTCCTCGACCACAGCACGAACCGCGAGACCTATCTCTTCCGCGACCGACGCCAGCTCCTCCTGCTGGAGCGGGAGCTGTCCGGCATGGTGCGCGCGGCGTCCCTCCCGCGGGAGATCACGTTCTGGTCGGCGGGGTGCGCGTCGGGCGAAGAGGCGTACACGCTGGCGATCCTCGGTCTCCGGGTGCTCGCCGGCTCGGGGCTCGCCACCATGACCGCGGACGGCGACGTCCGGTTCGCCGACGGCTGGTCGCTGCGCGTCCTGGGGACCGACATCAGCGCCGACGCCATCCGTCGCGCCGGTGCCCCGCACTTCCGCGCCGGTCCCGTCGCCGCGTTACGTGACCCCTCGCCGGGCGACCTGATGCACTTCCGCGCCGTCGACGGCGGGTTCGTCCCGCTGCCCGCCGTGCGGCGCAGCGTCCGGTTCGCGGTCGCCAACATCCTCGACGGGGCGCCGCCGGGCGCACCGTTCGACGTGGTCTCCTGCCGCAACGTGCTGTTCTATCTCGCCGAGGCGCAGCGCCGCCGCGCGCTGTCGGTGCTGGCGGCGGGCACGGCCGAGGGCGGGCGCCTGATGTTCGGTTCGACCGATTCCGGCCCCGACGACCCGGCCTTCGTCCCGCGGCACCACGAGGGCGCCGTCGTCCATGCGAGGCGCGCATGACCGTCGGCGCCGCCGTCACCCCGTCCGTCGCCGCGCCCGAACGCCGGGGCCTGCTGTTCCGCTCGGCCGACCGGACGTTCGCGATCGACCTGCGCGACGCGCTGGAGATCGTCACCGACGTCCAGTTCACGGCCCTCGCCATCCCGCAGGGCCCGGTGGCGGGCGACCTCATCCTGCGAAGCCGCGTGCTCGCGGCGATCGATCCTCTGACGCTCCTCGGCGTGCCCGACCGGACGGGTGCCGCCTTCGCCATCGTGACGGCGTCGGGCAGCGGCGACGTCGCCGTCCTCGCCGCCTCCATCCTCGGCGTCCGTGCGCTGCCGGAGCCGCAGCCGATCGGCTGGCTGGACCCCGAGCACGCCTTCGGGCGCGCGGTCACGCTCCCCGACCACGGGCTCGTGCTCCTCCTCGCCGCCGACCGGCTGCGGCTGCGCCAGCGCGCCGGTGGCACCAACGCCGCCGCGCTGCCGGTTTCGTCGTCGGCGGCGGACGACGGCCATGTCCCCGGCCGCCGCTATCTCGCCTTCGTGCGCGGGCCGGAACGCTTCGCCGTCGACGCCATGGCCGTCGGCCGCATCTGCCACGCCGCGCGCGCCTTCCGCATCCCCGTCACCGGGCGGACCCGCATCCGCGAGGTGATCGAGGTGGGCAGCCAGGTGCTGCCGATCGTCGAACTGCCGGCGCCGGCCGCGGGCGACGCCAGCCTCGTGCTGACGCTGGAGGCCGCGGGCGGTCCGATCGCCATCCGCTGCGACCGCATCGAGGGGCTGATCGACATCGCCGCCGCCGACGTCAAGCGGACACCGCTGGCCGACGGTCGGACGCTGCGAACCGTCCGGTCGGGCACGACCGTCTATCTGCTGATCGGTGGCGAGGCCGCGGCCGGCCTTCTCGCCGTGGGAGGGGGCGTTGGCTGATCCGATGGGGACCGACACCCTGCGGGTCGTCGTGGTCGACGATTCCGCCTTCATGCGATCCGTGATCAAGCACATCGTCCTCGGCGAGACCGGCTTCACCGTCGTCGGCGAGGGGGCCGACGGCCGCGCCGGGCTGTCGGTGATCGAGCGCGAGCGCCCCGACATCGTGACCCTCGACGTCGAGATGCCCAACCTGGACGGGATCGGCGTCCTGCGGGAGATGAAGGCGTCGCCGACGGGGCGGCCCCTCGTGATCATGGTCAGCGCCCACACCGCCGAGGGCGCGCGCGTCACCATGGACGCCCTGCGGGCGGGCGCCTTCGACTTCGTGCCCAAGGCGTCCGAGCAGGCCAAGATGGACCTCGCGCAGATCAGCGGGATTCTGCGGGCCAAGCTCGCCCAGTGCCGCACCGTGCTGCGACGCATGCCGCAACGGTCGCCGGAGGCGCTGCGCGGCGCCGTGCCGCCGACGCCCGCCCCGCGTCCGACGTCCGCGGCGGTGCTGGCCTTCGCCGGCGCGCTGGCGTCCGGCAACCCGCCGCCGCTCCCGGCCCGCCCGGGGCCGGCGTTCGGCGCGGACCGGCCGGACCTTATCGTCGTCGGGATCTCGACCGGCGGGCCGCACACATTGCCGACGTTCCTCGGCGGGCTCCGCGGGTTCGAGCCGCCGGTGATCGTCGCCCAGCACATCCCGGAGGTCTTCAGCAGGAGCCTCGCCGCGATGCTGGGGGAGATGACCGGCCAGCGGGTGGTCGAGGGCGTGGCGGGCGACGTCGTCGAGCCGTCGACCGTCTACATCCTGCGCGGCGGCATCGACACCGAGGTCCACCGCCGATCGGACGGGCAGCTCGCGCTTCGCGCGGCGACGGGGGAGGGCCACGCCTACCACCCCAGCGCCAACGCCCTGTTCCGCTCCGCGGCGCTGGCGGCGCGGCGGCCGGTCGGGGTGATCATGACCGGCATGGGCGACGACGGCACCGAAGGCGCCCGCCTGCTCGTTGCCCGAGGCCGGCCGGTGATGGTCCAGGATCCGGCGACCTGCGTCATTCCCGGCATGCCGCAGGCGGCGCTCGCCGCGGGGCTGAAGCTGGAGGCGCTCGCCCCGGCGGAGATCGCCGCGCGCCTGCGCGCGATGGCGCCGTCCGGCTGAGGAGGGCAGCGTGGACGAGGCGTTCCAGCAGCAGCTCTGGCAGATGTTCGAGAGCGAGGTGCGCGAGCACCTCGGCCGGATCGAGGAACTGCTGGCCCAGGGCGCCGCCGACCCGGACAGCGTGAACGAGATGTTCCGCGCCTATCACTCGGTGAAGGGCGTCTCCGCCGCGATGGCGATGCACGGCATGGAACAGCTGGCCCATGCCGCCGAGGACGTGCTCGACCGCGTCCGCAAGGGCAAGGAGGAGATGGCCGACGCCATGTCGTCCCTCCTGCTCTCGACGGTCGACGCGCTCCGCTCGGGGCATGAGACGGCGATCGCCGAACGGCGGGACAGCGCGCCCGATCCGGCGCTGATGGCCAGCCTGAACGAGTGGCGGCGCAAGGACGCGGCGGCCCCGGCGGCGAAGCCCGCCCCGCCTCCCGCGCCGAAGCCGGCCGCGCCCGCCCCG
>Ga0315907_10008293_pt1 | contig 10696 bp, 5 predicted proteins | sample LakEriMetagenome_3_FD_203525 | JGI IMG/M metagenome (GOLD analysis project Ga0315907, IMG submission 203525) | Freshwater fungal communities from buoy surface, Lake Erie, Ohio, United States - Buoy 12 MA123 | ecosystem: Environmental > Aquatic > Freshwater > Lake > Lake biofilm | place: USA...
GAACTTCAACCCGTGTCATGCATCCGCCTTAGCGGCGCCTCTAAGAGTGTCGCTTAATCCCGCGCCGCCCCCGCAACATCACCCAGGTCAACACCGCCGAATACAAGGGCACCACGACGACGCTTACACAATAGCGGCAATGGCGGCTCTTTGGCCTCCTCGAATTTCGCCGTCACTTCGCCCTAGCGAGTATCGATCACTGAAATTATCTTTCGCCAATCAAACACAAAGCCATATCCGTTATGGAAGTACTGTGTCGATCCATCGCGTTTCAACAGCCCCAGTTTGTTCCATAGTTTCGGTTCATCACGTATGAAATGCGCCTTCTTTGCATCGGTCTTTTGCGGAGGAATTACGCCGCGTGCAACCAGCTCTTTATCTAAAGCAGAGACGTATTCGTTCGAACTCTGCTTATCGATGGATTTGATCACGCGGGTTCGCTCCTCAACCCAAAAAATCAGATCCAAATGCCGTCCCTCTATGAGGATCAAGCGGGTCAGAAGATTCATGAACGCAACGCTGTCGGGTCCATAGACCTTACCAACTCGCAGCAGCTCCAGCCCCTCTGATGTCAGCCGCCCGTCAGGGCCTAAAAGTCCAGCGTGTCTCATCGCAAGAAAGACGTTGAGGCGCTCTGCGGTCTGGCTGGGCGCGTTTAGCTTCTTCTTCTTCCTAAGCGCGCCCTCCCAGGTCCGCGCTTTTCCTTTCGAAGCAAACTCCTTCCAAAACTGACCGAAGCTCACGTCAAAAGAAGGCGTGTCGCTAAGATCGATAATTCGTAGGATTTCATACAGATCGAAATTCGATAACTCTCGCCAGTAGGCCCAGAATGCTCGTGGTCTCGTCCCGGCGGGCGCAGCTGCAAGCGGCACGACACGAGGCTTAAGCTTATGAAGAACACTCAGATTCGATACGGATTTGTCATAAGAAAACAATACGACCGGCAGGTCCTTAAGGTCGCTCGCGATCACGTCTTTAAGATATTTCGCGATGCTGAATCCATCATCCGATTTTTCCGGCACAACTAATCCAGCGAACTCGAAATCCGCTAAATAGGTAATCATTTGGCCCAAGCCAGTTATGTATTCGCGCTTCGTCTGGTTCGGAGGCTTGAACTCTAACGCAAGAGTTGCTTTCGTACTTTTATCTTCGAACGCCACGTCGGGCCGAGGCCAATACGCGACCCCTTGCCACAAAGTGGATTTGTCTGACAGTCGAGAGACCGCCCAGTTTCCGGCTTGGCCGGTCCGAAGCTGTGTGAGAAGCACTGACGATAACTCCAGTGCCATGAAATTATGCTCGACCCCCATCAGTCTTCCTCCGGCTCATCACCAAAGTCGGTTCGAACCGTCTGGTAATAGTACAGCTCTATATCATCCCAAAGGTCTCCGAACCCGATGGCATTTGCTATTATAAAATCTGATTTGTCTGTTATTTCACGGCAGCGAGCAAGATTATAGTTACCTACTTTCTTGCCTGCATTCAGTTTGAATTGAACATTCTGCAACATCGCCGATTCCAGCTCAGGGACGAGTTCTAGAAGTTCGGACTGTTGTGTTCTGGAAAACTGAGATGTCGAAATGGGAAACTCGGTAAAATTCCATCTGGTAACGTCGAAATCGTCTCCGATCGCAAACCAGTAGATGAGCATAAGCTTACCGTTGGCGATAAGCATCGAGAGCTCCATATCCAAATCTCGGTCAAAAGCGATCTGACCGAATTTGGTATGTTCAATCCGCCCGCCACTACTGTCGTAGCAAGGCGGCAACTCTCTACAATAGTTTAACCAATTGTAGGCGCTTTTCTTGAAGTTAAGAACATGACGAGTCGGGCGCTTCGAAACGAAACGGTCTAGTCTCTGTAGAGAATTCTGGAGCTGATTTTCGAAGGCCCTAATCAAGGGCTGGCTCTCAATCTTTGGAATTCGATTGTTCCAAAGAGATGGCCGGAACGCACCATACGACATCATGGGCATTAGTGCTGAACGATAGGCTTCGAACCAACGATGAAGACGGGTAGTCATGTTTCTTGAAGGACCGGTACCTTTGGCTCCGAGATGGATCGTGTTGCGAACGCGCACGTCGTGGCTGAAAAGTGCGGCAGGAATTCTGCCGAACGAAGAAAACCAGTTGGCGGCATAGTCAGAGAAGAGCAGCTGCCGCGTGCCGTCGAAATCAGCGCTGAACGACAGGCTGAGCGGGACAATCATTCCAGAGCGTCCCGCCTTCCCTAACAGGGCGCTACTTCTTTCTAGTACCCAGGCGTAGATGTCTGACGCCGCATGCGTGCGAAACCCTCTCACATCATAAAGTTTTCGTGCTTTCGATGCCGCCACATACGGCGGGTTACCAACAACAATGTCAAAACCACCGCCTTGCATGATGCCATGAAATTCGATGAACCAATGGAAGGGTTCATGGCTCTTGTGCCATTTTGCATAGGCCGCAGCATTCGCTGCGCTGACCCCATAGCCTGCGGCCAGATGCCGGTTAAGTTCGGCCTCAAGAATTTTCAGCCTCTTACGCAGGGCCATTTTGTCTTGAGCAGGGACGGAACCGTCACCCTCGATCTGGCGCGCGCGAAATGCGTTAAAGGTTTGCTGCAGGTCCGCTGCACTCTTTGTGATGGTCTCAAGGGTGTTGTCGAGATCGAGCTTGCTGGTCAGAGCCTTCTTGACATCGGCATAGGTCGCGTAGCCAACCAGCGTGTTCCCGGCGCGGATGTTGAAATCGATATCCGGCAACGGCTCGATGCCGAGATTGTCGTGCTTCTGATCGGGATCGACTTGGGCAGCGAGTTTCAGGAACAGGCGGAGCTTACAGATCTCGACCGCCTCTTCCATGATATCGACGCCGAAGAGATTATTCAGAATTATGCTCTTCAGCGTGAAATAGCGGGCGTTCGGGTGCACACCAACCTTCGCCAGCGTCGCTTTGAAGTCTTCGAACTTTTTCGGCGCGTGGACTTCGCCCGACCGTTCAAGATCGGCGACAAAGGCCTCCATCCGGTCGAGGCAGGTCTCGTAGAGCGGTTCGAGGATGTTGAGCGCCGCGAACAAGAACGCGCCGGAGCCGCAGGTCGGATCGAGAACCGTGACGCCTTCGATCGCCTTCCAAAAGGCGCGCAGCAATTCCGGCCCTTCGCAGCGCTCGATCACGTCCTGGGCAAATTGCCGGATATCGAGATTGAGCGTGATGAGGTCGTTGATCTCGCGGACTTCGCCTGCAGCCAGTTTCGCCCGGACTTCGGCATAGCGCGTGCGCCGCGCGACGACCTCGCGCCAGATCTCGGTGGGCAAGCCGAAATCGGCAGGCGCCTTCTGGTTCCATTGCGTTCGCGCTGAAACGACCTCGATGCCGGCCGATATCTCGGGCGGAAGCGTGATCTCGCAACCGTGTTTGACGGCTGTATAGATGTAGCGGTCGGGATCGTCGCGCAGGTGATCCCAGATCGTCGGGCCACCCGGGTTTTCGAAGGCGACCTTGCACTTCGCTTTGGCGGCGTCGAACAGGAAGGGGATCACCGTATTCTTCGAAATGTATTCCGTGATGTCCTCCTTCGTGTAGTAGGCGCCCATCTGCTTCTGGTTGATGTATTTTTCGAAGATGTAGCCGAGAACATCCGGATTGATCTCGTTATCGTTGCGCAACGGGCGCTCGTCGAGATGCCACTGGTAGCGGTCGAAATAGGCGAAGATGCGCGTGAAGGCCTCGTCCGGAATTTTGATGTCCGGGCAGCGCTCCTCGATAGGGTGCTTTTCGAATAGGCCGCCATTCAAATAGGGAATGCGGCCGAGCAGCTTGTCGAGTTCCAGGTTGCGCGCCTTGCCGCCAAGCCCCTCATGGAAGAGGCGCAGCAGGAAGTATCGGTAAAACGAGTAGAATTTGTCCTGGCCCTTTTCCTTCTGACAACGGGTAAGCCGGTCGCGGAGATAGTCGCGCTCGGCGTTCAAGAAGCCCTTCCGCTGCATGAAATAGATGAACATCAGCCGGTTGAGCATCAGCGAGGCGTACCATTCCTTGTCCGCCAACTCCGTGATGCCGCTGATGAAATCGAGGAAGGCTTTGTGCTCGGCCTTGAACTGGTCATAGAAGCGCTTCGTAACGCGCTCTACATCGAAGGCGGCGCGCGCTCGCGCTGTCACATCGACCAGCGTAAGGGTGTTTTCTTCCGAAAGTGAGAACGCGATCGCTTCAAGCTTTTGTAGGAAGCCGCGATTGCCCGATGAGGCATACCAGAAGTGTTCCGGCACCGAAGCCGGCTTGCCGGCCTCACGCCGTGCCCAGCACCAGATCTGCTCCGCGCGCTTCGCGTCCGTGAAGATGATGAGATGCTCAAGCGTCGTCTTGGCGACTTGCGTTTCGATCTTCTTTCGGGCGGCACGATCCGGGATTTGCTGCCCGGTGGGCGCCTGACACACCCAAGCCACCATCCCGCGCTTTTCTGCGACCGCACGAAGCGTGTAGTTCGCACCGCTGATAGGAACGGAAAGGTCGGCGCTGTGCCGATCCCAGCCCAATTCCTCGATGAAGAGCTTCGCAAAATCGAACTGCTCTAACAGCTTCCTTGCGTTACCAGCGTTGAAGTCCATCCCCAACCCCTTTCATCAATCCGTCAGGCGCGCTAGCCCGAGCGAGCAGATGATCTGCGGTTCGCCAGAGTTTTCTTCATCTTGGATCAGGCAAAGCCGATCCTCCTCGCGAAGCGCCAAGACCAGTTCGGCCAACTTGTCATCGCTAATGCCGGTCTTCATCTGGCGGTTCAAAGTATCGGTTGCCGACTGGCGCAACGGGAAGCGGTAGACCTCTTCGATGGCTTTGCCGAGTTCAGGCAGATCGAACAGCGTGCCTTTCACCTTATCGGCGTGACGCTTGAGCCGCTCGTAGGTCCGAAAACGCGCGCCGGATGGGCGACCAAGCTGCCCGCCGACCTGCTTCTCTTCGGCAGCAATATGCTCGACGCCCTTAGCCACCATGGCGTGGTGTTCTTCCTGCCGTGGGACAACCGGTGTGTTTGGCTCGCAAGCGGCGACTTTCAGGATTTCGAATTGAGATTGGGTGACACTCTTGCCGTCCTTGTCCACCCACGCCAGAGCGTCATTGCCCTGGGCTGTGCGCAGATAGACGAGCGCGCCGTTGGGGCGCCCATCCTGCGGCGTGTAGCTTTTGGTGGAATAGACGACAGAAGGGAGTTCCGGGATGGACTTCTGCAGGGCCGGATTTGCGTCGATCGCGTTTTTCCAGATCTGATAGGCGTATGAAGCCAGATCGACCTCTCCTTCTGCTTCGCCATCGAGAATGCCGGACTTCTCGTTATAGAGATCGACAAGCTCGTCGTGCTCTCCCTCGTCCTCGAAGAACGCTTCATCGGTTCCCACCACCTCGGCGTTTTCCTTCAAGCGCTGGCGGACGCGCGAGCGCAACTGGATCAGGCGCTCCACACCGTCGGCCGGCAGAAACGAGTAGCAGAGGATTTTCTCGGCCTTCTGCCCGATGCGATCCACACGGCCCGCACGCTGGATCAGCCGAATGATCGCCCAAGGCAGATCGTAATTGACGAGGATCGCGCCGTCCTGAAGGTTCTGGCCTTCGCTGAGCACGTCGGTGGCAACCAGCACACGCAGTTCGTCTTCAGGCTTAATCTTGTCGCGCTTGTTGTTGCTGTTTGGGCTGAACCGCCAGGCGAAGCTTGTCGGGTCCGCCGTCTCCCCGGAGACGGCGGCCATTGCCTTGAGACCAGCACCCCTCAACCGCCGCTCAAGATAACGAACGGTGTCCGCAAACTGCGAGAAGATCAGCACTTTTTCTTTCGGGTGCTTCTTGGTCAGCACTTCGATCAAGGCGGCGAGCTTGGTATCTTTTGCGTGGTCCCACTCGCCGCAATCATCAAGTATCTTCAGAAGCCGAGCGCTGTCAGTCGCGAGATCCTTCTTCAACTGCGCAACGAAAAGGTCGGGCCGAAGCCATTTGAACCGCCGCTTGAACTGGCCTGCATAGAGGCGATAGGTTTCAGCAGCACGTGCCTGGAAGGCAGCTTCGTCACGCAGATCGAGTGTTTCCGAATCCTGCGTATTCTCGTCTTCCCCTTCGTCAAACAGTTCGGCGTCGGCGCTTTGGTCATCGACATCTTCGTCGTAGTTGGCGGTGTCCAAGAGCCCGGCATCCTGTGTACCGAGCGGCAAAGGAAGATCGTTCTCGATGGCGTGCAGGAAGATGTAGTTGCGAAGGACGTGGCGCTCTAGCGATTGCTGAAAGGCCTCACCGCTGCTTTCCAACCGCTTGAAGAGATTGGTGCGGCAGAACCCCATGAGACGCTTGCCGGCACGAGAAAGATCGTCCAGCTGCTTCGCCTCGTTCGGAGTGGGCGGCTTATGGGGTTTCGCCGCGACGTAATTGCCCAAGCCGTAGCGCGGCAAGTGCATCCTATTTATCGCATCAACGACCGGGGCGTCGTAAAGCCTAGCGTACTGATCGGCGGCGTCCTTGTCGTCGATCTTGAACCGAAGCGTGCGAGGCACACGTTCCGGGAAATAGGAACGTGACCCATCTTCAAACGTCAGGAACTTGCGCCCGTTTGTCGGATCGGTCTGAGCATAGTTATCCTGGATGAATGTGCGCGTGCGACGAACCATGTAGAGGCGCATCAGTTCGCGCCAATCGTCCGTGTAGGTACTCTTCTCGAAGGCCGCGAGCGATCTGACCGGACATTGGTGCCGCCTAATGAATTCGGTTTCACCGATGTCCTGAAGCAGGCGTTCCGGTCTGACTCCGATATCGCGATCTTCGGGAACGAAAAGGCGTAACTGGCTTGAAAGGTCGCCGTAGGTCTTGTTGTAGGGTGTGGCAGAAAGAAGGATGCAGCGGCTTTCGTTTTCCGTTAGATACTCTTGGATAGCCCGATACCGGCGTCCTTCCCGGTTTCGCAGGTTATGGCTCTCGTCGATCAGCACAACACGGTAACGGCGAAGATCGGGCAGTTCGCGGGTGGCGCGTGTTACCGAAAGAACCTTGGCGATCAGGCGGTACTCGGAGACATAATCCTCCCACATCTTCACGAGGTTCTTCGGGCAGATGATCAACGTCTCTGTGAAGTGATCGTCCTGAAAGATTTTTGCCAAGGCGGTAGCCATAAGCGTCTTGCCGAGGCCGACCACGTCGCCAATCAGGACGCCACCGCGCTTGTTGAGGTGATGCGCAGCGATCTTTACCGCGGCCTCTTGATAGGCGAACAGGCGCTTCCCAAACTCTGGTGGAATTCTGAACTCGTTGAGGCCGGCGCGCGCTTCTTGGGCGAGATGGTAGGCCATCTTCACGTAGATCATGTAGGGATCGAGCGCCTCCTGGCGCGCCCAACTCTCTTCGATGACTTGGATCAGTTCCTCAGTGATATCAATGCACCAGCGATCCGCCCAACGGTCCTCGAACCATTTTGCTAGCTTTGTCGTGGCATCGTGATCGAGTACGTCGACGTTCAGTTCGCCCTGCTTGGAAAGGCCAGATAGCGTTAGATTGCTGCTTCCCAAAAAGCCGGTCACGGGGTTGTTCGGGTCAGGCCGGAACAACAGGTAAAGCTTCGCGTGCAGTGGATGCTTCAGAAAAAGCCGAACCGTGACTTGCTTCGATTTGAGTTGGGCCGCGAGGCGTCGCAATCCCGCCTCGTCGGCGTTGTTCGGCATGCCGAGCGTCAGCTGAATCCGAAATTCTTCAGCAAGTTTTCTCTTCAGGCGAAGCGCGGTCTGGTTATCAAGAGGCTGCTCTTCCTTATCAGTGCTTAATCCGATGCGTAATTCGTCTTGCGGAAGACGCTGCATTCCAACAAGCAGGCGACATTGGCCGCCGTCGCCGCCCGGCCACGCAGCGATCAGATCATCGATCGATTTCCAACCACGCAGATTGAAATAGCCAACGCAAAAATCGCTGCGCGTAGAGATTTGAAGCGTCTGTCGAAGGGCGGGCAGAAGGCCGCTTTCGATGTTGTCGAATATCCTGGGCATCACCGGTCTCGATCGGTTGGCGTAGATAGGATGCGCGCTCCATCATTGCGCGATTCTGCCTTCTGCTTCTCGATCCAGCGGTCAATGTCGACGCGCTTGAACCGCCACTGTCCGCGCACCTTGAAGGCCGGCAGCTGACCCTTCTGAGACATCGTGTAGACGGTTTTCTCGGCGACCTTGAGCAATTGGGCGACCTCGGGCAGCGTTAGTATCTCGTCCGGCATAAACCGGCCCTCGCTCTATAGTGATGGGTAGAGGATGCCAGACTTTGCCAGAGGGCGCTACCCTCGGCTTTACAGTCGCCGGTAGTCGTGGCGGCGATCTATCCCAACAAGCTCGCTGCGATTTGGTTGGAGACGGCGTCGGCGGCCAGTTTCACAGGATCAGCCGCGAGATGGGCGTAGCGGGCGGTCGTCTGGACCTGGGTGTGGCCGAGTAGCTTGCCGATCATCGGTAATCCCTGGCCGGAGGCAACGGCGGTCGAGGCGAAGGTATGCCGGAGGTCGTGGATGCGGACGTCCTTCAGGCCGGCACGGGCGCGGACGCGCTGCCAGAAGGGCTGAAGATCGGTCAGCCGGGCGCCGGGGAGGCTGCCGACGATCACCCAGGGGTTCTTGTCGACCTTCTTGATGCTCGTCAGGACGTCGATCGCGGGCTGACCGAGATGGACGACTTTGGCGCCGGTCTTCGAATCCAGCAGGCGCAATGCCTTTCCGGCCAGATCCACGTGTTCCCACTGGAGCGTCATGATCTCGCCAAGCCGGCAACCGGTCAGGATCAGCAGTCGCGCCGCCGCGATAGCCGATGAAAGCTCGATCCCTTCGTCCTCCATCTCGCGCAGGACATCCCCGACCCGCTTGAGTTCGGCCGGGCTCAGGAATCGCTCCCGCTTCTCCTCGGCATATTTCTTTATATGCTTGCGCGGGTTCGACCCGTCCGGACGCAGCCCCCACATCTCGGCGAGGCTGAACATCTTCGAGATCACTTCGAGGCAGCGATTGGCCTCGTAGGGGATGTGGCGCAGGTCGTGGTGGAGCTTGGCGATGTCGGCCCGAGTGACCTCGGTGACTCGATGCCGGCCGAGCGCGGGTAGGATCGTCCGTTCGATGAGGCGGCGATAGCCCTTCGCCGTGGTTTCCTTGACCCTGACCGAGACGTGCTCCTTGTCGAAGCGCTCGGCCAGTTCCTTGACGGTGATCGTCTTCCTTTCAGCATCACGTTCGGCAGCAGGGTCATCGCCGTTTCTGGCTGCGGCGATGATGCCGATGGCGCGGGTGCGCGCCTGTTCGCAGGTCAGCACAGTGCTGGGGCCGAGGCTCATTCGGCGGGAGCGCCGCCCGGCCCGGTATTGTACGATGTATCCTTTATAACCGCTCGGCAGGACGCGTAGCGCGAAGCCGGGGATCCCGTCATCCCAGACGAAATACTCGGCCGCCTGAATCTCGGCGGCGTCGATCACGCGTTTGGTCAGTTTCGGCATGGGCCGCGATCCGCTCTTGATGCTCACTCTGCTTTTTGGCTTCGGTCGCGCCCGCCCGTGGAAGCACTGTGGAAGCAAGAGGGCGGGAGTCGCGGCGCGTGCCTACGAAAATCAGAGTGTGGGGCGTCCCGCTTTAAGTCAACGAAGCCATTAAAAAAGCGTAGAAAAAAGTAGATTCTCGTGGTCCTTCGTAGTCGCGCCCCTCCCATTATTTCCCGCCGCGATGGTGCGCGATTGCGCGCCGACCTTCAGGTTTTCGTCGGCCGGCTCTATGGTTGTCGGGTGAAGACGTACATCGTGACGGATGCGGGGGAGCGCGCGATTGCCACCAGTGGGCCAGCAGCAAGATCTGTTCGACGCGCCTGACTTCTCCAAGGCGGTCGAGGCGTTTGTGCGCGCCATCGTTGCTTCGCCAAGCCGCCCATCTCCCGCCGAGCTGGTCGCAAAATTGGACAAAGAGATCGGGCCGAAGGCCCGCTGGGATATGGTGGGCATGGTTCGGCTCGTCGCCGATGACCCGAAAATCTCACGGTCCGATCGCGACTACCTCTCTTCACTGCTGGCTGACGACAATCTCTCCAAGGCGCTTCGTGGTGAGGATGTGCCGGAGAGCAAGAAGACATCCACGATCGACGAGCTATTCCGGCACAGCAAGCTCTACAGGGACTCTGGCGAGTTCAACGAGCTGGTCCGGTTCATGGGGCGGTTTCGTGAGTACGCCCCCTATAACAACATGCTTGTCCGCCTTCAGAACCCGGCCTGCAGCTTCTATGCGCGCGCCAAAGATTGGGATGAACGCTTCAAGCGCTATCTGAAAGAGGATGCGCGCCCGATGCTCATCCTGGCGCCGATGCATCCGGTCCTGCTGGTCTACGATATCGATCAGACAGAGGGGGCCGACCTGCCAAAGGAGCTGCAGGACTTTTCCAAGTTTGAGGGGAAATGGGACCCCACCTGGCTGACCAATGCTGTCGAGAATGCTGCGGGGCATCGCATTCGCGTGGATTTCAAGACGCTTTCCAGCACCAATGGCGGCTTCGCCACGTTGGATCGGGGTTCGGGCCAATGGAAAATGCGTATCGCGATCCACGACGGGCTGGATGATCCGAGCCGGTTCGGTTTGCTCTGCCACGAACTGGCTCACATTCTTCTCGGTCACCTCGGCACGGATTGGGATCAATGGTGGCCCGGCCGGCTGAACCTCGACAGGCGAACGGTTGAGA
>Ga0315907_10008294_pt1 | contig 10693 bp, 10 predicted proteins | sample LakEriMetagenome_3_FD_203525 | JGI IMG/M metagenome (GOLD analysis project Ga0315907, IMG submission 203525) | Freshwater fungal communities from buoy surface, Lake Erie, Ohio, United States - Buoy 12 MA123 | ecosystem: Environmental > Aquatic > Freshwater > Lake > Lake biofilm | place: USA...
CGACTTCGATGCCTATCACTTAAGACTAATAGCTAAATTAATTTCTGTAGAGTGTCCTGCTGAATCCTTTCATGAGTATTTGGGAAAACAATACTTCGACAAAGACCAGCTGACAGAAGAAGAGTATAAAGAGTCAAAAACTATCACCTTCAAACAGCTTTACGGTGGAGTAGACAAAAAGTACAAACACGTAGAATTTTTTGCAAAAATGACAGAACACATAGAAGAGATGTGGAAACAGTACAACAAACAGGGAGGATATAAACTTCCTACAGGCCGGATAATTAAGAAGGACGAAGCCATGACCAAGTACAAGCTGTTTAATTACGTAGTACAGAATATGGAGACAAAGGAAAATATTTATAAGATAGATGAGGTTCAGTCCTATCTAAAAAATATAGGGGCCAAAACAAAACTAATTTTAATCACATACGACTCTTTTTTGTTCGATTTTCATAAAAAGGACGGAAAAAAGACACTAGAAGAGATTAAGACCATATTGGAATTTGGCCAGATGAAAGTAAAACACAAACACGGAACCAGCTATGCATTCTAAAACATTCACATATATTTATTAAACAAGGTTATGACAGAAACAAACACAATAGAATTAACACCAGAATCGCTTATGAACAAGCTGTTTTGCACATTCGCTAAAAAAGAGTTACTAGACGAAAGGTTGCAAGAGATCAATAAAGAATACAAGATACTCTATAATAAGATATTTGTACTAGCCTCTCCAGAATCGGACGAGTACATGTGCACCTATAATATCGAGATAGAAGGCCCAAATACAAAGATACTTCCTAACACCATCTTATTACACAGAAAAAAGGAGTCCAATACGCTCTACACAATAAATGCACTTAATACTTTAATTAAGAGCTTGAACGAAGGAGTATTGGATAATAAGTTCGTGGTAAATTGGCAGGATTACAGGAACTCTATCCTATTGACCCAGGGTGACGATCTAAGAAAATTAAACACTTCTATCCACAAGATAGTTGCCGTTTAACGCACTGAAGAATAAATTTTTTTCTTTCGAATTTTTTTAGTATATTAGCTATATAAATAAACAACAGTTATGGATATTTCACAGTTAAAATCTAGGCTCGCTTCCCTACAAAATCCAAGAGGCGGACAGAAAAAGGACTTCAGTTTAACAATCTGGAAACCTACTGTAGGTAAACACTTAGTTCGTATTGTACCTTCTATGTACAACAAATCGAACCCTTTCAAGGAATTATTTTTCCACTACGGTATCAACAACAAGACAATGATTTCTCCGACTTCTTTCGGCGAAAAAGATCCAATCGTTGAATTCGCTCAAGGTTTAAGAAAGAGCGACGACTGGCAATCTGCTAAGAAGTTCGAACCAAAATTGCGCGTATTCGTTCCAGTCATCGTAAGAGGTGAAGAAGACAAAGGCGTAAGATTGTGGGAATTTGGTAAACAAGTCTACATGGATTTGTTGGCTATCTTAGAAGACGAAGACGTAGGTGATTTTACAGATCCAATTCAAGGTCGCGATATCACAGTTGATACTGCTGGTAAAGAAACTACAGGATTGATGTACAACACTTCTACAGTTCGAGTTAGAACTAAGATCACATCGTTGTCAGAAGATGCTGATAAGATTCAAACGTGGTTAAACAACCAACCTGATCCTAACACATTGTTCAAAAAGTATTCTTACGAAGAAATGAAAACTGCTTTGGGAGCTCATTTGAATCCTGAAGAAGAAATCAAAGAACATGCTGACGCAGTGGTTGAAAAAACTCAAGAAGTAGGAGATCTACCTTGGGAAAAAGAAGCACCAAAACAAGCTTTTACTTTAAACACAAGTAAAACAGAAATCGATTCCAAAATCGACGACTTATTCAACTTTTAATTTATAAGCCCTCACCTAAAAACGAGGGCTTTTTAAACTGCACAAATGGCAAAGGCTAAAGAAGGGTTAAATAGCACCGTATCAAAAGCTATAAAAACAGAATTCAATTTGGATTCTTTTAAAAGATCAAAGAACTTATCATCTACGTCCATCAAATTCAAGGACCAACAGTGGATTCCGTTATCTAAAGCGTTTCAAGACACATTACAAATCCCAGGAATCCCTAAAGGCCACATCACTCTTTTACGTGGCCACTCAGACACCGGTAAAACAACGGCGTTATTAGAAGCAGCGGTGAGTGCCCAAAAAATGGGCATTCTACCGGTGTTTATTATTACTGAGATGAAATGGAGTTGGGAACACGCTAAAGAAATGGGATTGCAATTCGAAGAAGTTGCTGACGCAGACGGAGTAGTTTCTGACTATAAAGGATTTTTCTTATTCATTGATAGAGAAAAGTTAAACTGTATAGAAGATGTATCCGCTTTTATCGCTGATATCTTAGACGAACAAAAGTCTGGTAATTTACCTTACGATTTGTGTTTCTTTTGGGACTCTGTGGGCTCGATCCCATGTAGATTATCAATTGAGTCTAACAAGAACAACAACGAGTGGAACGCAGGAGCAATGTCTCAACAGTTCGGTAATTTTATCAACCAAAGAATTGTATTGTCAAGAAAAGAGAGTCAGCCTTACACAAACACTTTCGTTGCCATCAATAAAGTTTGGGTCGCAAAGCCTGAAACTATTATGAGTCAACCTAAGATGAAGAATAAGGGCGGAGACACAATGTTCTTCGATTCTTCTCTTGTGATTACATTCGGTAACGTAACCAACTCAGGTACTAACAAGATCAAAGCGACCAAGAACGGTAAAGAGGTTGAGTTTGCAAAGAGAACTAAAATTTCTTGCGATAAGAACCACGTTACGGGAGTTACTGCATTGAATAAGGTTATTATGACCGTACACGGATTCATTGCAGACGATAAGAAGGATTTGGACAATTACAAGAAACAGTATTCTCATCAGTGGTTGAAAACATTAGGATCTAAAGACTTCGACGTGGTTGAAGAGGCAGAAGAGGACATTAAAGATATATTTGACGCATCAGAAAATGAATAAAGAGTACCAAAAGATTTTCGACTCGCTTGGAAAAACAGAACAAGAGAAAGCTGAAATAAAAGAAGATCTAAAGGTAAACGATAGAATTCTAATCATCGATTCTCTAAACACTTTTTTAAGAGCGTTTACTGTAATACAACATTTCAATAAAAGTTTGAATCACGTTGGTGGACTAACGGGCTATTTAAGGTCAGTTGGTTTTGCCATCAATTTAATAAGACCGACCAGAGTGATTCTGGCGTTCGATGGTAAGGGTTCGTCAACGAACAAACGTTATATCTATCCAGAGTACAAAGCTAATAGAGGCATACGCAGGGTCACTAACTGGGATGCTTTTGAGAATCAAGAACAAGAGTCAGAAGCAATCACTAATCAATTGGTTAGATTGATCGATTATTTGAAGTGTTTGCCCGTAGATCTAATCTCAATAGACAAGATAGAAGCAGACGATGTTATTGGATATATCTCTCAACAGATGGATTCACAAATAACAATAATGTCTTCAGACCGAGATTATTTACAGCTCGTATCTCAAAGAATTACTGTATATTCGCCTACGAAGAAAATCTTTTATACGCCTGAAAAAGTGAGAAAAGAATATGGAGTATCGAGCGAGAATTTTTTGAACTACAAAGTTTTAACTGGAGATTCTGGAGATAATGTTCCTGGAATTAAAGGAATAGGACCGAAGACTATCACAAAGCTGTATCCAGAATTGGTAGACGATGTGAAGATGACTTTAACTGAAATTTTGGACAAGGCAAAAGACGGAGCGGGAAAAGGATTTATGAGCATTAGGAACTTTGAACATCAGTTAAAGATAAACGAAAAGTTGATGGATCTAACCAATCCAAATATACCGGACGATTCTATAGTTGAAATTCATGAGATGTTGGAAAATCCAAATAAGACTTTTAGATCTAAAGAATTTATGAGCTTATACGAAGAGGACGATTTGGGTAATTCTATTTCTAATCTTCAAACATGGTTACACAATAATTTTTATCAGTTATCAAAATATAAATAAGTTATGGCGGTTTTAAATCAGTTACAACAATACGGAATTGGATTCCAAATCAAGGTTTTGTCAAGCTTATTAAAGAACAAAGAGTTCTTACAAAACATAAACGATATCTTGGATGCAGAGATGTTCGATAATCCTGCTCACAAATGGATCGTACAAGAAATTTTAAGATACTATTACAAGTATCATACTACGCCTTCTATGGAATCTTTGCAAGTAGAAGTTAAGAAGATCGACAACGAAGTCTTAAAGGTGAGTGTAGTAGAACAGCTAAAAGATTCTTTGAAAGCTACAAACGAAGACAGAGAATACGTAGAGAACGAGTTCAGTAACTTCTGTAGAAATCAACAATTAAAGAAGGCGATTTTAAACTCAGTTAGTCTGTTAGAAAAAGGCGATTGGGATCAAATTAGACCAATGATCGATTCAGCACTAAAAGCTGGTCAAGACAAACGAATAGGTCACGAATACGAAAAAGATATCGAAACAAGATATAGAGCAGAGCAAAGATCACCAATTCCAACTCCATGGGATAAATTAAACGAATTGCTTGCCGGAGGACTTGGATTAGGAGACCTTGGTATTATATTTGGAAATCCAGGAGGAGGTAAATCTTGGATGTTAGTAAACTTAGGAGCAATCGCAGTTCAAGCTGGATTCAACGTTTGTCACTACACTTTAGAATTATCAGAAGACTACGTGGGTAAAAGATACGATGCCTTACTTACTGGTATCGAAGTACAACAGATACATTTAAACAGAGATAAGGTACAAGACACAATAAACAATTTAAAGGGCAAGCTTATCATTAAAGAATTTTCAATGGGTAAAGCGACTCCAAATACAGTAGAAACTCACATTCAAAAGTGTAGAGATTTGGGCCACGCTCCTGATTTGGTTATCATTGACTACGTTGATCTATTGAAGAGCAAAACAAAGTCAGTAGATCCTAAAGATGCTATCGACGATGTGTATACTGCAATAAAAGGCATGGCAAGAGAATTAAAAGTGCCAATTTGGACAGTATCCCAAGTAAATAGAATGGGAGCAAAGGACGATGTAATTGAAGGTGATAAGGCAGCAGGATCTTACAATAAGATGATGATTGCAGATTTTGCGTTGTCTTTATCAAGAAAGAGACAGGACAAGGTAAATGGAACAGGTAGAATTCACGTTATGAAAAATAGATACGGAGCCGATGGTATGACTTACGCGGCGAAAGTAAATACTAACTGTGGAAGAATAGAAATAAACAAGGACGAAATAAGCGAAGACGATTTGACATTTGACAATGGTAATGGAGGACAAAAACCTTTCAATGGCTCAGGTTTTTCTTCAGAAGAGAAAAAATACTTAGCTAAGAAAATGTTTGAGATGAAGCTGTAAATTTATCTCAAAAAGGCCATATTTATTAGTACAAAACGCATACTATGAACTTTTTGATCAATTTATTTAAAAGTGCAAACAAGGGAGATAACTTCCGTATCAATAACGAGCCATTGAAATATAACGATGGTATCGCTCAATTGAACTCAGTTGGTGATAGCCAATATGACAGACTTAGTACTGACAAGATCAAGAAGATCGGCCGCCTTAACTCAGCGCTTACGCCAGAAACTAGCGGTACAACCAAGGTACCAGGTAAATAATCTGGATTTTTTGTAGTCTCATTTCTTTATTGTAAAGGTTACGAACAAAGTCTAAGGGTGTAATTTTATGCTCAAAGGCTAAACTAGGCTTAATTAATTAAATAATATATAAAAAACAAACCGTATGGACATTACGCAGGAGATTTTATCTGACATCACGGTGTACAACAAGTATGCGAAGTACATCCCAGAATTAGAAAGAAGAGAGACATGGAAAGAGATAGTTACGAGAAATAAAGAGATGCATCAGAAAAAATTCCCGCAACTGTTCGACGAGATAGAAAGCGTTTATAAATTAGTATATGATAAAAAGATTCTTCCTTCAATGCGTTCGATGCAGTTTGCAGGTAAGCCCATTGAAATTAATAATGCTCGTATATTTAACTGCTCTTTTGCTCCTGTTAATGATTGGAGGGTGTTCAGTGAAGTAATGTTCCTTTTGTTAGGAGGTTGCGGAGTAGGATATTCGGTGCAAAAGCATCACATCGAACAATTACAAGAAATCGTTAAACCTACCAAAGAAAAGAGATTTTTGGTTGGGGATTCTATAGAAGGTTGGGCAGACGCAGTAAAGATTTTAATGAAGTCTTACTTAGTCGGAGGTCCAAGACCAAAATTTGATTTTAGAGACGTTAGACCAAAAGGTGCAATGTTGATTACTGCCGGAGGTAAAGCACCAGGACCAGAGCCATTAAAAGAGTGCTTGTTCCAAATTCAAAAGATTTTGGATCGTAAAGAGACCGGTGACAGATTAACTCCTATCGAATGTCATGATATCATTTGTTATATTGCTGACGCTGTATTATCAGGTGGTATTCGTAGAGCGGCTTTGATTAGTCTATTCTCTTTTGACGATGAGGAAATGTTGACTTCTAAGTTCGGTGCTTGGTGGGAAAATAATCCACAAAGAGGTAGAGCGAACAATTCAGCCGTTATCTTAAGAGACAGAATTCAAAAAGAAGAGTTCTTGGACTTGTGGAAGAAAATTGAATTGTCTAACGCAGGCGAACCAGGATTTTTCTTAACAAACGATAAAGATTGGGGAACTAATCCTTGTGCAGAGATTGCATTGAAGCCTTTTCAATTCTGTAACTTGTGTGAAGTAAATGTATCTAACTTAGAATCTCAAGAAGATTTTAACGAAAGAGTTAAATTTGCTGCATTTATTGGAACTTTACAAGCTTCTTATACAGACTTCCACTATTTAAGAGATGTTTGGAAGAAAACAACTGAGAAAGATGCATTGATCGGAGTTGGTATGACAGGTATTGCTTCTGGAGCTGTATTGAAATTGAACATGAAAGAGGCTGCGTTAATCGTAAAAGAAGAGAACGAAAGAGTCGCAAAGATTTTAGGAATCAATAAAGCTGCAAGATGCACAACAGTTAAACCATCAGGAACCACTTCTATGGTATTGGGAACTTCATCAGGAGTACATGCTTGGCACGATAAATTCTATTTAAGAAGAATGAGATTAGGTAAGAACGAAGCATTGTACAATCATTTGGCTATCCATCACCCAGAATTGGTAGAAGACGAATACTTCAAACCACAAACTCAAGCAGTAGTAGCTGTACCGCAAAAGGCACCAGAAGGAGCAATCACTCGTTCTGAATCTGCAATGGATCTTTTACACAGATTGGAAAAGTTACACAAAGAGTGGATCAAACCAGGTCATAGAACAGGTAGAAATACTCACAACGTTTCGGTAACAATTAGTTTAAAACCAGAAGAGTGGGTAGAAGTTGGAGAATGGGCATGGAGTAATAGAAATAATTACACAGCTTTATCTTGCTTGCCTTACGATAACGGTAGCTACGTTCAAGCGCCTTTCGAAACAATCACAGAAGAGCAATTTAACGAAGCCGTAACCAAATTACACGAAGTAGATTTGAGTAAAGTTATAGAAGCACAAGATAATACAGATCAGAAAGGAGAATTAGCTTGCGCAGGAGGTGCTTGTGAAATCCTATAAAGATAAATTTATACAAGATGTCCATTACTATATGGATGGTGAAAGAGTCGTTTTTACGGCTCTTTTCCACTTGGAAAGGGGGCAGTGTTGTGGTAACGGATGTAGACACTGTCCGTATCACCCAAAACATAAGAAAGGCACCGTAAATGTAAAAGATAATAATTCGTCAGAATTTGTTAATTTAAAAGAAAATACTTAAATGGTTTTAGAAATAACAAACGAAAATATCTATATCGGTATAATCGTGGTATTGGCAGCAATACAAATTGTTCAGTGGAGAAAGGTCGATATGTTAGAAAAAGTCATGAGTCAGATAATAGACGATATTAAAATTCTTGGTATGGCTGCGGATATCAAATTTAATAGTCTTGAAAAAAAGATAGACGATGAAAAAAAATCAGGAAAGTAAAGGATTGGGCGATACTATAGCAAAGTTCACCCATTTTTTTAAAATAGATGTATTAGTTGAACGAATTTTTAAAGCTTTTGGAAAAGACTGTGGATGTAAGAGAAGACAAAAAAAGCTAAACGAATTGGTTCCTTACAAAAAGAAAAAATAAAGTTATGAAATTAGACAAGTTTCAAGAACTCAAGATTAAGTTAGAAGTGCTTAAGCTTGAGAAGAATTTTTTTGCGTTAGACAGAGTGTTGTATTATTTCTCTTTCTTGGGCAACATTTTTTTGGTGTACTTCGGTTACTTTTTTATTAAGACGATCGTTGATACGCTGCCACAATTATTTCCTTATCAATCTACATTTTTAGCCGTTTTTATTGGTCTATTTTTGACCGGCTATGAATTAACAAAGAGATTTGCGATAGAACAATTAACCTTGTACTATTTGCAATACAGGAAATTTTTTACGTGGAACTCTATAACTGGTGCATTAGCTGTGGCATTTCTTATAGCGGGATCTTTTTATCTTTCTTTAAACGGAGCTCACAGATTGGTGGATTCTTCAGAAAAAATAGAAGCCGATATAGATCAGAATATTAATATTAAAGCTGATTCCATAGCAAAGTACTACGATACTGAGATTGCATATTATAGAGCTCAACCAGCAAGAACAAGATCTGACAGAAAATATAGAGACTCTTTGGTTAGCGCTTTACAACAAACCAAAGATCAGAAGCTTTCTAAAGTAGAAAATAAGACATTAGATAAATCTCAGTCCACTTTAGAAAAGAATAAAGAAAACGACACAGCATTCGTATTCATGACGTTTTTCTTGGAGTTCATTATAGTTCTTGGTGTGGCATTTAACGGAATATACACAATAGGGTCATACGAAGAGACCAAAAAGCTCCTGTCAACGCCCAAGTACAAACAGGCAGAACTTAATCTAGTGCTTTTAAAATTATACTACCAAAACGGAAAGAAGCAACCAGGAGATCAGGTGCTGTCTTTGAGTAAAATGCTATCTCTAGTAAAGAACCAAAAAGTTAATTGCAGTCAAGCAGACGTAAGAAACTTCGTGGTGTATTGCTCAGAGTTGGACATTATTAAAGAGGTACGCGCAAGACGAAAGGAGTACCAAGTAGATTACACTGCAGCCAAGTCGTTGATAGAGAACGAGTTAGTACTTTAATTTTACATTTTTCCAGATTCCCTAAATTGTGTATATTTGAGTATGCAAGAAAAAAGTTATGTATTAGTCGATACTTTCGACAAACTAAAAGACATGGTAAATCATGTCAAAGACAAAGAGTTAATTGCTTTCGATACAGAGACAAACTCTTTGAACACAAGACAAGGAACTATTATAGGTTTCTCAGTGTCAGCAGAAATCGGTAAAGGCTATTACATGCCTACTGCGGTTTACGATAAGCAAAGTAACGCTTTAGTAGACGCTACCATCGATGGTAAAAATTGCCAAGATCTAGCAAAACAATTCATTTCAAAATTAGTGGGCAAAAAGTTGATTATGCACAACGCATCTTTCGACTGTCGATTTGTTAAGTGCTTTTACGGCGTAGATTTATTGCCTAGTCTTTACGTAGATACCATTCTATTGGTACACACAGTAAACGAAGAAGGCGCAGGATTCGCTTATGCTAGTCCATTCGGTTTAAAAAGTATTGCGCAATCCATCCAAAAAGAATTAGGTCTCGATGTAACTAAAGAAGCAAACGAAGAACAAATCGAGTTAAAGACTTCAATCAAAGAGAACGGCGGATCTATAACTAGAGAAAGCTACGAGATTTGGAAAGCAGACATAAACATACTTGCAAAATATGCAGCAGCAGATACCGACTTAACTCTAAGAGTATATCACCACTTTATTAAAGAGCTTTACGATCAAGGTCTTGAAACATTCTTTTTCGAAGACGAGGTTATGCCTCTATATAGAGAGGTTACTATTCCAATGGAAGAAAGCGGTATTAGCTTGGACATAGAAACTATGAAGAAAGCAGACAAAGATATTACAGAAGAGATGAAAAAAAGATCTCACGCTGTGGTCTCTGAATTATTAAAAGATAACAGAGTAAAACTTTGGGTATTAAATAAAGCAAAAGAGACTTACCCTCCAAATAATAAAGGCGCATTCGCTCAAATGGTAGTACAAGAGTGCCAACTTCCTTTACCTAAATCAGAAAAAACTGGCAAATACAATATCACCAAATCAGAAGTAGCAAGATTACCTGAATCTGCAGCAAAGCAATTCTTATTAAACGGCGCAGACGTATTGGACGAAGACTTTTCTAATAAGATTAGTATGAAGATGTGGAGAGAAGACAACGACGGTAACTTCTTTAACATACAATCTAAAGATCAATTGGGTGAAATTGCATTCAACGTTCTTGGATTCAAACCATTATCAGAAACTAAAAAAGGCAAAGCGCAGTTCGACGAAGATATGTTACAAGTCATTTCAGAAACTCAAGAGTGGGCAAAGAATTTAAGAATATACAATAAGCTACTTAAGATCAAATCAACTTACATAGATCGATTCTTGAATGCTAGCGAAAATGGAATTTACTACTTTTACTACAAACAACACGGTACTGTATCAGGTCGTTACGGATCAGATGC
>Ga0315907_10008295_pt1 | contig 10693 bp, 9 predicted proteins | sample LakEriMetagenome_3_FD_203525 | JGI IMG/M metagenome (GOLD analysis project Ga0315907, IMG submission 203525) | Freshwater fungal communities from buoy surface, Lake Erie, Ohio, United States - Buoy 12 MA123 | ecosystem: Environmental > Aquatic > Freshwater > Lake > Lake biofilm | place: USA...
AGGTGTAGAGGATAAAGAGCATGTCCTCGCTATCCATCTCAGTGGCTTGGTTGACGGATGACTGCCCCACTACCGCTTCATGCCACCAGTAATCCCTTCCTGCGAGCATCTGGGTTTCTTGGCCAGTGCGTTGGTAGACAAGGACTGTTTCTACTGGTGCTTTTTCAAGGGCTTCGTCAACGATTTCTTTGATGCTAATTTGTTTGTTGCCCCGGAAGTTGCCATCTGCAGTGAGGACGGCTTTGGCTTTGCAGTCCAGGATGCGATCGGCTAGGGAGGTGCTGGAGAAACCAGCAAAAACCACCGAGTGAATGGCACCGATCCTAGCACAAGCAAGCATGGCGATGGCTGCTTCGGGCACCATTGGCATGTAGATGATCACGCGATCCCCTTTGCCGATGCCCTTGGAAAGCAACGTGTTTGCAAATCGGCAAACTTCCTCAAAAAGCTGACGGTAGGTAAGCGTACGTCCTGCTTCCCCAGGTTCGTTGGGTTCCCAGATGATGGCGGGCCGATCGCCAAGGGTGTAGAGGTTTTTCTCAAAAATATTTTCGGTGAGGTTGAGTTTGCCATCGACGAACCACTGTACCTCGGGAGTTTCAAAGTTCCATTCCAAGACCTTGGACCAGCGTTTTTTCCAATGAAAGGAGTCGGCAATTCTCGCCCAGAATTCTTCAGGCTGTGCCACACTTTTTTGGTATTCGTGAAAGTAGCCGCTGAGGGTATGTAATCGATCACTCATGAGTGGGGTAGTCTAGGGTATAAATCAATGGTTGGATGCTTTTCCTGCTCCTTTTGGGATTCGAATTTCCTGGATTAGTTGTTGGACATGGCTTGGAGGAGCAGGAGTCAACCAAGATACGCCAAAGCAAACCAAGAAGTTAAGCGCCATTCCTAGGGAGCCAATTCCCTCTGGGGAGATTCCCCACCACCAGTGTTCGGCGGTGTTGAGTTCGGGATACACAAACTTGAAGTAGCTAATGTAGCTGATGGTGAATACAAGGCCTGTCAGCATGCCTGCGATGGCTCCTTCCTTGTTGACCCGGGTAGAAAATATTCCGAGCAAGATCACCGGGAAGAAGGAGGAAGCGGCAAGGCCAAAAGCAAATGCTACTACTTCGGCTACAAAGCCCGGAGGGTTGATGCCAAAATAGCCCGCCAAAATCACGGCGCCTGCGGCAGAAAGCCTAGCAATCCGGAGTTCTTTTTTATCCGAAATATCGGGGCGGAATGTCTTGAATAAATCACGCGATATGGAAGTGGAAATTACAAGCAAGAGGCCTGCAGCTGTGGACAATGCCGCTGCCATGGCTCCAGCAGCCACTAACCCAACTACCCAATCAGGGAGCTGTGCGATTTCTGGGCCTGCCAAAACCATGATGTCCTTGTCAATGCTTAGCTCGTTGGTAGCAGGGTCTGCCAGGTATTGTACCGTGCCGTCCCCATTTTTATCTTCTATTTGAATCAACTTGGTTTGCTGCCAGTTTTGAACCCATTCTGGGAGTTGATCAATTGGTTTCTCGGAGGTGGACTGGATGATGTTGTACATTCCAAAGGCAGCTACTGCCGGTGCTGTGGTGTACAGAATTGCGATAAATGCCAGGGCATAGCCAGCAGAAAGTCGGGCATCTTTTACCTTAGGAACGGTAAAAAAGCGAACAATCACATGGGGAAGGCCTGCTGTTCCTACCATCAAGGCCAAGGTGATCATGAATAAATCGGGGATACTTTTCTTGCCAGAGGTGTAGTCAGCAAAGCCTAGATCTCCCAGCACTCCATCTAGCTTATCCAAAAGTGGAACCCCCTCTTCTACATCACCTCCAAGTCCAAGCTGCGGAATAGGATTGCCGGTAAGTTGCATGGAAATAAATATGGCGGGAACCATGTAGGCAAAAATCAACACACAGTATTGGGCGACTTGGGTGTAGGTAATGCCCTTCATTCCTCCCAATACGGCATAGAAAAATACGATGGCCATGCCGATTACCACTCCCCATTCGATGGGAAGCTCGAGGTAGCGAGAGAAAACGATGCCTACTCCACGCATTTGTCCTGCCACATAAGTAAAGGAGATGAATAGGGCACAGATGACAGCAACGACTCGGGCCTTGTTGGAGTAATAGCGATCGCCTACAAAGTCAGGAACCGTGAATTTTCCAAATTTCCGAAGGTAAGGCGCGAGCAAAAGTGCAAGCAACACATAGCCTCCAGTCCAGCCCATGAGGTAAACCGAGCCATCGTAACCTGAAAAGGAAATGATGCCTGCCATAGACATGAATGAAGCGGCAGACATCCAGTCAGCAGCGGTGGCTAAGCCGTTGGCGAGGGGAGAAACTCCTCCGCCAGCAACATAAAATTCTTCGGTAGATCCAGCACGACTCCAAATGGCAATGCCAAGGTAAAGCGCAAAGCTAAGTCCAACGAGTAAGTAGGTCCAGGCGAGTAAATCCATATCAGTCTTCGTTGACGTTAAATTCCTTGTCCAGCTTATTCATCCGAACCACGTAAACAAATATCAGCACTAGGAAAGCGTAAATGGCTCCTTGCTGGGCAAACCAAAATCCTAATTTGAAGCCTCCCATTCGAATGCTGTTGAGCTCCTCTACCCATAGAATTCCACAGCCAAAGGAGACGATAAACCAAATAAAAAGTAGGATTGCGAGCGTTTGGAGGTTTTTTTTCCAATACTGCTCCATTTTTGAGGGAGAGGATGACATGTCGGTGACGGTTAGTCTGGGTTTAATTTGGCATTCATCAAAAAAAGCAAGGCGATTTTTGATGGAAGAAATATAACCTAAAAAATAGAAGGAAAAGACCTTTTTTCCAAAGGTGGAACCGCTTCGAGAAGTTAAGCCTCAATGCGTTTCACAAAAACTTTTCCATCTGGAATCGTCCAAGTCCTTGAAAATAAGTACAGTAAAATTGGAAGGGTATTCAGTTGGCTTGAGCCAGCAGGAGATCAAAAAGTAAAAATCAAATCAAGTATTCTGATGCGAAAGCTAGCGCTGCCGCCAAAAAGGTAATGGCCAGCTTGTTGAGCTGAAACTTGTGGTGCGGGCTACTTTCAAAAAAGATGGTGGTAGAAATATGCAGGAAACCCCCGGTAACTAGGCCATACAAAATGCCGATTCCTTCGGTTGAGAGAAGTCCCTGATTGATAAAGAAGGCGCTGGAAAGCATGCCCAATGGAGATCCAAGCGCAAAAATAGTGAGCAACACAAGGGTCCATTTTTTAGAAAGGGAGGCACCGAGAACGGCTGCTAGCGCAAAGGCTGCAGGACCTTTATGCATCAGAATACCAAGAAGTACTGTTTTGTCGCTGTGCTCCTGCGCCAAAGCAAGTCCTTGCTGCGTAGACGAATCTCCATGTGACAGCAGGGTGCCTTCCAAAAAAGCATGAATAAACAAGCCGATCATCAAGGTAAAAACACCCTTGGAAGTGGAAGACTCGTGCTTATGAATGTGCCCATGCTCGATTCCTGCCGACCAAAACTCCAAAAGCTGTTGCAAGAGAAAGCCGATCAGGATGTACACTCCCATGCGACTGGGATTGTAGGCGCTCGAAAACAATTCGGGTAGGATATGCAAGATGGTAATGGAGAACAGGTAGGATCCTGCAAATACCAGCACCAGTTTGAAGTATTTTTCTTTGAGTACTGGGGTGACAAATACCAGGAGACCAGCGAGTAGCGCAGTGAAAAATAGAAGAATAAAATTTAGCGCCATTGGATTAACCTTGCTGTAAACTCAGAGAAGGATTTTTTTGCAAAGGTATAAAAATTCAACAGTGTTGCACTATGAAATGCAATAATATTGCATAAGTCAATTTACTCGATTGGAAAGGAGAGCATAGCTTTAAGTTCTGGACTAGCGTATAGTGTAAGTCCTTTGCCTTTTTCATTGTAGATCAAAATCATCTCAACATCCTTCCGTTCGGAGTCGATCCGGATGGCATCTTCCCATCCGCGAACAAGTAAGGATTGCGCCAGAATAGCTGCTGCTTTCGAAGTTTTGGCGAGTACAGTAGTTTGGAGGAGTCCATGATTGACGGGATAGCCAGTCCGGGGATCCAGCACCCATGCTTTTCGTAGTGAGTCTTGTCTGTAGGACTGCGTAAAATCACCCGCAGTGGCTACCGCTCGGTTTTGCAAGGCAATCCAGCCTTCCTTTGCCTTCCCGAGGCTATCCAGGCGTTGGGTTTTGAATTTCCAAAGTTCTTGTCGCTCGTTGACACCTTTTGCTAGGGTATGCTTGCCAATCTGCAAAAAGTAGTTTCGAATTCCTTGCTTTTCCAAGAACAGGGCCACCTGGGCCAAGGTTAGCGTTTGGCCATAATCCAACAGGTTGATCTTAAGTCCCGTTTTTTCTTTTCGTATTAGGGTGTCGTTCAAGATAAACTTAGGCATTCCCACATTATCGAGTAGGGCAGCAATGTTTGCACTATCCTTAATCCCTGCTCTTGAGGCTGAAAAACTCCATCCATCGTAGAGAATTCCAGCTGTAGGATCCCAAGAGCTTTCAGCATTTTTGGAATCTTGGCTTACCATTCGTAGTAGGGCCAGGAGATCTTTGGAAGGCCTGGGGAGTGAATCCTGACGATTGAGTTGGTACAGCTCTGAGCGGGGTGAATCCATCAAGTACAACTGGGCTTGATGGTTCAAGAGGGAGTCAAGTTTGGCCTTTACATTTGCCCGCTCGGGATGGTATAAAAAAAGATAGGGCTGATCCATAAACTCCCCATTCCAGGTGATTAATCCATTTTTTCGAGCTACCTCATCCACTGAAGATCCTCCGCCTGTGCTTGACCTGTACAAATAGACGATCAGGACCATGCCAAGTAGTACAAAGGAATAGATTAAATTTTTTCTTGCGTTCGGACTCATCAGGGAGGAAAATTTGAAACAAAATTAGTACCTTTTTTTTAACCTTATGCGAAAGATTCACATCCCCAGCCTTTCCGGTTTTTTCTATTGTGGATATCCATTTTATTGCCAATAACCAGAGAAAATAAGGTTAGAGGTTCAAGAAGGTGAGCTGTGGACCGTGGACCGTCAGCTGTTAACGATTATCCGCATTTATATATAGGAGAACTGAGCTACTGGTAGGATTGCGGATAATCATATTAGTTATATTTGTAGCTAGCGCAACGCACATGAGAGAAGATTACTTGTCAGGAGACGAAGAACAGTTAGGGCCCAAGGACCGGGAGTTTGAGCGTGCTTTACGCCCGCTAAGCTTTGAAGACTTTACGGGGCAAGCTAAAATCATCGAAAACCTTCGTGTGTTTGTTCATGCTGCCAAAAAAAGAAACGAACCCCTAGACCATGTGCTCCTCCATGGACCTCCTGGTTTGGGAAAGACCACCCTCAGTCACATCATTGCCAACGAGCTTCAGGCGGGAATAAAAATCACTTCTGGCCCGGTGCTCGACAAGCCCTCTGACTTGGCAGGTCTTTTGACTAATCTGGAAGAAGGGGATGTCTTATTCATTGACGAAATCCACCGCCTCAATCCGATTGTGGAGGAATACCTCTATTCGGCAATGGAGGATTACCGCATCGACATCATGCTGGACAGTGGGCCAAATGCCCGATCTGTCCAAATTTCCCTCAGCCCCTTCACCCTAATTGGCGCTACCACACGTTCGGGATTGCTGACCTCCCCACTTCGGGCGCGTTTCGGCATCAACTCCCGTTTGGAGTACTACGACGCCAAGTTGCTCACCGATATTGTATTGCGCTCAGGGGGCATCTTGCAAACTCCTATTGATGAAGTGGCGGCATTCGAACTCGCACGCCGAAGCCGAGGCACGCCGCGTATTGCCAACATGCTCCTTCGTCGTACTCGTGACTTTGCAGAAGTAAAAGGCAACGGTACCATCACCTTGGAAATCGCGAAAATGGCCTTGAATGCCTTGGATGTGGATGAAAATGGCTTGGATGAAATGGATAACCGCATTCTATTGACGATCATCGAAAAATTCAAAGGAGGGCCTGTAGGGCTAGGAACCATTGCTACGGCTTGCGGGGAAGAAGCAGAAACCATCGAAGAGGTATACGAACCCTTTCTAATCCAAGAAGGATACCTCAAGCGTACCTCTCGTGGGCGAATGGCCACCGAGCTGGCTTACAAGCACCTAAAAATAAAACCGACAGGGGCAAGCGGAACCCTGTTTGATATTTAATATGATTATCCGCAATCATGCCAGTAGCTCTCCTCGCCTATTTAAAACTGCGGATAATCGTTGACAGACCATAGGCCACGGCCTACAGGCTTTCAACGGTCCACAGATCACCTAATTGACCCTCAAACCTTTTTTCCTCTCTTTAGTGGTGAAAAAGCGGATAATAAGAATATTTAAAATACTAAAAAGCCCTACTCCAAATCCATGAAGTAGGGCTTTTTGCTTATTGTAGACAGTTCGGGTCCTGATTTTTTTAGGCGAATTTTTTGAGCGATTGCTCCAAAACTCGAGCAAATCGGTACACATCCTCGAAGCTCGTGTAAAGTGGCGCTGGTGCCAAGCGGATCACGTTTGGATTTCTCCAATCTCCTACCACTCCCTGCCCGTACCATTCGTCAAAGACCGCTTTGCCTCCCTTGTGAATCAACAAAGACAATTGGCATCCTCGCTCGGCTGGATTTTTTGGGGTGATGATTTCCAATACTCCTGAATCCCCGCTGATCTCTTCAATTAAATATTCCAGGTAGCCGGTCAATTGGATGCTTTTTTCACGAATGGCAGGCATGCCTGCTTCTTGAAATAGGTCCAAAGAAGCTTGGTGCACCGCCAAGGAGAGGACGTTGGAACAAGCAAGTTGCCAACCGTCGGCTCCATGCATGGGTTGAAATCCTTTTTCCATTTTGAAGCGCTCTGCTTCACTATGGCCCCACCAGCCAGCAAACCGATGAAGGTCTGGTCGATCGGCATATCGCTCGTGAACAAATATTCCAGAGACATTTCCAGGACCTGAATTCAGATATTTATAGCTGCACCAAGTTGCAAAATCTACATCCCAGTCGTGAAGTTGAAGTGGAGCATTTCCTGCGGCATGGGCCAAATCAAATCCAGCTACCGCTCCCACTTCATGAGCTGCTTGGGTGATGGCTTGGATGTCAAAAAGTTGCCCCGTGTAATATTGGATTCCAGCCATATTGACCATGGCAAGGGAGGAACCCTGCTTGCGAATCTCTTCAACAATATCTTCGGTGCGCAAGGTAAACTCCCCTGTTCTTGGCAGCAATTCCACCAACACATCTTTGGGATCGAGACCATGAAACTTGATTTGAGTTTCCAGCATGTATTGGTCCGAAGGAAAGGCTCCGCCTTCTACTATGATTTTAAATCGAGTAGGGGTGGGCTGGTAAAAGGAAACCATCAAAAGGTGCAGATTGACCGAAAGGTAGTTCATGGCAACCACCTCCTCGGGCAAGGCACCTAGGATTTGAGCCAAAATGGGCTTTGATTTCTTCCGTACCGAATACCAAGGATCTTCCCCATGAAAATACCCATCTACCCCCATGTTTGCCCAAGCGGCCATCTCCTTCTCTAGGTAGGATGCAGCAGTTTTTGGCTGTAAGCCTAGGGAATTGCCGCAGAAGTACAGGGCATCTTTCCCATTGATTTTGGGGAAGTGAAAACGGGATCGAAAATCCGCCAAGGGATCCAATGCATCTCGCTCTTTGGCAAATGATTCGGTGTATTGGTAGTGAGGAAAGGGGGTCATTGTGGAAGGGGAATTTGGGTGTCTATTCTTGAAATCAATGTGCACAGCTTTTGTTTGTGCTGCTTTAGTTTTTTGGTCTGACTAATTCGTTGGAAGGAAAATTTAACTTCTTTTTTTTCGAAAGATACCTACAAAATAGGTTCAAAGTCTTCGACGGGCCGCTCATGCTTTCCTTTTTTTGGCTTAATTTGTGTCAAGACTCCCAACTCCATGACCTACCCCATTGCGGACCTGCATTGTGATTTGCTTTCCTTTATGGCGAAGGTTCCAAAGGCAGATCCCTTTGACCCCGATCAAATCGCTTGTGCCTTTCCTTGGCTAAAAGCTGGGGGAGTGCGGGCGCAGGTGATGGCCATCTACACCGATGTACATTCGGGGAGCATGCAATTGGCAAGTCGGCAGGCGGACCTCTTTGTGAAGCTTCTTGAAGACCATCCGGAAACGGTATGCAGATGGGATGCGGCCTTTCAGCAGCAGCTTGACACCACCGAGCAACTAGGAATCATTGCTTCCATTGAAAATGCTGCTGGCATAGGCACAGCAACGGCCACTTGGAAGGAAATCTATGCCCAGTTTGATGCCTTGCTTGGAAAGGTGGGTTCACTCGCCTACATCAGCCTCACGCATCATACCGAAAATCGATTTGGTGGAGGAAACTACACCGAAGGAATCGGCTTGAAAGAAGATGGCAAACGCTTGCTCGACTACCTAGCAGGCAAGCGCATTCCCGTTGACCTTTCCCATACCTCAGATCTGCTTGCGGAAGGAATTTTACATCACATCGACCGACACCATTTGCCGATTCCAGTGATGGCTAGTCATTCCAACTTCCGAAGCATTTGGGACCACAAGCGGAATTTGACAGACGAATTTGCCAAAGAGATCATCCATCGTGGAGGCATCATTGGGGTCAACTTCCTGCGCGCTTTTTTGGATAATGAGCAGCCAGAAAGATTGTTTGAACACCTGATCTATGGTTCCAAGCTCCACGAGCAGGCTATTGCCTTTGGGGCAGACTTTTTTTATACCCAGGATTTTCCAGACCCAAGTCGTCACCCTATTTATTTTCCTTTGGCCGAAAATGCTAGCAAATACCCAAGCATTTTAGAGCACCTGAGTCAACAGCTATCGGAAGGGCAGCTTGGAAAATTGGCCTATGAAAACGTGTTTCATTTTTACCAAAAACTCTGGAGCTGATGTCAAGCCACCACTTTGTCAAGGAGCAGCAGGAACCTGCGGTTTTTATTTTGAATCCCAGCGGAATCAATTTTGAGAGCGTCGCTCCACTTTTGGAATGGTCGCCTACCGTCCTTGTGGATCAAGAAAGTGTGGATTTGGTACTGAGTTGGGGAATTAAAATCGATGTGGTTCTGGCCACTTCTTCCTTTCAAGAGGAAAACATGCAGCTGCTGGAAGAACAGTATCCGCTCCGTTTTTTGACAGTTTCTGCTTCACAATCCTTGGAAGAGGGCCTTCATTATTTAGTGGCTTCGCAGCACAAGGGCGTTCATTTAGTGGGCCTAGATCACCTCCTTTGCCTCCAACTTGAAGAGAAGACCAACTTCTTGGATTTGACTCTAGTGGATGGGGATTGGAAATACTATCCGGTCAAAGGAGGGAAGTTTTCGAAGTGGTTTGCAGCTTCGGAAATACAAATTTTAGCGACAGAAAATCAGCCCTTGGAAATATCCAATGCCAACGGTCAACTCCTTTTCCCAGTCCAGTACTTGACCCAAATCGAGGTTCCAGAGGGCACTTCTACCTTCTCCAGTACGGGGATTTTTTGGATAGGAGAGCGAGTAAGGGCTTAGCATTTTTCGGCTATTTTTTTAAACAGCCTAGAATAGACCACAATAGAATAAAACCACATAGACACATAGGTTTTTTTTCTATGTGTCTATGTGGTTTATTCCTTCAACAAGATGTGGATACTATACGCTTGTTTTTGGGTTCTTTTTTGTAATTCTTCAGCTTTAATGAGCTGCTATTTTCCCTTACTCTTTTTGGGTTTGTTATTCTCTTCAGGCAGTGCTTTTAAAGCATCTTTGGCATTCAAAGAGGTTACTACTTTTTTACCTGTTTTGTCTTCCAATTCCAACCTTGCCACTTTAGCTACATTACCACCTTGTTTGGCCACTTTCTTATTTTCCTCAAAATCTTTTGGATTGGTAGCAGCCGATATTTCTTTTGTAGAGGCTTCTGCAAGCATGTTCAAGATCAACTCGGTATTGGTCATGTTATCCCGTAAATTCTCCTTTTTTAAACCTTTTAGGACTTTATACTCCTTGGTGGTTTTGTCGCTCCAGGCTTTGGAAATAATATCGGTGAGTGTAGCAAACTGCACTCCTTCTTTCAGACCTCGTTTTTTCCATTCATCGGTGAGTTCTTTCCGTATCTCAATGCTTTTCAATCGTTGGTTGATCCAGTTTTCAGAGTAGCCAAGTTTTAGGTATTGCTCCAACCCCCGGTCTATACTCAATTCTGGATCTTGCATTTCATCCAATCGTTCTGATCCTACCTGAGCCAACCATACCTTAAAGGGCTCTGCTTTGGGCGATGGAATGGATTGTATTAAACGAAAAAGTTGCTCTACATCAGCTACATCGGTCATTCGCATTTTGCCGTCGGCAGCCAGCATTTTCAAACCGTGACAATTCGTCACGGTTTCATTTCCTTCTTCTTTTAATCGTTGTTTAAGCTTTCTCCAATAGGCATTCGCATCACTACTTTCGGTGAGTAATGCAATTACATCCACAATAGAGATATACCATTTCTCTTGCTTGTCATCCCAAATGCTGCGCACTTGCTTTTCTTCAAACAGTTTGATGGCAGTCTCTTTGGTCATGGTCTACTCGAGTTTAAACTAATTTCCTACCACAAGAAACAATCCTGCAGCTACTAGTGCTCCCAAAATTGGGCCTACTACAGGAACCCAAGCATAGCCCCAATCCGAGTCTCCCTTGCCT
>Ga0315907_10008296_pt1 | contig 10692 bp, 5 predicted proteins | sample LakEriMetagenome_3_FD_203525 | JGI IMG/M metagenome (GOLD analysis project Ga0315907, IMG submission 203525) | Freshwater fungal communities from buoy surface, Lake Erie, Ohio, United States - Buoy 12 MA123 | ecosystem: Environmental > Aquatic > Freshwater > Lake > Lake biofilm | place: USA...
CCCTCTTTTTCACACAGCTCCATGACGATTGCCTTGGGGATGACGCTCAATCCCAATCGAAACTCCTGACTAGGATTTGCGGGCCTTAGGGTTCTCCAAGGATCTTCGCCATCTAAGTGCAATGGGATCGTCGCTGAACTGCGTATCTCTATTTCGGACTTTCGGTCGGTCGTGATCCTAGGATCGCTTGTGGGTATATCCCCGCGAATCATGCGCGGAAAGTACCTTACGATATCCCGTCGTCGCAACGCGCCGACGAGGAGCAAATCGAAAAGCCCATCGTCTAGTTTCGCATGGGGCGTCAACGGATAGCTCCCTTCTCTCAACCCGATCGCGGCGCTGATCATCAAGTAGGACTTTGGCTCTTGGCCGTCGATCTGGAGCGGATCGGTGCGGTAGGAGGCCCCCATGCATCGTAAGATCGCAAGGGTGTATCGCAAGCGGGCCGGCAATCGCTTCATCCCTCTTGCGAGTTCGGCTACCCGGCCAGGAAATCCGATTCCAGCCACGTTGGCAAAGTACCTTCGTTGACCATTGCAATCCAATGCTCCGATATCGACTCGCTGGGTAAATCGTTCTCGATGCGTTGGTCGCTGTGCGAGCGAATAGGCATAATCGTTGGCTGTCCCCAAAGGCATGATGGCCATGCGAACCCCTGTAGACTGGCTACTTAAGACCCCATTTAAAATCTCATGGATCGTTCCATCTCCACCCGCAGCGATGATGGTGTCGAAGCCCTGCTGGCAAGCTTCCTTGGCCATCGATTCACCATGGCCTTGGTGCTCGGTCTCTCGATGCATGACTTGCTGAGCATCCGAGGTGATCCAATCGGGCAAGCTCAACCCTTGCTTGAACCGCTTGCCCGCCACCGGATTGGAAATCACGAAGACTCTCATCCCGATCAGCGATCCGACCTTAGCTGCATGTGCATCAAAGCTTGCGCGTTGAAAATATTTGGCATCGTGAGTCGAATTAGTGCAGGAGGGTTAACGGGTGGATGCGTGACTCCAAGGGCAGGGCGACTTCATGACCAACTCTTTGGGATTCGAACGTTGCAAGGATCATCTCGGTGATTCCGAGAGCGTCACCAAGCGAGCATTTCGGCTCTCGTTGGTTTTCGATGGCTAGCATCAGGTCCGCAATGGCAGCGAGGTGACCGGCTTGGTAGGTACCATCCTGGATCGGTTCGTCCAACCCAATTCCAGCCGAAGTGACCTTTGCCCATTTTTTGCCGGACCGACCTGGTGACCAACTTCCATCCTGGAGAATGTAAGCTGGGGCAAGGTATCCGCTTTCGATTTCCAGGACTCCCTTGGATCCGAAGACTTGGAGTGCAAAGCGGCTAGGGTTTGCCGCCATCGATTTGCGTGAGCCAAAGCTTCCGCGGATCCCGTTGGGAAAAGTGTAGTGGGCTTGGACATGGTCCCCGGCGAGTGGTCCGAGGCCTTCGTTTCCATCCACAACATGCTCTTTTCGGATCGCTTGTCCTTGGACTTCGATTTGGGCCGAGCATCGGATCGGATCTCCTTGGGCGAACGATCGCATCAAAGCGAAGATATGGGAGCCGAGCACCCATAGGTCTTCGGCCCCACCTCGATGATCCTCTTTGCCTCTTCCACGCAGTTCGAGAACCTCCCCGATGGCACCTTGACGAACCAATTCGAGCACGGTGGCGAGTACGGGGGAATACTGTCCGGTATGGGCGATGGCTAGTTTAAGGTTTTTAGCTTCGAAGTCTTTGCGGATTTCATCGCATTCGATCAAGGAGGGGCAAAAGGGTTTCTCCATGTAGACATGGCAATTGGCCTGGGCTGCCGCCGAGAGCATCTCGAAGTGTTGATCGATCCATCTTGGGCAGATCGCGACAAGGTCGAGAGACTCCTTGCTGAGCATCTCATGGTAATCCGCATAGGATTTTTGGGGCCTAAGTCGCTCGATGGCTTTGGCAAGTCCTTGGGGGTTTGCATCGGCGCAGGCGACGACTTCGACGTTGGGCAATCGGGTGAATGGAACATCGACCGCATGGCCGTAATCCCCTCGACCCGTCGCACCGATAATTCCGACACGGTATTGGCGTGTCGGCTCACTCGGATTGGATATACTCGGTTTTGGGGCGTTCGGGTTTGGTTCTTTGGCTTGCATGCCCATGGCCGAGCGGGTCGGCGAAAGGCTTGCAAGCAGCCCGGTGGCAACAAGGCTGGATTGGAATCCACGGCGGGTTGAACGATGGGTCATGGTTGGTTCCTCTTTTTATTTTTTTTCGGTGGAGGATCGCTTCCGTCGTTTTTGGTGGGCATCGGCGCGCGGATTTCGGATCTCCAAGCGACCAGGCGTGCATGGAGGTCTTTGGCTTTTTCTGGGTTGGCTTGAGCGAGATTATTCGATTCGCTGATGTCCTTTTCGAGGTTGTAGAGTTCCAAACGGCCATCTTCGAGGAACTCCATGAGTTTCCAGTGCCCGAGACAGATCGTCGAAACCGGTGTGGTTCGCCACGTGTCTAGACCGGCTCCGAGATAGCCGGGGAAGTGTTGAAAAATCGCCTCGCGAGGCCAATTGCTTTCGGGATTTTTCATCAGTGGGACTAGGCTTGTGCCATCGAGCGTTTGTTTCGGCAGGGGAGCTTGTGTCAGTTCCAGCAGGGTCGTGTAGAGGTCGACGTGAATGGTTGGAATCTTGCATACGGTGTTGGGTTGGATTGTATTTGGCCATCGGACGATCAATGGGACACGTGTACCACCCTCGTAGAGACTACCTTTGCCACTGCGGAGCGGAGCGTTGTCGGTGATACCACCGGAGTTCTTGATCCCTTCGCGGGCGTAACCACCGACCCCTCCGTTGTCGGAGGCGAAAATGACCACTGTGTTCTCTGTGAGTTTAAGTTCATCGAGAGTCGCCAGGATCCGTCCGACGCTTTGGTCGACCGAGGCGATCATGGCAGCGTAGGTCGGATCGCCGTGGCCTTGGGCTGCTGGTTTGTTTTTGAAATGAGCGACTAGATCCGGTTTGGCTTGATGAGGGCTATGGACCCCGAAGTGGGGCAGGTATAGGAAGAAAGGGCTTTGGTGATGGCGTTTGAGAAAGTCGGCGGCGCGATCGGTAAGGAAATCGGCTAAGTACTGGTCCTTGGGATAATCGACCTTAGGATTGGTTTCGAAATCAAAATGTTTCCCTGCGCTGACGATCGCTTCATCGAACCCACGTTGGCTAGGATGGTATTTCCCTGACTCTCCGATATGCCATTTGCCGAACATAGCGGTGGAGTAGCCCGCTTTTTTCAATTGCGAAGCGATCGTGTCGCAGTCCAATGGAAGTTGGGTGAGGTTATCGACCGGTCGGAGTGGTCGTTGGGACCAATCGAAACGATCGATACTGCCGACGGTGTAGATGCCTGATCGAGCCGGGTGCTGTCCCCCGAGGATCGCAGCGCGTGTGGGGGTACAGTTTTGGCAATGGTGGTGATTCAGGAAGCGAACGCTTTGGGATGCCAATCGATCGATGTTTGGGGTTTCGTAGTACTGGCTTCCGTAGCAGGCCAAGTCGGTATATCCGAGGTCATCGGCCAGGATGAAAACGATGTTTGGCCGCGTGCTGCCCGGTGGGTTGCCCGTCGGTGGATTGGCCAAAAGTTCGACAGGACAGCGGCATAGCAAGCCGACGAGCAAGCAGATCCAAATTGAGCGGCCCGAGAATGATCTGCTCAAGAAAAGATAGATTCGAGGAATGGTATCGTATGGCGAGTGACTCATCGGCAAGCGACCCTGAGAAGTAGAACATCGGCGGGCTTGAATAGGCTCGCCACAGTTTACATCATTTTCAGGGTCGCTGTTCGCTTGCGTCGGGATCGGCGCAATAGAGCCAGCGATCCGCCGAGGGTCCAAAGGGCCAGGGTGGTCGGTTCGGGGACTTCGCCTCCCGATGGATTGACGTAGGTTGAATTTTTATCGAGCGTCCAGGCTTCTGTGCCATCGTTGAAGTTGGTGTACTGGTAGAACAGGTAGACGTTGGTGGCTTCATTGCTGCCGAAAAGCCCGTTGGGTACGAAGAAATACATGTCGGCTCCACCGGTTCCTACCGAGCCATCGACGCGAAGTGTAAAGTCCTCGGAATCATCCAAATCATAGATCATGTTCGCAGTCGTCAAATCCGCGATCGAGGTCAACGAGGCCGACGTGGAGGTAAAGAGCTGGAGCATGGTGATGTCGATATGATCGTCTCCTTCGGATTGGTTTTGGTTGGCGTCGAAGAGAAAGACGCGGAAGGCGTTATCGCTTGTCACCGGGATGTCTCCGAGCACGATCGTATGGGTTTTTCCTCCACTGAAGATCGCTTCTGGGTTTCCGGCGTTTGCCGACGCGCCATTGAATGCGGCGACGAATCCATCGTCATTTGGTTTTTTTTGGTCGTCTTGGGTGGTCAAGAAGGCGTCTGGGTTTGTGTGTTTGTTGTTGGTGTGTTGGAACAAAGCAACGCCATCGGTAAGGGTCGTACCGATCGGCACGGCTTCGAGATTCAGAAGTACTCCGGCTTGGCCCTCGATCGCCGTCGAAGACCAGCAGACCAGAGTTCCAAAAATTGCCCCGGGAAGAGTTCCGAGAAGAGCCGCCTGGGGGTTACCTAAAAGGACGCGAGACCAAACTTGTTGCATTTTCCGTAGCATCATTTTTCCCTTTGCTTGAAGCAAACCGTGCAAATCGAAGCCTCACTCCAACGCGGCTTGAGGCTTCGAGCATTGTGGAACTGCATCGCAGGGGAAAAAATCGAGGAAACAACCTTATGGGGATGGCGGAATTCCGGTGTAGGGTTCGTCCTGGTGGATTTCGATCATCTATGGTAAAAAACTGGATATTCCAGGGGTGGTTGATCACCATCGGGACGTGTCCTTATTCATTCCGTTTTGAAAGAATCATCATTCATGAGCGACGTCGAAAATTGCATCATCATCGGGAGTGGACCGGCAGGCTGGTCGGCTGCGATCTATGCGGCGCGAGCGAACCTACGTCCACTGCTTTTCGAGGGGGCGATGACCGAAGAGAATCGGATCATGGGACGCTTCCCGATGGGCCAACTTGCTCAGACGACCGAGGTTGAAAACTACGCGGGTTTTCCATCGGGTAGGCTCAAGGAGTTCATCGACTCGGCCATCGACCCGAGCCGTCAGTACATGTACCCTCCGGTCGAGGAGCATCCTCATGCGGTTACTGGTCCGGAGTTGATGGAATTGATGCGTCAGCAGGCCACGAACTTTGGTACTCGCGTCATCACGGACGATATTGTCAGCGTCGACTTTTCCAAGAAGCCGTTGGTTTTGAACTCCAGCGAAAATGGATCGTTCCAAACCCGCACGGTGATACTTGCGACGGGAGCTAGCGCGAACTATTTGGGGATACCGAGCGAAGAGAAGTTTCGCAATCGTGGTGTTAGTGCTTGCGCAGTATGCGACGGAGCGCTTCCGCGATTTCGCAACAAACCTTTGGTGGTCGTCGGAGGGGGAGACTCGGCCGTTGAAGAGGCGAGCTATCTGACCAAGTATGCATCGAAAGTCTATTTGCTTTTGCGGCGCGGCGAGATGCGGGCGAGCAAGATCATGCAAGAGCGAGCGTTTTCCAATCCCAAGATCGAGTTGGTCAAGTTCTCGGTAGTCGACGAGGTACTTGGCGATGAGGATCCTCGTATCGGAGTGACCGGAGTGCGGATTCGAAATGTTCAAAACGACCAGACCTCGACGCTAGAAGCGACCGGAATGTTCCTTGCGATCGGCCATACGCCGAACACTAAGTTCCTCGGTGGGCAAGTCCAAACCCATGCAAACGGATACATCGCTTGGACGCAGCCCTATCGGACGATCACCAGTGCCGAAGGAGTCTTTGCGGCTGGCGACGTGGCCGACGATTACTATCGTCAAGCGATCACATCGGCAGGTACCGGTTGCATGGCTGCCTTGGACGCCGAGCGTTATCTTGCGCATGCGGGAGTCCATTGATCCCGTTTTTGCATCTATCGTTTCGTGCGACTATTCGACTTGCGGCTCTGTTTTCTGAGGAAGGACTTTAGTCTGTGGATCCCAAGGGCTCGAGCCGATTGAAGGATGATCAACGCGCCGACGTGCTTCCCATCGTTGTTCGCGGTGCTCGGGAGCACAATCTCAGGAACGTGAACCTGGAGCTGCCCCGCAACCAGTTGGTCTGCTTTACAGGTGTCAGTGGCAGCGGCAAAAGTTCGTTGGCCTTCGATACGCTTTTTGCAGAGGGGCAGCGACGTTACCTCGAGAGTCTTTCGACCTATGCAAGACAATTTCTCGGACAGATGCCCAAACCCGATGTGGACTTGCTTTCGGGGCTTGCACCTTCAATTTCCATCAGCCAGAAATCGACCGGTTACAACCCCCGTTCAACCGTTGGGACCATCACCGAGCTGAGCGATTTTTTAAGGGTTCTCTTTGCCCGATGCGGGACCGGGTTTTGCCCTCAATGTGCTACGGCGATCTCCCATCAGACCCGTGATCAGATGGTTCAGAAGATCCAAGCATTGATCCCCAAGAAGCCCTCATCGAAGGATTCGGCGGCTTGGTATGCGATATTGGCTCCATTGGTTCGGAATCAGAAGGGGACTCAGAAGGATCTGTTCGAGCAGATGCAACGGTTTGGTTTCAATCGTGTCCGGGTCGATGGCAATCTCTATGCGCTGAGCAATCCACCGGAGTTGGATAAACACTACAAGCATGATGTCGATGTGGTGGTCGATCGGATTTGCGTAAGGCCCGAGTTGTTCGAGTCCCCTAACCTGGAGGTGTTGATCGGAGCGATCGACAAGGCGTTGGACGTCAGCGATGGCCAGATGATCCTCAGTCGGGCCATCCCGCTTGGAGGCAATGCCTCGAAGTCCGATGTCGAATGGGGTTGCGATACGGCCAATGATGTCGTTTATTCGTTGCTTTACGCTTGTTCAAAATGCGGTGTTTCGTATCCGACACCAACACCGCAGATGCTGAGTTTCAATTCACCTCAGGGGGCTTGCGAGACCTGTGAGGGGCTCGGTGTAGCGAAGTTCTTTACCGAGGAGAAATTGGTTCCGAATCCCGCGCTTTCGATCCGAGATGGGGCGATCGAGCCTCTTGGGACTTGGGAAACCATGCCCCTTTGGCTGAAGCGAGGTTTGGGGGATTTCTGCTACGAGGTCCAAAAGATCTATAAATTGCCCAAGGACCCATCGAAGGTTCCATGGCAGAATCTGGCAGAGGGGATTCGTAGGGTCTTGTTGGTTGGCGATGGGAGAGCTTACGCCTATTGCAATCAACCCTCGACCGGCCACCGGAGATACTTGGGCATCGCAATGGATATGATGTTTGTCTACCGCCAGTCGAACAGCCAAACGGTGAAATCTCGGTACGACCGGTATTTCGAGGAAGTCCAATGCCCGAGTTGCCAAGGGGAGCGAATCCAGGCGTTGGGCAGATCGATTAAGCTCAAGACGCTTACCCACGGGTTTGACAATCTCGATCCCTGGAGGTCGATCGGGCAGTGTTCATCGATGCCGATCGACGAAGCAGTCGAGTTCTTTGCGAGCTTGGAGTTGACCCCCACGCAGGAGCTGATTGCGGCCGAGGTGCTCAAAGAGGTTCGCAACCGACTGAGTTTTCTTCAAGACGTTGGGCTAGGGTATCTGTCGCTCGATCGGGGGGCACCGACGCTTTCGGGTGGGGAGTCGCAGCGTATTCGGCTTGCCAGTCAGATCGGAGCCGGCCTGACCGGTGTATTGTATGTTCTGGATGAGCCATCGATCGGTCTGCACGCCCGCGACAATGAGAAGTTGCTGCGATCGCTCAAGAAGTTGCGGGATATTGGCAATAGTCTCATTGTTGTCGAGCATGACGAAGACACGATGCGAGCGGCCGATTTGCTCGTCGATTTTGGGCCGGGTCCGGGTGTCAAAGGAGGCGAGTTGATCTCCGTCGGTTCCATCGAAGACATCTCCTCGAACGCAAAGAGCTTGACCGGGCAATTTCTAAGCCGTGCGCGTTCGATCCGACGACCACCGACGCGTCGAGTCGGCTCGGGCAAGACGCTAAGAGTTTTAGGGGCCAAGCACAACAATCTCCGCAACATCGATGTCGATTTCCCTTTGGGTCGGTTGATCGCCGTGACGGGCGTGAGCGGTTCGGGAAAAAGCTCACTGGTCACGGACATCCTCTCGCCAGCCTTGCGCAATGCGTTGAATCGCGCCGAGGACTCGCCTGGGTCCCACCGAGAGATCCAGGGAATCGAGTTTTTGGACAAGCTGATCGAAATCGATCAGAGTCCGATCGGTCGGACTCCACGCAGCAATCCTGCGACATACACCAAGCTCTTCGACGAGATGCGAGACTTGTTTGCCGAGCTCCCCGAGAGCAAGCGTCGGGGTTTTTTGCCTGGCACCTTCAGTTTCAACACCGAAATCGGGAGATGCTCGTTGTGCGAGGGGCATGGCGCGATCCGTTTGGACATGGAGTTCTTGGCCGACATTTGGGTACCTTGTGCAGTGTGCGAAGGCAAGCGTTATTCGCGATCGACCCTGCAGGTGCTATTTAAGGGCAAATCGATCGCGGATTGTCTTGATTTGGATGTTCAGCAGGCCATCGAGCTTTTCGACGCGTTTCCGAAGATTACCAGCAAGCTAAGGACTTTGGCCGACGTCGGGCTCGATTACATCAAGCTCGGTCAGCCATCACCGAGTCTCTCAGGGGGAGAAGCCCAGCGGATCAAGCTTTCGCGGGAGTTGAGCAAGCGTGGAACCGGACAGACGATGTTTGTTTTGGACGAGCCGACGACCGGTTTGCATTTTCACGACATCGATCTTTTACTTCAAGTCCTTCACAGTCTGGTGGATAAAGGAAATACCGTCGTCGTTGTTGAACACAACCTCGATTTGATTCAGTCAGCCGATTGGGTTATCGACCTGGGACCCGAAGGAGGCGCCGGGGGTGGGATCCTTTTATGCCAGGGCACCCCCGAGCAAGTCGCTCGGAACCCGGATTCTTACACGGGCTTAGCGATCAAGCAGTATTTGGAAAGCCGTGAGAGTGGTTCGACCAAGCCGAAGAAATCGGCTAGTCGCAAGGGTAGCAAAGCCAAGGTTGAACCGATCGCATCGCCGTTGACGAGTCCGGCGTTGCAAGATATCCGCGTGATTGGAGCAACGCAGCACAATCTCAAGAATGTGGATGTGACGATACCTAAGCAGGCCATGACCGTCTTTTGTGGACACAGCGGAAGCGGTAAGACCTCCTTAGCGATGGAGACGATTTATGCCGAGGGCCAGCGACGATTCGTCGAGAGCTTGAGCCCTTATGTCCGCCAATTCGTCGGTCAGATGCCCAAGCCGCCGGTGGAGAAAATCGAGGGGCTAGCCCCCGCGATCGCGATCGAACAAAAAGGGCTTTCGCACACACCCCGTTCGACCGTCGGGACCGTTACGGAGATTTACGATTATTTTCGGGTGCTCTATGCTCGGATGGGCAAGCAGCATTGCACGCAGTGCGATGCGCCGGTCGAATCCCAAACGATCGACCAGATTCTCGATCGCTGGATGCAGAAGAAGCAAGAAGCTAGCCGCAACAAGAAGTTGCCACAGCGATGCTTGCTATTGGCACCCGTGACCCTTCAGGCGAATCAAAACCTCGAGGGATTCTTGCAGGACCTGCGCCGATCGGGTTACACACGGATTCGGGTCAATGGCAAGACCCACGAAATCGATCAAGAGTTGAGTTTACCGGCCAAGCAGGTCGCACAGCTACAGGTCGTCGTCGATCGGATCCAGTTCGATCAGATCGATCGCAAGCGTTTAGCCGACAGTGCTGCGACAGCTCTAGGGCTCGGATCGGGCATTGCGCAACTGGCCATGGTTGATGATCGTCCGGAAAATCGATGGTCCATCGAAACCTATTCGTTGCATTCGGCGTGTCATGCTTGCGGCATTTCCTTTGAGCCCCTTAGCCCGCATTCCTTTTCGTTCAATTCCGCGATCGGTTGGTGTGAAGCGTGCTCGGGCATCGGTACTGAAGCTGGAGCTGATCCGATGCGATTCATCGACGCTGGGCTGAGCATGCTCGAGGGTGGTTTGCACCTATGGAATCCCATCGGAAATCCGATGGCTATAGCGATGATCCGAGCCATGGGAAGCCATTTGGATTTGCCGGTCGAGGAGCCGTTTAGGACCTGGAGCAGAAGCCAATTGCACAAGCTCTTTCATGGAGCCGAGGAGGTGTTGATCCCGATCCACTCCGGGGAGCAATTGTCGTTTGAATTCCGTTACGAGGGGATTCTGCCGACGCTCGAGTTTATGGCCAAGAACAATTCGGCGATCAAATCGCGATTGCAAGGGCAACTAGGCGATGTGCCATGTAGGGTTTGCGGGGGATCCAAGGTCAATCCGCAGGCATCTGCGATGCGTTGGTTTGACAAGCCGATCGCGGACTTGATGTGCATGACACTCGAGGATTTGCTGGTTTGGATTCAATCGCTTGATTTCTCATCGCAACAGGTGCAGGTAGGGGGAGAGCTCCGACGGGAGATTCTCCAGCGCCTTCGATTTTTGGTCGATGTTGGGTTGGATTATCTGACGCTCGGGCGAACGGCGAACACACTCTCGGGTGGAGAGTCGCAGAGGATTCGACTTGCCAGTCAGCTTGGAACAGGACTGAGCGGAGTGTTGTATGTA
>Ga0315907_10008300_pt1 | contig 10686 bp, 6 predicted proteins | sample LakEriMetagenome_3_FD_203525 | JGI IMG/M metagenome (GOLD analysis project Ga0315907, IMG submission 203525) | Freshwater fungal communities from buoy surface, Lake Erie, Ohio, United States - Buoy 12 MA123 | ecosystem: Environmental > Aquatic > Freshwater > Lake > Lake biofilm | place: USA...
AGCGCAACGCTGACGATCACCCTGGGCACCACGTCGGGCGCCCAGTACGTGATCTATAGCGCGACGGACGGCGACCAGGTTACGACCGGGGCGCAGGCCTTCGCACAGAAGATCTCGTTCACGGTTACAAATTCAGGAGATGCGCTCGTTGACTACGTCCTCACCAAGAGTGGGGCCAAAGTAACGGGATCAAACTTCGCTTCGCGGGCAACTGTGAAGGTCGAAGTCGAAAACGCATCGCAGGGCACCGTGAAGGTGTACACACGCAAGGCGAACGCAGCAGGTAAGGTGGTGTACACCATTGCCGGTCGCGGTACGTTCTACGTGACGATGTACACCGGCGCCGCTGGAGCCGAGGTTCTCTCGAACACGGTTACAGTACGCCGCTAAACATCGATAACCTCGGCACGAAGAGGTATTGAACACGAGGCCCCGGGAGCGATCCCGGGGCCTCGTGCTGTCCCCTCTTTCTTTCATGTACGGCTGCGCTCACTTCGCGCCGCGGAGGTGCTAGCGGTCAATAGCCGCAAATTCCCTATCGCGGTACGCCCCGCTACTGCCGCACCCATCTTCCTCCTTTGACGACTGCATCACCAACTCACTGACTCTGAAGGAGTAATGTTTCTTCGCTCTAGACATGGCACCCCCGTGTGGATACCAGCGGCCTCGGGAAACCCCGGGGCCGCTGGCTTTCTTTGGCCTCGGCACACTCACCTACTGCGCTATCCTTTCCCCATGCACGGCTTCACCCGACTTGCACTGGTTCTCACGCTCACTTTGGGTGCTTTAGGGATTGCTCCTGCGCGGGCGGCTGAGGGCGGAGCAGAGATCCCGGGAATCGCGTGGCCTGGTGGCGCGTCGCTGCGCTCCACCGCGGGAGGGCCAATCGTTGATCGGGTATGGCGCCTTGAGCTCCCCCAGGGGCGTGTGGCGCTGATCCGCCTCAGTGGGACAAGTGGATCGGAGCTTGGGCTTTACCTCTTTGATGAGACGGCCACTAGTCTCGCGGCCGCCACCCCCATCAAACAGTCGGCGAAGCCTGGTGGCGCCCAGCGCCTCACGGCCGTCTTGCCCGCCGGAACCTACTACCTCAACGTGAACGGTCGTAACACCGATCGTGCCTACAGCTTCACACTGAGCGTGACGCTCATTGAAGATCCGACGCCCGCCTTCGTCTTCGTTGAGATCGCAAATGGTGCGACACGCATCAGCGACCCAGAGACAAGTGTCTACATCGGCGCCTCGGACTCCCTGAGCGGCATCGATGCGGTGCGCCTGCGCGTGGATGGCGGGGAATGGTCGGAGTGGCGCACCCCGACCTTGAACCATTCGATCACTCTCAGCGCCACCGAGGGGCGCCACACCGTCGAGGCGCAGGCGCGCAATGGGGCGGAGCTGATCTCTGATCCTGCGCTCGCCAGCGTCTTCCTCGACCTCACCGCACCGACCGGCACCCTGCTCGCCCCCGCCTCTAATGACGTGGTCTACACCGCGCGCCCAACGATCCGGTATCGCTTCAGTGAAGCAATCCACCCTACCAGCTGGTCGGCGAACGGTCTCTCGCTGCAGAGTCTTGACGGTGGGGTGGTTGGCGGGAGTGGCAGCTACAGCGCCGCGACCAAGACAGGCCGCTTCACGACGGCAGCGCTGACCCCTGGCGTTGAATATGTTGTGCAGATCGGTGACGCCACGGACCTAGCAGGCAACCCCGTGCTCGCGGACGCGTGGACCCTGACTTACCTCGTACCGACCAGTATCAGCACGCCGCAGCGTACCCTGGCCGTTGCGGGAGATAGTGAGGCAAATATCCGCTTCCGCGCAATCGGCGTTCCTGTTGGGGCACTCCTCGTCGTTGAGCGCCTTGAGACCACCGAGACGGGCACGCAGCGCTGGGAGGGGGTTACCACGGTCGCTGCGCGTGGCGACGGGACGTTACAGAGCGTGGCCATCACGCCAGACCGCAGCGCCCGATACGCGATCCGCTACCCAGGATCTGCGACCCACGCGATAAGCCGCACCGCGAGCATCGACGTCACCCTGACTCCGACGATCACGCGTCTTGGCGGCAGTGCCATTCGCCCCGTCGCCCTCGGGGCCGCAGCGGTCGCCGAGTTCCGCATCGATCCGATCGGCATTGCCGCAGGGACCCTGCTGCGATCTTCGTGCAGCAGCGACTTTACCCGTTGCACAATCGTCGAACGCCGACCGATCGCCATCGATGCGAGTGGTTTCGTCAGAGTCACCTGGGTCCCCACGCGCGGCACCTGGAGCTGGCAGCTGCAACTTGCCGACACGGCCGACCACGAAGCGGCGCTGAGCGCACGCGCGAAGTTCCGCGTCCGCTGATCGTGTCCCTCGCGCGCACACTCGCGCTGCTCCTGACGCTCCTGCTGGCGCTCCCCGCGACCGCAGCCGCCGCGGAGCGACCCGCACCGCCGAACGATCCGTTCTACGGGGAGCAGTGGCCCTTGGCCGCGGAATCCAGTAACGGGATCGACCTGCTCGAGACCTGGCGCTTCGGTCAGGGCGACGGGATCGTCGTCGCCGTCCTCGACACCGGGATCACCGCGCACCCTGAGTTCAACGATCGTGTCCTCGCCGGATACGACTTCATCAGCGACGCGACGCGCGCGGGCGATGGGGACGGGCGCGATGCCAATCCGCGCGACGAAGGCGACTGGGTCGGCGAGGCGGATCTTGCAACCCAACGGTACGGCACTGAGTGCAGCGAGACGTCGGACTCCTCGTGGCACGGCACGCACGTGGCGGGGACGATCCTCGCGGCGGCGAACAACGGGGTCGGCGTCGTCGGGATCGCCCCGCGCGCGCAGCTCCTCCCCGTGCGCGTGATCGGGCACTGCGGCGGGAGCGTCACCGACCTGATCGACGCGATGCGCTGGGCGGGCGGACTGACGGTGGCGGGTGTCCCCGACAATCCGACCCCTGCGAAGATCCTCAACATCTCGCTCGTTGTCGAACGTCCCTGCAGCGGGGCGATGCAGAGTGCAGTCGATGAGCTCACCGCGCGCGGTGTGATCGTCGTTACCGCAGTCGGCAATGAGAACAGTGACGCGAGCCGCTTCGCCCCCGCGAACTGCATCGGCACCCTCACCGTGGGTGCGACGACGAGTACCGGCGATCGCGCCTCGTATTCGAACTATGGCGCGGCGGTCGACCTCTCTGCTCCTGGCGGGAACAACACCCGCAGCGGCGGCGTGCTGAGTACCTATGACGAAGGGCGCACGGTGCCCGTGGCGGGCGCCTATGCCCGCGCCGCGGGGACGAGCATGGCGACCCCGCATGTGAGTGGGGTGCTCGCGGCGATCCTAGGGGCGGAGCCTAACCTTGCGCGGGCGGATCTCTTCACGCTGCTCTTTGCGAATCTCGCCCCGTTCCCCGCGGGCACGACCTGCGCGGCAACGCCCGGCCTCTGTGGGGCCGGCATCATCAACGGCGCGCGCCTGTATGCCGCCTTCACCGCGCGCGTCGCGCCGATCACCACCGCCGTTGCACCGACCGAACTTGCGATCGGGGCGAGCGGCACAGTCGCCGCCACCGTCGATGGCGCCGCGGTCGCACTGTCCCTCGAGACTCCCGCGATCTGTTCGTTCGATGGCACGAATGTGCTCGCGATCGCGTCGGGGACCTGTGCGTTGCGCTACACCCGTCCAGGGACGGCGCTCGTGCAGCCGGTCAATCTCGCGATCTCAATCACGGTTCCTGGTAACACCCCGACGCTTACCGCCTCCCTCGGCACGCGCCTGAAGATCGGTCGGCGGGTGACACCCGCGATCACCACGTCGAGCGATGGCACCGTGACGCTGACGAGTCGCACCCCGAGAGTCTGCGTCGTTGGGGCGAGTGGAAAGGTTCGCGCAATTGTGACGGGGACCTGCCGCCTTCGTCTCGAGGTGACGGCAACCTCGCTCTACGCCGCGCGCCGCGTGGAGGTCTCCGTGCGCGCCATTCGCTAGGTCTGAGAGTGTCGCGCTACCGGACGAGGAGTGCGTCGAGGTCGCTCCGCGTCTCCGCCCAGCCCCAGACGAGGTAGGCGTCGCCGCCCACCCAGGCGTAGCCGAGCATCTCCGAGCCGCCCTCCCAGTCGAGGATGCAGGCGTGCACCTGGTGGCCGCTCATGTCGTTGAAGACCGGATAAGCGTTGCCGACGTTGAGGCCTTGCGCGCGCGCGGCGAGGCGCTGCTCCTCGAACTCGTACGGGTACCAGGTTGCCTTGACGGTCTCGTCGTAGGCGAGCCGCTCCTGCTGGGCCTCCACCGTCGCCCGCAGCGCGATCGCCGCCGCTTCGGTGATCGGCGTCGCTGGGTCAAGGCCCGCAAGGGTCGTCGGCGCGCAGACCAGGAGTTGCCCCGAGCCACTGCCGCGGATCAGGCGGCAGGTGGCGTCGGGCCCGCCGACGAGGTCGGCAAGCGTCGGTGACCCGGCCGCGCGCTCGGCGAGCAGGGCGTCAGCATCCGCGGTGCTGATCTCCTCGGCGGACTCCCCATCCTTCAAGAAGAGCCGATAGGCCCCCACCGTCGTGCTCGCGCGGAGGGTCTCCACGACCCAACCGATGCCCGCGCGCATCGCGACCGCAGGGGGGCTCGAGGGGAGGGCCAGCTGGAGAACGAAGGCGAGCGTAGCCGCAACGAGTAGTCCAGTGCCGAGGTAGAACTTCATCGGGTCATTCTACCGTGCCGCACGGCGGTGTCGCCTTAAGCCGCCTCCTTCTCGTCCTCCTCGTCCTCCTCGTCCACCAGTCGTGGCAGGTCGATGCCGAAGAAGAGCTTTAGCTCTTCGTCAGTCATCGAGAGCTTTGCGCGAAGATCGCGCATGCGGCGGCGCAGCGCGTCAAGGTCCGTCATCGCGATGGCCTGGTTGGTCAGGACCGCGATCACTTCTTCGAGCTGCTCGAAGCTGTAGAGCGGCGTCGGACCGGGCACCAGGGACCTGATGAGCTTGCGCTTCTCCAGGCCTTCGATGTCCTTCTTGGTGAGCCGCGTCTCTCGATAGACATCGCGGAGCGTGAGGAGCCTCACATTTTTCTTTCGATTGGGCAGCGAGTCTGCCATAACACACCTCCTGGGGTGCTTGTGCGCGAGTATTTCTCGTGCTACAGCAATTGTGCCCCGGTGGTTGTGCCCGTCAATAGGTTTGAAATCTGCAAATTCGAGATTATTGGAACTAATACAACGCGCGATTTTGTCAATTGGTTCTGACGAAAATAGACCACCGGCCCCGGGGTTTCCCCCGAGGCCGGTGGTAGCTAGTCAGGTCGTGCCCTGGCTAGGGCAACGCAAGCGTTACTTGCGCAAAGTTACCGTCTCGGAGATTTCATCTCCGTAGGTCGCATACACCGTCCAGGTGCCGCGTGGCACGAGCGTATAGCTCGCGACGCCGCTTGCGTCTGCACGTCGGTAGAAAGTCTTCGTCGTGCCTGAGGAGCTCTCAAGAACGAACGCGATCTTCCTTCGTGCCGCCGCAGGACCAAAGTTTGCGGTTGCCTTCAGCTTCTTTGGCCCAGCAACAATGGTGTTCACAAAAGCATCTGATACAACAAACGCCTTTGTAATCAACGAGGTTGATGGCTCAAGAATCTGCACGACTGTGCCTACGGTCGTCGAAGCCTTGACGGTCATTGCAAAGTAGCCACCACCTTGAATCTGCGAGTCCGCTGCGTCAGCGTTCCCACCGTCAAGGGCGCTTCCACGAAGCGCCACCGCCTCTCCAGCGTCCAAGTCTGCGGCAACGTCAAGTTCGTCTCCGAATTTGTCGATCGCTGCTAGATCTGTTGCGCCGGAGAGTGTCATCACAACCGCTGCTCCAGGAACATCCCCAAGTCCTGCTGGGGAGCCAAATGCATCCTCCATGTATGTGTGGAGCTGGATGACCTCTCCTGGGTTCGGATCACTCTTTGAAAATACGAACTTACTGATGTAGAGGTCCGAAGCGGCGTCCGCACCGCAAGTGAACGAGAGTGCATTCGAAACTACCGTAGTGGTCGCACCAATGTAGCTTGGAATGTTGATCGTGTAGTCCGTTACAGTTGTATCTTCGGCAAGCGCCGGGCACATGACCGAGTTATCAAGTGTGGCGTAAGCGCCTAGCGTGTTCACAGTAGCCTTGGAAGCTACTGCATCAACCGCTAGGTCGGTCACAACACCCTTGATGGTTGCGTCAGCGTCCCATCCGGTAATCGCCGCAACGCGAGCTCGAGGCCAGGCTCGACCTGCCGCATCGGTAGCAACTACTTTCACTGCAGCAGCAACGTCCGCAGCCGCGGTGGCAATGATTGTCCCAAACGGGGCTGAAATTTCTAGCTTTGTGACTTTTCCTAGGAACCCACCACTTGCGGTACCAACCAATAGGCCCTGGTCCGTCTTTACCGTCAAAGTCCACGCGCCGCCATCAGTGTTGCCAGCAGTCTTCGAGTCAGAGAATACTTGGCACTCCCACTTTCCGTCGACGTTGTTGGCGACAGTGAAACTCTGAAGTGCAGCTCCAGAGTCTGTAAACGTGCCGTCAAATGTGGCATCCGATTCACAACCTACTGTGTAAGCGCCCGACACCTCGGCAACAAGATTGGTGGCGACGGCCATGGCCGTGCCATACCCATTCTTCAAAATACCGGTGACGATCGCCTTTTTCGCAGGCTGGGTCGGAGCATAGTACTTAACGGATGAGATCGTTGTATCCGCTGCGTCTTCAGTGGCCTCATCAGCGTTGGCGTCGCCATCTGAATTCCAGGCCACGGCAGCGGCGCTCTTCGCTGCATTTACTTTGTTCGCTAGGCTTGCCGAAGCAGTCCCTGTCAGCGTTGTGTAGTCCAACGTTACCGCTGCGGCATCTGGATTGTTGCCGGAGAGCGTAACGGAGCTACCCGCAGAGAGAGCATTCAGCGTCATCGTGATGGTGAAAGTCTCAGGAGCGGCATCGATATCCATGTTGGTTGTACCGGCGCACGTAGTTGACGTCGTGATCAGTGCAGTTTCCGCTGCGCCGGTTCCACCAAGTACGCAGGATCGAATGGTACCCCCAGAGACTGAAATCTGGTAGGCGCCCTGATCATCTGTTGCATGATCAGCCGTAAATTTGACTTCAACTATAGGAAAAACTGCCGTTGAAAAGTACAAAGTTTTGGCAGCCGCATCTGCGGCGTCCTTATTCGAGCTGGTGACCGCACCTGCGGTTACAGCCGCAGCACGAGCAGCCGGCACGAACGCAGAGCCGAAGAGCCCTGCGAGCAAGCCCGCCGTCGTGACCGCAGTCACGAGCTTATTCTTGAGAAACCGCTAAAAACACTGAGGCCCTGGGGTTTCCCCCAAGGCCTCAGTGAAACGTTCCTGTAATCCGCGTTACTTGATCGCGGCCTCCTGTGCATCGGTGAGCGCTGCGACAAACGCCGCCGGCAGGTTCTTCACCTGCGTCGCCGAGAGCGCATCCAACTGCGGCACGGTTAACCCTGGCGCCTGCTCGGCCGTGAGGGCCTTGAGCTGCGTCGGCTTGAAGCCGGCCATCGCCGTCGGCGGCAACTGGCTCAACTGCTCAGGCTCGAGCGCCTTCACCACGTCTGGCTTCAAGGTGCCGACCTGCGTCGGCTTGAAGCCCGCCATCGCCTCTGGCGGCAGCTGCCCGATCTGCTCGGGCTTGAAGCCACCAAACGCCGTCGGTGGCATTGCCGCGAGCTGCGTCGGGTCGAAGGCGGCAAACGCCGCGGCTGGCATCTGGCCAACCTGCGTCGGCTTGAAGCCCCCGAATGCGGCTGGTGGTAGCTGTCCGATCTGCTCCGGCTTGAAGCCAGCGATCGCCGTCGGTGGCATCGCCGCCAACTGCTTCGGATCGAAGGCGGCGAACGCCTCTGGCGGCAGCTGGCCCACCTGATCGGGCTTGAAGGCCGCGAAGGCGACCGGCGGCATCACGTCGATCTGCGTCGGCTTGAAGGCCGAGAACGCGTCGGCGGGAAGCTGCGCGAGTTGCGTCGGCTTGAAGCCCGCCACCGCGGTCGGTGGGAGGGCGCCGATCTGCTCGGGCTTGAATCCTGCAAAGGCCGTCGGCGGCATCTGGCCGACCTGGGTCGGCTTGAATGCGGCGAGTGCCTCCGTCGGTAGCTGACCGATCTGTTGCGAGTTGAATCCGGCGAATGCCGTCGGTGGCATCGCCGCGAACTGCGTCGGCGTGAAGCCCACCATCGCCTCCGGCGGCAGCTGCTTCACCTGATTCGGGTTAAAGCCCGCCATCGCCGTTGGCGGGAGCGCCGCAAACTGCTCGGGCGAGAAGCCCGCCATCGCCGTCGGTGGCATCTGCTTCATCTTGTTCGGATCGAAGGCGGCAAAGGCCTCGGGTGGCATCGCGCCAATCTGATCCGGCTTGAAGCCCGCGAAGGCGGCGGGTGGCATCTGACCCAGCTGTTCTGGGGAGAAGCCCGCCATCGCCGTCGGTGGCATCTGGCCGATCTGCGTCGGCTTGAAGCCCGCCATCGCCGTCGGCGGAAGGGCGGCGAGTTGATCCGGCTTGAAGCCGGCGAACGCCGTCGGTGGCATCTGGCCGACCTGGGTCGGCTTGAAGCCCGCCATCGCGTCAGGTGGAAGCTGACCGATCTGATCGGGCTTGAAGCCAGCGAAGGCCGTCGGTGGCAGCGCCGCCATCTGGGTTGGATCGAACGCGGCGAAGGCCGCTGCTGGCATCTGGCCGACCTGGGTCGGCTTGAAGCCCGCCATCGCCGTCGACGGCAGCGCCGCCAACTGATCAGGGGAGAAACTGGTGAACGCGGCGGGTGGCATCTGGCCGACTTGGGTCGGCTTGAAGCCCGCCATCGCCTCCGGCGGGAGTTGCCCGAGCTGCTGCGGATTGAAACCCGCGAACGCGGCCGGCGGCATCTGGCCGATCTGGTCGGGCTTAAAGCCCGCCATCGCCTCCGGTGGCAACTGCTTCATCTGGTTTGGGTTAAATCCTGCCATCGCGGATGGCGGCATCTGGCCAATCTGCTCAGGCGAGAAGCCGGCCATCGCGGATGGCGGCATCTGCTTCATCTTGTTTGGATCAAACGACGCGAATGCCTCTGGCGGCATGGCGCCAACCTGATCCGGCTTGAAGCCGGCGAATGCCGTCGGTGGCATCTGGCCGAGTTGTTCTGGGGAGAGGCCGGCCATTGCCGCAGGCGGCATCTGGCCGAGTTGCGTCGGCTTGAATCCCGCCATCGCCTCTGGTGGAAGCGCAGCAAGTTGATCGGGCTTGAATCCCGAGAAGGCGGTTGGTGGCATCTGGCCGACCTGGGTCGGCTTGAAGCCGGCCATTGCTTCAGGTGGAAGTTGACCGACTTGGTTGGCGTTGAAACCGGCCATCGCCGACGGCGGAAGCGCGGCCATCTGATCCGGCTTGAAGCCGGCCATCGCTTCGGGTGGGAGTTGCTTCATCTTCGTGGGATCGAAGCCCGCCATTGCCGTTGGCGGCAGTTGGCCGATCTGGTTGGCGTTGAATCCCGCCATCGCCGCTGGCGGTAGCTGCTTCATCTTCGTGGGATCGAAGCCCGCCATGGCCTCTGGCGGCAGCTGACCCATCTTCGAGGCATCGAAGCCTTGAAACGCTGACGGCGGCATTGCTGCAACCTGGTCGGGCTTGAAGCCCGCCATCGCTTCGGGTGGGAGTTGCTTCATCTGGTTGGGATTGAATCCTGCCATGGCTTCCGGTGGAAGTTGACCGATCTGATCAGCCTTGAAGCCCTGCATGGCTGTAGGTGGCAGAGCCTGGAACTGGTTCTTGTTGAATCCCGCCATCGCCTCCGGTGGAAGGTTCGCCATACCCTGGGCGTTGAACCCCGTCATCGCCTTCGGGTCGAGGTTCTGCACCTGCTGCGCATTAAACCCGCCGAAAGTGGTGGGATCAAATGCTTTGATGTCTCCGGGCTTGAACTGTGCAAATTGATTCGGGTCGACCTGACCAATCGCCCCAGCACCACAGGGCGGTGGGCATGGTCCTACCGGACCTGTCTGGCCCGGTTGACCAGGGACTCCTGGTTGACCAGGGACTCCTGGTTGACCAGGGACTCCTGGTTGACCAGGGACTCCTGGTTGACCAGGGACTCCTGGTTGACCACCTGGTGTCGGGTTTACAGGAGGTGGGTTCTGTCCATTTGGGTTGGTTGGGGCAGGGTGGTCTCCGCCGTGCTCCGCCTGCGCCGTCTCCGCCGCAAATGGCGTGGTCGCCGGCGCGACCGAGAGCGAAAGAAGCAGTAGCGCTGCGCTCAGGGTGGCAATAACGACCTTAATCATTACAGCCTTGCCAGATAGTGCGAACCTCATATGCCCTCCATCCAAGAAGTCAGGCGGTAACCCTGCCTTTCGCGGGGATCGTACGCCTGTTTCTCTCGGTCGGCAACTCTGTTTCCGATAAGCCCGCTCGGAAGACCACCGGCCCCGGGGTCTCCCCCGAGGCCGGTGGTGTCTAGTCAGGTCGTGCCCTGGCTAGGGCGATGGGACTAGCGTCGCATCGTGCCCGTGTCGGAGATCTCATCCCCGAACGTGGCGTAGACCGTCCACGTGCCGCGGAGGGCCAGAGTGTACGAAGCCACACCACTCGCGTTTGCACGGCGGTAGTAGGTCTTTGTCACACCTGCGGCGCTCTCGAGCACGAAGGCGACCTTCTTCTTGGCGGCGGCTGGACCGAAGTCTGCCGTTGCCTTGAGCTTCTTCG
>Ga0315907_10008302_pt1 | contig 10685 bp, 4 predicted proteins | sample LakEriMetagenome_3_FD_203525 | JGI IMG/M metagenome (GOLD analysis project Ga0315907, IMG submission 203525) | Freshwater fungal communities from buoy surface, Lake Erie, Ohio, United States - Buoy 12 MA123 | ecosystem: Environmental > Aquatic > Freshwater > Lake > Lake biofilm | place: USA...
GATTATATTGATGGTAATTTTGATGGTAAGCAAGAGTACGTTGTATCACCTATGCAGATTAAATGGGCTTCTCAATTTGATAATGAGGGAACTAGCTATCAAAATATAAATGCAACATTAAAGCTTATAAAATTCATTGATGTAAATAATGATGGCATTAAAGATGTGTTTGCAACAACAAATTGGAATAATTGGATTGGATTACAATCAGTTGGTGGGTCTCCTTTAATGGTATTTGTATCGAACAAAAAACTAGGTACTTATGAGTTGTTTTATACTAATTTATCTCTAGATTGGAATACATCTATTTTTATTGGGGCGTTAAAAAATAATCAAAGTGGAATATATGTTATAGCTAGATCAAGTGGTTCAACTGCATATAATACATTCAAATATGATATATCAAAAAATGTTCTTAATACTAAAAACATTGATTATAAATTAAAAGTAAATTTACAAGATGCTCGTTTTGATATTGCAGATGTTAATGGAGATGGTTTCCCTGATGTTGCTCAATTTGCCAATTCGGGAACAATTTCAATATATTTAAACAACCAATTAGATGGGTTTAAAGATGCTGTTAAATTTGATAATCCTTTTACTAACGATGTTCTAGGGAATAGCTATCCATATAATTTCAGGTTATTAGATTTAAACAATGATGGTTATAAGGATTTAGTTTGGAATGAGTATGCTAGAAATAATAACACATATGGAACCCGTAGAGTTTTAAGGGCATTGATTCAGACGCCAACCAAATCACTAGCTATTCCTACACTTGCTGCTCCTAAAAATTTAACTGCAGTAAACAATGGATATGAAATTAAAGTAAAATGGGATAGGGTATTGAATCAAGCTTCAAATAGTATAAATACTTATAATATAAAAATTGATACTTCTAAAACGTTTAATAATGCTAAATTAAACACATTCCATAACTATAGAGCATCCAATTCAAGAGTTCCGATTGTAATTGATGGAATGAAATTTGGATCTTATGTAGATTCTGTGACATTCAATGACAATGCTATTAGCTCTTCTAAACCATATCATGTTTCTGTGCAAACAGTTAATCCAGAAGGATATGTTAGTGCCGAAACCACATTTTCATTTACCCCTAAAGATGTATTAACAAAGAGTTTAAAAAATATTTTACCTGGATTGTCAAATTCTAGATTGGCATGGGGTGATTATAATAATGATGGATTAATGGACTTGGCTGTTATGGGCGCGAAAGATGATGGAACTTCATTTACTGCAATTTATCAAAACAAGGCAGGTACATTAACAGATCTTGGCTTGACTAACATACCTTTGTTAAATGGAGATTTGAAATGGGCGGATATCAATAACGATGGCTGGCTTGATTTATTGGCGGTCGGACAATTTTCTGCTAGTAAAAATAGAGTTCAATTATTTACAAATAGAAAATCTTTCTTTGAGATTACTGAACCAAGTTCAATCCCAGCTCTTAAAAATTCCACTATAGCATTTGGTGATCATGATGCGAATGGCACAAATGATTTAGTGATTATTGGGGCAGACTCTCTATTTAATGCTAAATCATTTTTATTAAATAATGATGGAAATGGAAATTTCACTGTTGATAATTCAAGTCAGATTATTCCGTCTATGTGTGATGGAGACATTCGATTTATTGATTTTGATTTAGATGGTGATCTTGATTTAATTTATGCTGGAAGTAATAAATTAGATAAAGCTACTGCTCAAGGAATTGGTGGAATTAAAGTCAATACTTTATTAGATGCAAAAAATACAATCAATTATATTAATTCATTCAACACCAACTATGTTTCAGGTTTAAATTTAGCCAATGCTAAATTTGATTTAGGAGATGTAGATAATGATGGCGACATGGACATTGTACTCATTGGTACTAATCAAGATGGAGGTACTAATACAGTTGCCAGTCCTCTTGTTAGGCTGATAAAGAATTTAACTAAAGAAAATAGATCAAGTTTTAATTACAATAATTTTATAAATACGCAACAAACAATAATTGATAGTGTTGATAAAGGTTCAGTAAAATTTGCAGACTACAATAATGATGGTCTATTAGATTTAGCCTATACCGGATCGAATAAACTTGGTTCACCTACTACTAAGATTTTAATAAATTTGGGTGGATTCAATAATTTTGATACTGTAAAAAATGTTGCTTTACCTCAATTTTCTTCTTCAACAGTTGCTTGGGCTGATTTTGATAATACAGGAACAGTTGATTTACTAGTATCTGGTGAAAATAAAGGAGTTAACGCTTTGTCAGTATTTGTTAATGAACAAGGTGATAATAAAAATTTAGCACCATCAAGTTCACCAAGTGAATTAAAAGTTACAGATTTTGGTTTAGGTAGAGTCATGTTATCATGGACTGCTCCTGAAGATGATCATAGCTCAAAAAATAGTTTGTATTACCAAATTAGAGTAGGTACAACACCTGGTGGATCAGAAATTATGACTGTCCCAGTTAATAAAGTCAACGGGAAGTATAAACTTTTAACATCTAACACTACTTTAATTAGCGGTAATTCCTATTATTTAGAATTAATGCCAGGTAAATATTATTGGTCAGTCATGGCAATTGATAATAATTTTGAAAGCTCCGATTTTTCAACAGAATCAAGCTTTTCAATCTCTTATCCATGGAAGTTTGTAAATCAAGGTGGATTGATTGACCGAAGAATACAGCCTGTTGACAATCCTGCTTTTGCTTGGGCAGATTTCAATAACGATGGATTATCTGACTTTATATATTTAGGTAGTCAATCTATTTTTAGCTCAGGTCCAACGGGTATTTATCAAAATAAGAGAAATAGATTCGAAAAGGTTACTTCAACTGGATTAGAAGGGTTAACTGGATTGAAAAATATTGAAGTTAAGTGTGTGGACATTAATGCAGATGGGTTAATTGATATTGTAATTGCTGGTGAAGACCCAAATAATTTTGGCTCAACACCAACTTTTAGAGTATATCAAAATCAGAATAATAATTTCAGATTCATTGACGTGACTTCTAAATTTAGTATTCCACAAACATTAAGAACACCAAAATTAGAATTCTCTGATTTTGACAATGATGGATATTTAGATATGATTTACGGAGGTACTCAAGCAAATGGAACTGGAACTGTTAATATTTATAAAATAAGTAAGGATACAGCTATAAAATCCATTCCTAACTACGCGTTTAAAGTGACTATTTTACGTAATAATTTAGCACAATTGATTAATGCGAATGACCCACAAAATATTCAATATGCATTCGGTGATTTAAATAAAGACAAGACCTTTGATTTAATTACAACCTATGAGGGTGCTGGATTTGCTCGTTTCACCGATGTTTATACGAATGTATTTGATAGTGCAACAAATAGCAATATCTTTACTAAATTTACTGGTATGTCATTACCAAAAATTAAAAATGGTAAAGTAGAGTTAATAGACTTCAATAATGATGGTTTACTAGATGTCTCTGTTACTGGTTATGCAACAGGGATTGGAGAAATTTTTAATGTCTACCAAAATAATTATACAAAAGACAAAGGATTAAATTTTGTTAATGTGACTACTTCTGGACTCCAACCTGTTCAAAACTCCAAGACAACCTGGGGTGATTATAATGGTGATGGCTATCCAGACGTTATATTTAGTGGAGACAGAGACGGCTTTGGCTATGTAACTAAGATGGCTACTTCATCTAAAGGACCGTCTGGTTTTACACAGTTTAATGAATTAGCAACTTTCCCTTTTGGAAATTATTCAAAATTAACTCCATCAATGGGTGATATTGGTGGGGACGGGCAATTAGGATTTGTATTGGTTGGAAGTGAAAAAGATCCACTGTTTCCTAACAGTACTACTTTGTATAAATCCTTTAGAATTTTACAAAACGTAAGAAATGCTGCTGCTAAAGTTCAGGCTTCATCATCGAATAGTCAATCTAACTCAACAATTCAAAGAGTTTCATTGTCAAATGGTTCTTCCACCAATACTAATAATGTAAGTTCAGTGATTAAACCATTAAATATCCAAAACTTAAATACATTACCAATTGTTATTGATTCTGCAAAATTAGATAAAGAATTAGGTGAGACTATTTACATAGCAAATGCTGCTCCAAGCAAACCTGAACTGAAAGATTTTTCTGTGATTAGAAAACGCGATAAAAATTATTTAGTTCAATTTAATTGGAAACAAAGTAAAGACGACAATACACCATCGACAGGTTTAACTTATTCACTTTCAGTTGGAACTGCTTCAGGAACTTCAGATGTTGTAAGCGTTGAGTCAAGTTTAGAAAGTGGAATCCAAAGGAAACCACAAGATGGTAATGTTGGTAAAGATACAAGTTGGCAAATTTCATTACCTCCTGGTCAGTATTTTTATTCAGTACAATCTGTTGATGCCTCTTATGCAGGGTCTGCTTTCTCTAATCGTCAGAAGTTTGTAATAACTAATCAAGGGGAAGCAAAAGAAGTAATTCCGCCTTCTGATATCTTGTTTAATGATTCAACCTCTTCGAATTACTTCTTCAGAAATGGAGATTCGGCAAATTTCAAAGTGTTATTGAAAATAGTTTCAAAAGATGCGACTGCAAAGTATAGAGTATCTTTAGAATCTGGTACTAGTTCAATATTCAAACTAGATGTTGCAACAAATATAGTTACTGTTAATTCTAAATTAACGGACACTTTATATAAACTAATCGTAAAAGGTGTTGACACACTAGGTAGCAATATTATTAAAACATTTAATATTTATATACGTCAATCTGCTGATAAAATACTGATAAATAATGTTGATACAAGTGTTTTCAAATATACCACAGGAGTAGATTCGTCAATGCTTAACATTGGATTACAGGCAGCATATACAAATCCAAACAGTATTTCAAGTAAAAAGTTTACTTACAAATTAATCAATGGTTTGGGTGATTTAAATAATGCTTCATTCTTTGTGCGAGATAACCTACTCATAAATAAACGTAAGTTGAATAGTGTTGATACGCTTAGTGTAAGAATAAGTGCTATGGATGATTTTGGTGGTAATACGGAAAAAATTATAAAATTAGTTTCTACATGCTCAACTAAGCCAAATTTATCTTTAGTTGCTAGTACTACAATATGTAGCCCAGGTACTGTTAATTTATCTGATTCTAATTTAAGAAAAGGAAGTTTAGGCACATTTACGCTCAGTTATTTTAATGATGTAAATGAAATTGCAGTTATTATTGATCCTACTAAAGTTGCTACATCAGGTATTTATTATATCAAAGCAACAAACGCAGATAACTGTTCTGTTATGAAGCCATTAAGTGTAGTAGTTTTACCTAAACCAGCAAATCCTGTAGTTGCACCACTTTCTTATTGTATAAATACTACTGCGATTCCATTAACAGCAAAAGCCAGTCCTAAGAGTAGCTTAAATTGGTATGGCACAAATGCGACTGGTGGAACAGCTGCAAAGAATCCACCAACGCCATCTTTATCTAATGCCGGAGTTACAAGTTATTTTGTAAGCCAAATTGATTCGGTAACTGGTTGTGAAAGTGATAGAGCTAATATTGATTTAACTGTAAATCCTAATCCAGTAACTCCAAGTTTAGTTAGAGATACTACTGGTAGTTTAGTAGCATCTGTTACTTCAGGAATTAAATGGTACAGAGATGGAGTATTAATTGATAGTACAAGCGCTAAGCTTAAACCTACAATTGCTTCTAACTATACAATAAGAGTGACCAATGCTGCAACAGGATGTATTAGTGCATTCAGTGCACCTTACTATTTCTTGGTAACCGATATCATAAGATTAAGTTTGAATGAGTTCATTAAATTAACACCAAATCCATTTATTAATTTTGTGAATATTGACTTTGTTGTCAAAGGGCATCAAAGAATGAATATTGAAGTATTCTCTGCTGCAACTGGAGCAAGAGTAGCATCAAGAATTGGTATAACAGCTGGATCAAGATTAACATTCAATGAATTAAATCCTGGCGTTTACTTTGTAAGAGTAGCTTCTACTGATTTAAAAGTGTCTCATCAGTTTAAAATGGTTAAATTATAATTTATGATAGAACAAAATAAATACATGTACAAGAAAAGTATCATTGCGCTTAGTTTTTTAGTGCTATCTTTTGCTGGATGTAGTAAAGGAGGAGATAGTCCTTCTCCAACACCTCCAACGCCTACGCCACCTCCAGTGGTGATAGCAGAATCTGATTTAGTTTTTAGAGTAGATGTAGCTGGTTCAGAAGTGAATTACTCCACAGTATTCCCTGTAGTTGGAGCTTCTCTTGTTATGAATGCCAATATCACATCTACATTACCTAAAGATGGTGTAACCATAGATGTATCAGTTAAAAAGAAATCAGATAATACTGTAGTATTTGCTACAAATTTATCTTCATCTGCAGCTAGTAATCCAGTTACTGTAACTGGATTAGCGGCTGGAACATTATGTGTTGCAACAGTTACAGTTACTTCAAAGTCAAAAGCCACTAATACGGCTTTAAAGACCTTTGAATTAGCTTCAAAGTAGACCTCTATAAATTACATTTTAAACCGTCCTTTTACTTTGTACTTGGACGGTTTTTTTATACATATGTTCAAAATGGATGGCTGAATATAGTATGGATTTATTTGATTGTCTTATCTTTATGCTTTAGAATAAGAAATTATGAGTCTGGCAGCAAAAAATACATGGGGGGCTGGATTTTGTGCCTTATTATATTTATTAGTTCATTTTATCCCTGATTTTGGAGGGGCGGATGTCATGGGGTCTCAGTGGCTCTATGTGAGTTTGGTGGATTTTGCGATCCTCCTTTATATCCTTTTGAATCAACAACAATATAAAGCAGCAATAGATGCTGTCTTAAAATTAAAATTCACGATTGTATATAGCTTTCTAGTTATTTGGGCAATAATTTCCATTACTTATTCTATCAATGCAATTGAAAGCTTGGTTTGTTTGGCCAGGCTACTGAGTACCTACTTAATTTTCATTAATTTATCTATACTTTTTTTTAAAAAAGAACTAACAACACTTTTTAATGTGGTATCTATTTTAGTGGGTGTAGTACTATTATTTGATTCACTCTATGTGATCACTGGGTTTTCCAAGAATATGATAGAAATGAATCTGGATCAAAATATACTTAGCCTAACCGGTAAGAATGGAAATAAGAACGTGATGGCGGCTAGTTTGTTGATTAAATTTCCTTTCTTACTATTTGTGATTGTACATAATAAATTAATTGTAAAAATAGCGGGATTTATTGTTTTGTTTTTAGGAATGATGGCTTTATTTATTTTAAATACAAGGTCTACTTTCGTTGGTTTAGGCGTTTTATTTATCATGTTTAGTTTAGCCATTACTTTATTGAATAATAAGCAGGGTTTTAAATTAATTGCTATTAACCTGGCATATTTTATCCTCCCTTTAGTATTTGCTTTTTTTACAGCCAATGGGATGTTGACTAAAGCGGTTGATCTACAAGGATTTGAAGGTGGTTACGGTTCAGTAACAAAAAGGGTAGTAGATATTAATGTAGCTAGTGAGCAAAATAGTAGAATTAAATTATGGAAAGCTGCGATTGATTACACAACCAAACATCCATTTTTAGGGGCAGGGTATGGTAACTGGAAATTGGCCTCTATCCCTTACGAAAAAGAGTATACCAACGATTTATTTGTACCTTATCATTGCCATAATGATTACATTGAAATGTTTGCAGACCTAGGAATTATAGGAGGATTAAGTTTTGCAGCTTTATTCGTATTACTTGGTATCACTACAGTTCAATTTTGGTTAAAATCCAAAGATGATCAACATAAATTTATCATATCAGTTGCATTAATGGCAATCGCATGTTATTTTGTTGATGCCTTTTTTAATTTCCCTGCCGAAAGAACTTCCATGCAGACCATGTTTGCCTTGTCAGCCGCTTTATTATTTTTGCCAATTTATTTGACAGGCACAAATACAAGTAGTCAAAATAAAGATTTCAAATTTTCCATATTGTTATTAATCCCATTTTTATTGATTGTAGGAGTTATTTATGTTAACTATCAAACTTTCACCTCTCTAAAAGTACAGAAGTATGTAATGGGTGAGATCAATGAAGATCCTAAAATGGCGTTAGAAGATGTAAAGGACGCATTCCCTGAAATACCTAATTTATCTACCTCTACACTGCCTATTAAGGCATTAGTAGCCAGGTATTATTTAAGAGATAAGATGAATGAGGAAGCCATGCGCTTATTGAATGAAAGTGATCATGTGAATCCATACTTGCATTACAATGATTTTATCAAAACTGCTATATTTTCTACCCAAGGTAAATTTGATAGTACTTTTTACTATGCTAAAAAAGCATTTTATAATTGGCCAAGAGCAACAAGCTATTATAAGAATATGATTTTTGCATCTGCTAAAATGAAAGATACTGCAGAAGCAACCAAGGCATTTAAAACCTATATTAAATACAGAAATAGTGGGGAAGGATGGAACCAATACATACTAGGCTTAATTGAGATCAATCAAACGCCTATTGCAGAAACAAGAGCTTTATTAGATACAGCGATTGCAAAGTTCCCGGCAGATAGTGCAATATTTGTTAATACAAAATCATTATTATACGGTACTGCAATTTCTACAGGTAGTTTACCTAACTATGCTGCATTAGGTGCACAAGCTTTTCAGAAAGGCAAGTATACTGTAGCCGCAAATTATTACTTACAAGCTAGTGCAGCAGAGCCCGGTAATTATACACATTTTGAAAATATGGGTATTTGCTACTACACCGCTAAATCCTACGAAAAAGCCATTCGGTATTTTAATAGAGCCATTGATTTGCCATCAGCCAATACAGGCAAGTCTGAATTCTTTAAGGCTATGTCCTATATTGCAATAGGTAATAATACTGCTGGATGTAGTGCATTACAAGCTGCAAAAGCAAAAAAATATCAAGGTGTGGATGCTCAGATTGCCCAGTATTGTAAATAGGGATTTTTGAATTTAATTGTATTGCTAAATTTTTATCTACTCGTCGACTTCCTATTGTGGCTTCTTTAGTCAAGACTTTTAGGTTAAAATAATTTGTATAAATTCAAGATTTTATATCAAATTTTTTAATTTAATATAATGTCATAATCAAAATGATTTTTTATTGAACTTTCTATATTTTTTTAACCAATTTGGTTATTTATAACCTACTTAAAATGACTTAAAACATTTAAACTAATTTAATTTAAATAAATGAAAATCAATCACTTGCTTTTAATAATACTATTAATTCTAATAAGTTCTTGTGGTTATAAAACAAGAATTGGCATAGCATCTTACTACTCAGACTACTATGAAGGAAGGACTACTGCAAATGGTGAGATATTTAGACAAAATAAAGCAACTGCAGCACATAAGTCACTTCCATTTGGAACAAGTGTGAAAGTTATTAATTTAATAAATAACAAATCAGTAGTTGTAAGAATTAACGATAGAGGCCCCTATGTAAAAGGTCGAATAATTGATTTGACAAAAAATGCAGCCAAAGAAATTGGAATGGTCGGAGGTGGAGTTGCAAAAGTTAAAATTAGATATAAAAAGAAATAAAGTTTAACGCAACCCAGTCATATTTATTTAATTTTCTCATTTAATTGAGCAAATTAATTCTTCTTTGCTCAATTAAATAGGGAATGTAATCTTAAGTCAATAGCAGGAGTTATTATTTTTTTTTATAATATTTTAAACTATCTTTAATTTACTTTAAAAACCAATTTCGAGGTATTTTAAATTATTTTAATCATTTTTTTTGTTTATGAATAGAGTTGCAATTTTTGCTAGTTTTATAACAATTTTTTTTATTGTCAATTTAAGTATTGCACAAAATTCAAAACAATCTAAGAATTTGTTCCAATTAAGGACTGAAAAAGCGAACTATTTTTTAAACAAAAATAAATACTATCTGAAAGGAACTTTTCATAAGTATTATACTGCATATGGAAGCGGAAATGGGATATTATTAAAAATCGAATTGCCAACTGAACTATTTAAACAAAAATATACAATCGATTCATTTTTTATAGAAAATAAATATTTCCCAATTACAATCCTCGATATTGTCAATAAAAAATTTGCTGAAGTAAATATATTCTATAGTAATAATCCAATATCTACTGAAAATATAGAAATTTTAAATGAAAATATTTTTTCAAATACAAATTTCGAAAAAGTTAATTCACATTTTAAAATCACAAAAAAAGGGGTTACAGATATGTTATTTATAAGTGGGTATAGCAAAATTGAAATTTTAAATAATCATTAATCATTTATATGAACGCTATTTTTAAAAAGCCATTATTTTATACATTAATATTGGTCATATTTGTAATAATTTCTATTTCAGAATATGAAAAAACCTATAATGTCCAACATAATTCAAATCCTTCTATTGATTTTATAGTAAAATCAGACATTAGTAAATCTAGTAAGCCATTTAAACAATATAAAAACCAAACTGGATATGGTAGTATTTATAAAAAAGTTCAAAAAAGTGATGAGCTAATTGAAAAAGAAAAGAATGATTCTGAGCAAGATGGTCCTGATAAAGCACTTGAACAAGACTTTTATAGAACGATGAATCTGGAATTAAAAAGACCAACTCC
>Ga0315907_10008308_pt1 | contig 10679 bp, 10 predicted proteins | sample LakEriMetagenome_3_FD_203525 | JGI IMG/M metagenome (GOLD analysis project Ga0315907, IMG submission 203525) | Freshwater fungal communities from buoy surface, Lake Erie, Ohio, United States - Buoy 12 MA123 | ecosystem: Environmental > Aquatic > Freshwater > Lake > Lake biofilm | place: USA...
CCGTATTACGACAGCCTGCTCGCCAAGTTGATCGTGTGGGGGAACACGCGAGAAGAGGCGATCGCTCGTTCGCGCGCGGCGCTCCTTGAGGTAGAGATCGATGGCGTGGCTACCACGCGCGACTTCTTCCTTGGCCTCCTTGAGACACCATCGTTCTTGAACGGCACCGCCACCACCGGCATGCTCGACGCGATCGGCACCGCCGACATCTTGGCCGCCGCGCCAAAGGCCCGCGCATGACCGCCCCACTGCTCGACCAGGCCGGCATTGAGGCGCTGATCCCGCATCGCGCGCCGTTCTTGCTGCTCGATCGCATCGTCTCCGAAGACCGCGAGACGCAGACACTGATTGCGGAGCTTGATGTGCGCCCCGACGCCTTCTGGACTCCTGGTCACTTCCCCGGGATGCCGATCATGCCGGGCGTGCTGCAGGTCGAGGCGCTCGCCCAAGCGATGGGTGTCTACGTTGCGCGCACCGAAGGGTTCGGCAACCGTCTCGGCGTCTTCGCCAAGATCGAGGAGTGCCGCTTCACGCGCATGGTTGTGCCAGGCGAAACGCTGCGCCTTGAGATTCAGATGCAGAAGCTTGGCTCGCGCATGGGCACCGCCAAGGGGACGGCGAGCGTTGATGGCGCCGTCGCCTGTACCGTCACGATTACGTTTGTGATTCCACCCGAGTCGGCGCTTCCGCGTCCGGCCGGTTCAGCCGAATAGCGAAGGGACAGATATGAAGCGCGTCGTCGTTCTCTCAGACATTCACGGCAACCTCGCCGCACTCGAGGCGGTCGTCGCGCGACTCCCGGCCCTCAAGCCTGATCAGGTGGCGATCCTGGGCGATCACGCCCTCTTTGGACCACAGCCGTCTGAAACGATTGACCTGATTCAGCAGTTGCAGAAGAAGGGGGCCCTCGTCACCGCGGGCACTGGCGACATCGCCGTTGCCGACCTCGACTACGCCGCCTCGTTCCCAAGCCTCGCCGGTGGCCTACCACCAGGACTGAAGGCCGCCGTGGAGTGGGCATCGGATGCGCTCGATGACGATCGCATCGAATGGCTGCGCTCCCTGCCAAGTGAGCGACGCATTCGCTACGGCGAGATTGCCGTCACCTTCTGTCACGCCTCGCCCGGCTCGCGCACCATTCCGTTGAGTGCCGACCTTGATCCGTCGACCACGTTGGAGCTGCTCGGACAGACCGACTCGCGCGTTGTCTGCGTCGGCTTCACGCATACCGCGCGCGTGAAGGATTACGGCTGGAAGGTGCTCGTTGATGCCGGCTCCGTTGGTATGCCGTACGACGGCGATGCCACCGCCGCCTTCACCGTGATCGACATTGATCCGGAGGAGAAGACGATCAACGCCGAGGTCTATCGCGCCAGCTACGACACTGAGAAGGTGGCCGACGCGGTGAACGCGCGCGGCCTCACTGGCGACACGTATCGCGCCGCAACGCTGCGCACAGGAAAGCTGGTTCGATGAGTAACGAGCAGCGCGTCGTCGTTACCGGCATGGGGGCGGTTTCGCCCCTCGGCCGTGGCGTTGCCGCACTCTGGGATGGTCTGCTCGCCGGACGCTCCGGCATTCGACCGTTGCAGGGCCTCGACCTCACCGGCCAAGAGGTCGACTTCGGCGGACAGGCGATCGACTTCGATCCGTCGGATGTACTCGAGCCGAAGCAGATCAAGCGTCTCGATCGTTTCACCCACTTCGCCATCGCCGCCGCCGCTGAGGCGCTCACCTCGGCTGGGCTGCCACCACGCTTTGCGGCAGGCGAATCATCTGAAGGGGTCGCCACGATCATCGGCTCGGGGCTTGGTGGCGCCACCACCCTCTTCGAACAGGCCGCCGTCTTCGCCGAGCGCGGCGCCGGTCGCATCTCGCCCTTCTTGGTCCCCGCCGCCATCGGCAACATGGCCTCGGGCGAAGTCGCCATTCACGTTGGCGCGCAAGGCCCATCGTTCGGCGCGGTGAGCGCCTGCGCCACCGCCGGTCACGCGATTGGTGAGGCCTACGAAATGATTCGCCGCGGCGACGCGACCGTCGCACTCGCCGGCGGCACCGAGGCGGCGCTCCACCCGGTGGTGATCGCTGGCTTCAACAACATGCGCGCCCTCTCGCGCAGTGGCGCTTCGTCAACGGGTGGCAACCCTGCCGCCGCCTCACGACCGTTCGATAGTGGTCGCGACGGCTTCGTGATGGCCGAAGGGGCGGGCATCCTGCTGTTGGAGCGACTCGATGTGGCACTCGCCCGCGGCGCAACGCCGCTCGCTGAGCTGGTGGGCTACGGCGCCACCGCCGACGCGTTGCACATCACCCTGCCAGCACCCGGCGGCTCAGGTGCCGTTCGCGCCGCGCGCCGCGCACTCGCCAAGGCGGGTCGCACCGGTGCAGAGCTCGATCATGTCAATGCGCATGCCACCTCAACGCCCGAGGGCGATAAAGCAGAGCTTGAAGCGATCCGCACGATCCTCGGCGAGGGATCGCGCGCGAGTGTCACCGCCACGAAGAGCGCTATCGGCCACACCCTTGGCGCCGCGGGCGGACTCGGCTCGATTGCGACGATCTGCGCCATTCGCGACGGCCGCGTGCACCCAACGTTGAATCTCACCGCACCAGATCCAGCATCCGCTGGCCTGAATATCGTCACCGGCGCACCAGCTGCGCAGCAGGTGAACCTGGCACTGGTGAATGCCTTCGGCTTCGGCGGACAGAACTCGGCCCTCCTCTTTGCGAAGTGGGAGGGGAAGTAATGGCCGAGAAGCGTCGCGTTCGACTGCAGAAGAGCGCTCGCCGCGCACTCGAGGCGGCACGCGATGCGGCGCGACGCGCGCGCGGTGACGCCCCAGCAACGCCCGCAGCAGAGAGTGTGACGCCACCATCAACGCCTGCGATTGAGCGACTTGCGCCGCGCAATCCGGCGCGTCTGATTGAGAGCGCGCTCCCACCTTCAGCTGCACCGGCACAGAGCACTCCGCCTCGGCCCCGTCGCGGCCAGAGCCGCAGCGGCGCGCGACTCCCAGCAAACCTGCCACTCACGACCGACGACGCCGCCTTGATTGAGATCATTGACCGCCTCGCCGTTGTTGCCGACGGGAGCGGCCTTGCCGAGGTTGAACTCTCGTCTGGTGGCACGCGCGTGGTGGTGCGCAGCCGCAGCGCTGTGCAGGGGAGCCACGTTGTAGTTACTGGCGCCGCCGTACCGCCAACCACTGCAAGCGCCGCGCCGGTGCCGCTTCCAACAGGGGCAAAGCCAGCGCCGGCCAGCGCAACCGCACCAGCTGGACCCGTGGTGAACGCACCACTTACCGGCATCTTCTACGCCGCCCCATCGCCAGGCGCCCCGGCATTCATCTCTGTCGGATCGATCGTGGCGGTCGGTCAGCCGATCGGTCTCATTGAGGCGATGAAGCTCTTCAACGAGATCAAGAGCGATAAGGCGGGTCGCGTGGTGCGGATCATTGCGCAGGACGGCCTCTTGGTGAAGGCGAAGTCGCCGATCATTGAGGTGGAGCCAGCATGAGTGGCCCGCTCACCAACGGTGACGCAACGCGCATCGGCGGCGAAACAGGACTAGCGGCACTCCCGAATCGCACCACCCACATCGTGGGATGGGGGCACGAGGTGCCGAAGGCGGTCATCACCAACGCCGATCTTGAGAAGATCGTGGAGACGAGCGACGAGTGGATCAGTACGCGCACCGGCATTCGCGAGCGACACATTGCTGGCGCCGGCGAGACCACCGCATCGATGGGGGCGATTGCCGCCGCCCGCGCACTGGCCGTTGCCGGTGTCACCGCCGACTCCGTCGATCTGATCGTTGTTGCCACCCTTACGCCAGACCATCCAATGCCGAGCACCGCGGTGTTGATCAAGGAGGCGATCGGCAGCCATCGCGCCGCCGCCTTCGATCTCTCGGCCGCCTGCTCTGGCTTCGCCTACGCCTACGCGGTCGCACACGGATTCCTTACCGCCGGTCTCGGACAGCGCGCACTGGTGATTGGCGCAGAGTCGCTCTCCCGCATTGTTGATTGGAGCGATCGCTCGACCTGTGTTCTCTTTGGCGATGGAGCCGGTGCAATCGTGTTGGATGCGCTCGACCTGCACGACGACCAGAACATTGCGACACGACCAGGCACCCTGAGCTTCGAGCTCTCTGCGGATCCGTCGGGTGCGTTTGCCCTCTGGATCCCTGGTGGCTCAGGAGACGACGCTGATCCGTTGATCAAGATGGATGGAGCGAAGACGTACGTGTATGCCACGCGCACCATGGCTGCGGTCGCGACGGCGGCAATTGAACGCGCTGGACTCACTATTCCCGAGGTGGATCTGGTGATCCCACATCAGGCGAACCTGCGCATCATTGAACACGTCTCCAAGGCGATCGGCTACCCAATGGAGAAGATCTTCGTGAATCTCGACCGCTACGGAAACACCTCGGCGGCAAGCATCCCGATTGCCCTCTCCGAGGCGGTGGCTGCAGGTCGACTGAAGCCGGGCGATGTCTTCTGCACGGTGGCCTTCGGTGGCGGCTACACCTCAGGCGCTTTCGTCACCCGCTGGGATGCCGACCCCGCCAACGGCGCACGCGCCGCGGCGGTCGATCCGAGCACGATCACGATTCGACGCCCCGAGGGGGGAGCGAAGGCGGCCGAGGTACCAGCGGCGCTGAAGGCGCTGCTAGACGCAAAGCGCCGCTAGGCGCGACACTAGCCACAACAGCCCCAACAGAGGAGGTTTCACATGTTTGAACTCAACGGATACGCCGCCATCGTCACCGGTGGTGCTCGCGGCATTGGCCGCGCCATCGCCGTCGCCCTTGCCGATGCTGGCGCCGACGTGTTGATCACCTATAAGGGGAACACCGCCGCCGCCGATGCCGTCGTTGCCGAGATCACCGCCAAGGGTCGCAAGGCAGCTGCCATGCAGGCTGATGCCGCCGATCCCGACGCCGCCGTTGCCGTGGTGGCGAAGGCGATCGAAGCGTTCGGGAAGGTTGACCTGCTCGTGAATAACGCGGGCATCACCCGCGACACGCTCATCTTGCGCATGACGCCAGAGCAGTGGCGCGAGGTTATCGATACCAATCTTTCGGGCGCCTTCTACATGACGAAGGCTGCGGTGAAGGAGATGCTGCGCGCCAAGAGTGGCCGCATCGTCAACATCACCAGCGTCTCGGGTCAGGCGGGGAACGCCGGCCAGGCAAACTACAGCTCGGCCAAGGCTGGCATGATCGGCCTCACTAAGGCAACGGCGCGCGAAGTGGCGAGCCGCGGCATCACCGTGAATGCGGTCGCACCAGGGTTCATCGTCACCGAGCTCACCGCCGATCTTCCTGAGGCGATCAAAGAGGGCGTGAAGACCGCAACCCCACTCGGCCGCTTCGGTGAGCCGAACGAGATCGCCGCCGCCGTGATCTACCTTGCATCGCGTGAGGCCTCGTACGTCACCGGACAGGTGCTCGGCGTCGACGGCGGACTGGTGATGATGTAGTGATTCGCACTGCCCGCCCATACGTGCTCGCCGTCACCCTACTGGCGACAATCTTCACAGCCACCGTCATCTGGGCGAGCACGCCCCCGAGTGCCGCAACTGCGACGCCGGCGAACATTCTCGGAACCGATGGGCGCTACACGCTCCTCTTCCTCGGGAGCGATAAGCGCTGCACTGGGCCCCTCAAGGACAAGACCGCAGAGCGCTGCGGCGAAGGGACGGTGTACGCCACTGACTGGACCTGGTCAGCGGCCAACGATAAGGCGGCAGGCGTACCTCGCGATCAGCTTGGATCCGAGCGCACCGATGTGGTCATGCTCCTAACGGTCGATCCATTCAGCGGCCAGACGGCTGCGTACAGCATCCCGCGCGACCTCTACGGCTTCCCGTTGAAGCCGGCGCTCGCGAAGTCGTTCTGCCGTGCCGGCTCCAAGATCTTCACCGACAAGATCAACGCCATGATCGTGCGCGCCCAACAGTGTGCACGCTCTAACATGACGGCAAGCCAACGCGCTGCCTGGGATAAGAAGCTCGCATGGGAGCGCAGCATTGTGGCGGCCGACCTTATGTCGCAGAACATTGCCTGGGCGCTTGGTATTGAGATTGATGACTGGACACTCACCACCTTCGGCACCTCCGACATCATGGGGGCCATGCTCGATCGCATCGCGCCAGATGAGACGATCGTGCAACTAAACGACAAGACGAGGTTTGCCGCGTGCCGCACCGATACGCTGCGCAAGATTCGCGGTAGTGGGTCGAGCTACAACGATCGGAGCCTTGCCTCAAACGCAATGTATGGCGATCTCCTCTTCTTGCGGCCAGGGCGTGTGGACAACTTCCCGAGCAGCAAGGTGATCGGCTGGAGCTATGCCAACTGCAAGGAGCAGGGCACCACTAAAACCATCCGCACCACAAGCCCCTACTTTGTTGATGGTTCGTGCTCGGTTACAGTGCCACTCAGCGCGGCAACGAGTGAGAGCTGCTCGTTCCGTGTGCCAAGCACGTTATGGACCGGTTTCGGTCGATCACGAAAATACGACGGTTCGACTCCACGTGCCATGCGGCATCCTCGGCTGGTCGCGGGCATCACCTTGCGCGTGCTTGAAGCGGGCCCATTCCGTGCCGCGGCACTCGCCTCAATCATGGACCTACGCTGGTACAAGAAGGGTCCGCCGCTGGTGCGTGGCACCATCACGACCGCCAATGTCTCGGCCATCTTTGATGTGATTAGCTTCGCGCGGCCAGCACTTGAACTTGGTCCCGATGTGAGCGGTGGCTGGAAGTCGCTTCTTATGTCGGGAGGCACCTACAGCGCTAAAAAGTGTGCGCTTGCTGGTGCCAACACAAGGTTTGCGCCCACGGCGGCGAGGCTCACTGCCACAATCAACTGCACGAAGGCGTGGCTTGCGCCGTACTTTGGGCCTGTCGCCGGTCACCTCAACGAAGGGCCGCCCGTCGCGCCGTAGCGCCCGTTACTCGCTAGGCGACGAGTCCGAGAATATTGACCAAGATGATCCCCACGTTCAAGACGGCGAGGATTGCCACGGAGCTCCAGCCAGCGAGGCGCAACCAGCGCGGTGAGACATGCTCGCCGAGGAGCGACTTGCTGCTCGTGAGTTTGACGATAAAGGCGAGCACGATCGGCAGGAAGAGCCCCTGAAGGTACTGGCTACTGATGATTGCACCGATCGGGTTCAGCCCAGGGAGCATCACCACGATGGCGCCAATCGCCAAGATCGCCGTGAAGATGCCGTAGAAGATCGGCGCCTCGCTCAGGCGCTTGTCGACGCCCGACTCAAACCCGAACGCTTCGGAGAGGGCGAAGGCGGTGGTGAGCGGCATGATCGCCATTGCCAGCAGGCTTGCGCCAAAGAGGCCAGCGCCAAAGAGAATCTTCGAGAACTCGCCAGCGAGCGGCTCGAGGGCGACCGCCGCCTCTGCCGCCGAACCGATCGGCTTACCGAGCGAGCCGAGGGCGACCGCCGTGGCGATCACCACACAGGCGGCGATGAAGTTCGTCCAGATAGAGCCAAGGATCGCATCGGCACGCGCGGCGCCGAGCCCCTCTACACCGATCCCTTTCTCGGCGACCGCAGATTGCAGGTAGAACTGCATGTACGGCGTCACGGTTGTTCCGACGACCGCCACCAGCAGGAGCATCTCTGGCCCCGAAACGCCAGCAAGGCTTGGTGTCGTGAGTGAAGAGGCGACCGCCGCCCAGTTTGGATTCGCCAAGAGTGCGGCGGCGATGTAGGCCAAGAAGACGGCGGTGAGCGCCAAGAAGATCCGCTCCACGCTGCGGTAGCTGCCGTAGACGACGAGTAGCCAAACGATGAGGGCGGAGAGGGGCGCGGTCAGCAGGATCGGCACATTGAAGATCGCCATCGCCGATGCGGCACCCGCGACGTTCGCCACGGTGTTTGCAAGGTTCGCGAGCAGCAAGACCACCATGGCAAAGAGCGCCCAGCGCACACCGAAGCGCTCACGGATCAGGTCAGAGAGCCCCTGACCGGTGACGACGCCGAGCCGCGCCACCGACTCTTGAACAAGGGCGAGGAGTAGCGCCGTGAGCGGCAGAATCCAGAGGAAGCGCAGTCCGGTCTGTGAACCGAGGGTGGCGTAGGTGGTGATGCCACCCGCATCGTTTCCCGCAACGCCCGCGATAAGGCCAGGCCCAACGACCGCCAAGAAGGCGAGTGGTCCGCGGCGACGACGAAAGAGATCGCGCAGGCCAAGGCTAGCCACGCTTCACCGAGCTCTTCTTTCGCGGTTGCCCCTTGCGTGGCTTTGCTGGCGCCTTTGCGCCGCGCTTTACCGTGGTGCGTGCGGGTACCTCTTGTGGTCCGGCTGCGGCGAGGCTGTCGGCATGGAGGCGGCGTGGCATCTCGCGGCGCCACTCTTCAGGGAGCACATCCCAGAGCGCGTCGCTCACGGTGATCACCCCCATGAGTCGATGGTTGGCATCAACGACTGGAACGGCGACGAGGCCGTAGCGCGTAACGACACGGGCAACCTCATCGGAGTGCGCCAACAGCTCAACGGCGACCGGATCGTCTTCCATGAGTTCGCCGACCGTGGTGTTGGGTGCGGCAAGCACCAGGTCACGCAGCGTCACCTCGCCCAAGAGTCGTCGCTTGCCGTCAACCACATAGACGGCGAAGGCCACCTCGGCATCGGGCTCGTGACGGCGAATTGCGGAGAGCGCTTCGGCCACCGTAGCCTGCGGACGCAACGCAACATGCTCCGTGGTCATCAGACCGCCGGCGCTCTTCTCTGGGTGCGCGAGCAGCTCCTGCACATCATCGCGCTCCTCTTTCGTCATCAGGCGCAAGATCTCTTTACGGCTCAGTGGTGAGAGTTCGGCGACAGCGTCGGCCGCCTCATCGGGGCTCATCTCTTCCAAGAGGTCAGCGGCGCGCTCTGGCTCCAAGTCTTCGAGCAGGTCGGTGCGTGTCTCTGGCTCCAACTCCTCGAGCGCCTCGGCGGCGACCTCTTCGTCCAGCGTGTTGAAGATGTCGGCGCGGTCGCGCGGGGTGAGCTGGTCCACAATCGTCGCGAGGTCGGCCGGGTGCAGTTCCGAGAGGCCGGCGTGCGGGACGCGCAGCCGTACGCTCGCAATGGTGGATCCGAGTGGGTCAACATCCTCCCAGTCGATATACGAGGCGACGCGCGACTGCTCGCCTGAGAGGCGATTGATCCAGGTGTCAGGGAGGCCGAGTCGGCGCAGCAGTCCGGCGGTGCCAACATCAACGGCAACCAGGCGCATCGCCCCCTCAACAAAGTCGAGGATCACGTCGTTGGCGCGCACGACCTTGCGGCCGTCGATATCAACGATCTGCTTATCAAGGAGGTCGCCCTTCAGGAGGATCTCGTCGTCGCGGCGGCGGAAGCGGCTGATGTTGACGCGTGTCGCCAAAATCGTGGCCCCTGCGGCATCCATGCGCTCCACGCTGCTCCAGCCGAGATAGATGCGGCGGCGCCCTGTTCGAACGACGAGCCCGGTGATTGGGGGGTGGCTCGTGCCAACGGCGGCAATGAGGTCGTCGATGACGCCGATCGTGTCGGCGCTGCTGTCGCGCACGGGTTGCCCAATGAGTCGTGAGAGGTGGAGCATGCTGCCCTCCAATGCTGTGCGCCGGCTCCTGCGGTCACGAGGAGTCTACGCGGGAGCCCCCGCTCGCGCTACCCTGACCCTATGCCTGAATCACCATCGGCCCGCCGTCGCACCCGCTCCCTCGCCACGGCGCGCCTTGCCGCCCTCACCGATACGGCGGCAGAGATTGGCGAAGTCGAGGTTTCGCGCCCCTGGGCCGAGACGATCGTTGCCGTTGCCGTCGCTGCAGGCGTCGCCCACTTCGCGACCGGCCCAGGAACCGTCTTGGCTGGCGCTGGCGCCGCCCTACTCGGTGCGGTCGGGGTGAATGCCGTCCGCCGTGCTGAGGTCCGCGACCTACCAATGGGCACTGAGGTGGTGCTCGGTGGTTTGATCGCCCTCTCCATTGCCGGGGTGGTGCGTCTCGTTCCTACGGGGATCGGCGCCGTGATTGCGATCACCGCAGGGATCGGCATCCTTCGCGCCGTTATTGAGTGGCAGCTACGCCTGCGCCGCAGCAGCGACGGCTCACTGCATCGCGATCGAGTGGTCAGCTTGGCCGTCTTTACCCTGGTCCTCTTCGCCGCCTCCATCGGCATCTCCGCCCTCGTGCCAGGGGTCGTGACGCTCCCTGGCACCCCGTCGGCGCGTCCCGATCCTGTGGGACCCCTCGCCGTCCTGGCCGTTGGCATCGGGAGCGCCGCAGTGGCCGCCACTCTTGCTGCGGGAATGTCGAGCCTTCGACGCGAGCGAACCTCCGCGATCGTGCGTGATGCCCTCGGCGCTGCGGCGCTGAACGGCGCCGCCTCCATCCTCTTCGCCTCGGTCGGCGTCGCACGGCTCGCTGGCCCGGCGGGACTCGCCGTCCTCTTCTATGCCCGTGAGATTTGGGCGGCAACCCCCGAGGGGGAGCGCCGCGACCCACGCCTCATCTTCGAAATCATCGCCCTCACGCTCGCCACGGGGGTGGCCCTCCTCTGGATCGGGGTCGGTCGCTAACGATCGGCTATCCTTCCCCAACGTCATAGCGGGGGGCATCAGCCCGCATGCACTGAATTGAGGAGGCGCCCGTGACCCTCGCCAACGAGACCCCAAC
>Ga0315907_10008314_pt1 | contig 10672 bp, 9 predicted proteins | sample LakEriMetagenome_3_FD_203525 | JGI IMG/M metagenome (GOLD analysis project Ga0315907, IMG submission 203525) | Freshwater fungal communities from buoy surface, Lake Erie, Ohio, United States - Buoy 12 MA123 | ecosystem: Environmental > Aquatic > Freshwater > Lake > Lake biofilm | place: USA...
CTACATAAATAGCTCCTGTTGCAATAACAAATACTTTACTACTTGTTGATGCTGGAGTTAAAGTTACAGATAAAGTATTTGAAGCAGTAACAAATGAAGTAGATGTTGTAGTTCTTGCAGTAGAATCAGTAGCACTTACAACTTGCAATACTTTACCACCAGTACCTGAAGGAAGTGTTACAGTCTTACCAGTTAAATTAAATGTAGAATTAATATCATCACCTGTGATCGTACCATCAGTTATTCCTAGTGATTTTATTTTTGTAAGTGGCATGTCTAAATTCCTCTTATAGTTTCATTAACATTCTTTGCAAGGAATTTAAACATGAAGCATAAATGCAGCATACTACTCCTTAGGATATTTAGCTTTAACAGCTAAACAATCGTTAATATATTTTTGTACTTGAGCATTATCACCTTTAACAATACCATCTAGGTATTCTTTAAAGTCAGGATATTCTTTGACTCTATCTCTTTGGTATTGTTTAGCATTATACTCTGCAATTAGTTCTTGTTGCTTAGCTAGTATTTCATTTGCAGGAATAGGTGTAGTTCCATTTAACCAAGTAATTTGATTTATATCTTCAGCAACAATCATAACTTCTGCATTAGGATTTATTGCTTTAATTGATTTAATTATATTAGTCATATTTTTATTTTAAGTTAAAATTGAACTTGCAATTTCAATAACAGTTATTGAAGATGCTGTTCTTGGGTGATTTGGTCCACCAGAAGTATCATCAGCATCTCTGTTTAAATAAAAAGTTGTATTTCCTCTTGGTACATTACCTTGAACAGTATATGTTAAACTACTTGTTGATGCAGGATTGTCTAAAAATACACCAGTTCTATTAAAAATATGACTATCATAAGTGCTACCAAAGTTTGAAGTTATTCCACCCATAAGCGAAAATATTCTTGTACCATCTGTATCTCCAACATAAATGCCAGTTCCACCTCTTGCTATTCTTGCACCAACAATCCAACCATTACCAGTTCCTGAAAAAACTATATCTGCAATAACTAATATTTTATTTGAAGATGATGCTGGTGTAATGCTGACACTAAGTCCACTAATATCAACAAAACTTGTGCTTGTTGTTGAAACTACTGCACTTTGAACTGCTTGTTTAACTTGTAAAATTCCACTAGCTAATGTTCCAAATTCTAATCCTGTTGCACCACTATTAACTCTTAATACTTGTGATGCAGTTCCTAACGCAGTTAATCCAGTACCACCATTAGCTACTGGTAATGAACCAGTTACTTTAGTTGTAAGATTAATTGTTGAGTTTGCAATATCAGCATTAGTAATAATACCATCTGTTATGTCAGCAGAAGTTAAAGGAACTTTCGCTGGTTGATTCCCTATAAAAGGCATAAGTAATTCTCCTGATTATGAACTTATATCATCAACGACTGATACCCAAACGTCTAGTGATGAAGCTGTGTCTGAAACTATTTTAAGTGCATCTCCACTTTGCATAACAAATTTAGCACCACCATCTAAAACTTGTAATGCTGATCCTGAAGGGATTGGAGCAGATTTAACTAAATAAATATCGTTAGTACCATCATTAATATAAACATCTGCATTAACAGCAGATCCTGTAATATTAGCAACTGATATTCCAACTACTGTATCGTATGAGTTAGCTGTGAAAGATGTTGCAGCAGATGTGCCTACATTGTTGTTTGTGTATCTTCTAAAATTTTGTGCCATTTAAATCCTTATTTAAATTTCTTTATTGAGTTTACGAAATAAAGCCATAGTATATTTTTCATCATAATGCAATACTCATGGCGATACTGAACCCTTTACTTGCTAAATTACTTGTATCTGTAGCTTCTACAGTTAGCCAAGTAGATCCTGTGTAGTATTTCAATGTATTTGAGCTATTGTTAAAATATAAATCACCTGGTGTTAAAGGATCACCATCATTATCAACAGATGGATCGCTATTCTTTTGTCCCAAGTATGTATCATCAAAGTTATCAGCTGCAGCTAGTGCCGCATCTCTCGCTGTGTTTGCAGCATTGGCAGCATTAGAAGCAGTGTTAGCAAAGTTAGATGAATTATTAGCAAAGTTTGATGAGTTAGCTGCATGGTTACTAGATGTATTAGCAAAATTACTAGAGTTAGCAGCATGGTTAGAACTATTACTTGCATGATTAGAACTGTTGCTAGCATGATTGCTAGAAGCATTAGCAAAGTTTGAACTGTTATTTGCAAAGTTAGATGAATTTGCAGCATGATTAGCTGAAGTGTTTGCACTATTAGAACTGTTATTAGCAAAGTTGCTAGAATTTGATGCGTGGTTAGCTGATGTGTTAGCACTATTGCTAGAATTATTTGCAAAGTTAGAACTATTTGCAGAATGATTTGCAGATGTATTTGCTGAGTTACTAGAATTGTTTGCAAAGTTAGAAGCATTGCTAGCAGAATTAGCTGCAGCATTAGCATTAGCACTTACACCAGCTAAATATGTTGAAGCATCGTTTGCAGAATTAGAAGCATTGTTTGCAAAATTACTTGCATTAGATGCGTGATTGGCTGCAGTATTAGCTGAGTTAGATGAGTTGTTAGCAAAATTAGAACTGTTAGAAGCATGGTTCGCAGCTGCATTAGCTGAGTTTGTAGCAGATTGTGCATCAACAATTAAATCCCATTTAGCTACATCAGCATTAGAACTGATTGGAGTTGTACCTGTAGAAGTATGAGTTGTGTTACAAAGATATACGTTATTGTTAGATGAGTCTTTTACAATATCTCTGGCATTGTATGTAACACCAGCACTCCATGAACCTCTGTTAGTTCCAAGTTCTTGTGTAACTGATAATTCACCATTCGTATCAAATGCTAAAATCTTATTAGCACGATCTGATGCACCTACTGTAAACTCTGTAGATGTCATTGTATTTGTTTTAGATAATTTTAAAGATCTTGTTACTTCTTCTTGCAACTGTTGAATTGCCATTGTTGCTCTGTCTAAACCTTCTTCATGCGATTCAGCAGGGAATGGATCGTTAGCAATATAATCTATTGCTTGTGTTTGTGGAATGTTACGTCTTAATACAACTGTCTGAGTAGATGTTGGAATATTACCAGCTGTAAATATAACTGATCCACCACCAGAGTTACCTGCACCTGTTACTGTATAGTGAGTTGTAATTGTTTTAGTTGTTTCAGTTCCATTAGCTGAACGTATAATTACTTGAATATCTGAATCTTGGAATATCTTGAATGTATAACTAAATGTTGTAGTTGAGCCATCGCCACTATAACTGTTCTTAACTGTAGTTGAAGATATTGTCATATTTAGAAACCTTTAAACAAACTTGATGGTTTTGTAAACAAAAATTCTTGATCTCCATTTTTTTTCATTTCTCTTTCCATTTTTCTAAGATAACCAGGTGATAATGTTTCCATCATTTGATAACCAATAGCATAATCAAATGCTGTTTTAATATAAAATAAATTTAAAAAAGGAACATTTCCTACAACTGATTTATATGCTTGTCTTTGAGCAGCATCTAATTTTCCTTCTTTAATATAATCAAATATTTTATATGCTTTTGCAGCTTCTGATATTACTGGACCAGCTATTGTAGCAAGAATACCAGCATTATTTTTTGATTCTTGAAATAAGAAATCACCATAAATACCTAATCCACCACCTCTTGCTGCAGAAGCAAACCAAGTTTTTAAATCTGTTGGATCTTTTGGAGTTTTTCCTTTTAATATATCTAATACAGAATTTGAAATATAACCAAAAATTGTTGCACCAATAAATAAATTTGCAATACCTAAAATTCCTTCTCCAGTTCTACCAGCTTTTATTGCAGCTAATTCTCTTCCTATAGATTTTTGTGTAAATGCTATAGCAAATCCTTTAAACTGTCCCATAAATCTTATAGCTTCACCCATTGGAGTTCCAGCTAATAATCCTTGTTTCATAAAAGCTCTAACTCTTGCATCAGATTCAAGAACAGCAAATGAAGATCTATCTACAAATATACCAGTTACTTGTGTTTTTAAATTGTCTTTAAACAAATCAATTTGTCTTTGACTTGGATTTTTTATATCCATCAAAGGTAATATTTCTTTATTTGTTAGATTTTCTATATTACGAACAGAAAAAAATTCAGTACCATCTTCAGCCTTTTCAACATCCATTTTTCTAATAGTATTCCAAATTTTTTCATCAATACCAAAATGAGTTATTAATCTTTTAAATTTGTCATCTAAATTTACAAATGTAGTATTTCTTTTATTTGCAACATAATTTCCTAAACCAAGAACAGAACCTTCTTTTAAAGAATCAGTCCACCAACGAAGTAAGTTAAGTTTAAAAAATGTTCTTTGTATTTTTGTAAATCCTTTATTTAAAACATCTCCAGTTGAATAACGACCAGCTAAATCATGAGTAATATTATCATTCATAAATCCCAATTGTTGAGCAATAGCTATTCTTCTTTCTGAAGATTTAATTTTAGATAAAGCTAACATTGCTTCTTGTACACCACCCAAATAAGTTTTACCTTGCCATTTTAATTCTCTTGCATAGGTATGAACATCTGTAAAAGAAGATATAACCGCACCTCCTAATTTAGTCATATTAGCAATTGATCTAGTTATTGCTGACCATTTAGCACCACTAAAATGACTAATCATATTTACTCTTCCAGTTACTTCATCTAATTGATATTGAAAAACTCTTTCATTATCTTTAATTTTTTGAGTAATCTTTTCATTTTTTAATAAATTTTTAGCAACTAATCCTTTTATTGTGTTAAAATTTTCTTCTGGTTTAGTTCCTAATACATTAATTATACCAATATTATTAGCAGATCTTTGTAAGCCAAAGAAAAAAGATTCTCTTAAATTTCCAAATCCAAATTTTTTATTATAATCAAACCAATCATCAGATGTTTTAAATAATAAAACTCTTTTAGCGTTCATATTTTTTGTAATATCTCTTGAACCATAAGATGCTGCAGAGCCATCTGTAATAATATGTTCATTACGAGCTAATGAATTATAAACATTATTTAAAAATTCATCTTTATTATCAAAACCACTAAATGTTTCGTCTTTTAATTTTGGAGTAATGTATTCTTTCCATGCTTTTAAATTTCTATCTAATCTACCATCTAAATCATCTGATTCTTTTCCAGATAATTCTTTTAATACCTTTGCAGCATTTCTTATTTGAAATGGATCATGAGTTTGTCTTACAATCCAACCAGGTAATTTACCTATATTAGCACCATTATCATTTAATTTTTTTCTTATAGATTCAGAATAATCTGACATTATATTTGCTAATTTTATAATGTCTTTATTTTTTTCTGTTATTTGTTTTCCTTCGCCTAACTCCCAAATTGTTCTAGATAATCTTCTATCTATATCTTCGTTTGCTGTTGAAAATAATTCAACTACATTATTTTGTCTTAATTTTTCATAAAATGCAGATGATAATTTTCTATATTCAGAAAGCTGAGAAAGAGCAACAGAAGCACGAGATCCTGCTTTTTCTAAATTGCTACCAACTAATATAGCTGATAATCCTTCTGATTCATTACCTTTAAAATCAATTAATACTTTATCTACAGCTTTTCTTATTTTAATTTCATTTTCAATAGCGTTTCTTTCTTTAATCTTTTTAGATATTTGTTGTTCTTTTAAAACTTGATTTGCCAATTCATCTTTTAAAGTATTATCAAGATTTTCTAATTTAGCTTCTCTTTGAGTTTTTCTAATATTATCAATAATATCTGCTGCTTGTTCTTCATTAACATTACCTCTTTTTAAAGCCTGTGCTACTAAATCAATACATTTATCTTTTGCCATAATTATACGTTGTTAATACAGTTAATACCATCAATGATAGCATCTTTGATTTCTTTTTGTTTTTCAGAAATTTCTTTTGATTCTTTTTTAGAAGTTTGTAATTCTTTACTGTCTTCAATATCTAAATCTTTTTGTTTATCTTTTAAAACATTTAATTGATCATCTAAAGATTTATTTTCTCTATCAATTATTGTTTGATCTAATTCTTTTGTTTTTAAAGTATTATCTAATTTATCTAATGTATTTTGTTCTTCTGTTTTAAATTCTTGTTTACCAGCACTTTCATTTATTGGTTGTCTTGAAGATGTTTCAAGAGTATTATCAACTGAGTTATTAGAATTGTTTTTATTTTTTACATTAATATCTTCATTAATTTGTGCATCTCTTAATTTAGGATCAAGATTAGCTATAGGAGTTACATCAACTGGTTTTCCTTCTAATAAATCAGATAAAGATTTTACAAGTAATAATCTTCTAGTTTCTGGATCTGTTTCAGAAAGTCTTAACATTATTTCTGAATTAGCTGGATAATATTCTTTATACAAATTAACAGCAGGATCTTCTGTAGAATTTATTCCAGCAGATTCTCTTGCTTGTTGAACTCTTTCTTTAAAATCTACACTTGTTCTAAAATCTTTTAAAGCACCTATACCAACGTGCAATCCTCCTCCAATAATAGTTCCAAATGTTACGTTCAAAAAACTATCCATTAAACCATAATCTGCTTGTTCAGCTTGTGCTACGCCATAAACAATAGGTTCTATTAATGCAGCTCCAAATGCTCCTTCAACAACACCTTTGGCAAGTCTAGCAGTAGTAAATCCTTGTCGTGCAACTAAAGAAGCAAATCTAGCTTGACCAACAACAGGAACAAATGCAGATGCAATGTTAAGCGGATCTGCCAAACTAACTCCCAATCCTGTTGCAAATTTTAAAGTACCAGCTACAACACCTGTTTGACCACGAGCAAGTCTATTTGCTCTGTCTATTTCTTTTAATTTACTAGCAGATAAAAGATCAACAGTTGATTGTTTTTCGTCTTGTTCAAATAATAATCCAATATTAGAATATTTTTTATTTAATTCCTCTTTTGGAATTAATGGTTCATCTTCTGTAGAAGGATAAGCACCAGTATAAAATTCATCAATTTCATTACTAACACTTCCTCTTCTTGAAGCAGTTAAATTTCCATATCTAATTAAAGATGGTGTTGCACTAAAATTCCAAGCGTCTTCAGCTGTAACTCCTAAAGTTTCAGATAAAGTTAATTTATACTTATCAAAACCTATGGCTTGAGCATTTTCTTCTGTGTCTAAACCAAAACCTATATTAGGCATATATTATTGTAATATTATTTTTTTACTTTTAAAACCAATGTCTTTTTCTATTATTTTTGAAAAATCAATATTTTCATTTGAATTTGGTAATTTAGATGATGTGTCATTAAAATTTATTTTAATTTGTTCACCTTTTTTATTATTTAATATTCCAATGCTACCATCATAAAATTTTACAGCTAAAACCAAACTATTACCATCAGCAGAATTAATCCACATTCCATTTTCTTTTATTTGATTTTTCATACCTTTGTCTAAAATATCTTGAGAAATTTTTTTGTCATTTGATTTAAAAGATTCTAAATCTAATTTATCTATATTAGCATCTTTTATATAACTTGCTTTTCTATCTATATGCTCAATTTGAGCTTTAGTTAATCTTTCATTATTGTAAATTCTTGGAATAAAATAAGTATCTCTAAAAACAAAATTATCATTTATATAAGATGTAGATTCTTTTACAGCATCATCCATACTCATTCCTCTAGACATCTTGTTTGCGGCAACATAAGTTAATACTTCTTGTATGTTATTTAATTTTTTGTTTGCAACAGATGTTACAAATGGATTTCCCATCATAACAACTTTTCTAAAATCAGTTAATTGATTAGCAATTTCTGATTGTAATGATTTTTTAGATTCTGTTGTAGTTGATATATATTTATCTAATCTATCTCTTTCTTCTTTTGTATCTATACTTAATGCTTGTTTAGCAAAATTTGAATCTCCTAAATAAGAAACAAACTCAGCTGTTATTGGTAATCCATTTTCAGGTTCTGTTAATTGATTTAACAATCTGCCATAATTATCTCCATATGTTTTTTCTAAATCACTAAGATATTTAATTTTTCCATTAACATCTTGATTATTATAATCTTGAACTATTCTAGCAGCATCTTGTTGTGGTAATACTTTAATTTTCTCATCATTAACTCCTATTAATTTTTGAGCATCTATAACAGAACCAATGTATTTTTGAAATTTACGATCTTTAATTACAGGATCTGTTTCGTTAGTAAAGTCAGAGTATTTTTCTTTAACATTTTGATTAAATTGCATAACAATAGAAGCTGGATCTTTTTTTAACATCTCATCTTTTTTAGATGCAAAGTTTATAAGTTTTTGTTTCATTTCTAAATCAAACGCTTCAGAACCTGGTCTAATTGGATAGTTAGCAATAATAGAAGATTCTGTTCCTATTTTTGCATTAAATATTTTTGCAGATTCTCCTTTAAATATTATTAATCCAGATTCTTTTTCTTTAAAATCTGCGTATGCTTGTTGTCCAAGTATTGGTTTAATTGATTTTTCATCAAATTTACTAGGCATACCTGATTCAATCAAAGCAAAATGATTTTTCATTCCATCCATCACAGCTGGTCTAGCATCTGAATTAGCCTCATTAATTAATTTTATTCTTTTTTCACCAATAATATCTGGATATTTATTAGCATCATTAAGTTTAATAGCAGTTCCAACAGGATCTGTTCCCATATCTCTTTTTGCTTCTAATGTTTGAACTATACTTGGTATTTCTCTTATTTTTTTCTGATATGTATCTTCATCAATAATAAAATCTTTTCTTAAATCTTGATATAAAATACCTAGATCTGAATACATAGTTTCTTTTTGTAACTGATTGTCAGAATATAATCCTGTTGTTAAAATTCTTTGTTCTTTAATATCTGCTTGATTAATTCTATCTTGGATTAAATTTTCTCTATTTTTTATTACAACAGAAGATAATTGTTTTTTTTCTTCAACTAAATAATTATTAAGAAATAAATTTTTTACAGAACTGCTTGGAGCTTGATCTGCATATTTTTCTTTAATTTGTTTTGAATATTGTAAAAATATATCTGAACTTGTTATTGGATCTGCTGATTTAGAAATCCTTGCTTTTGTTTCTTCTAATTCAATAGATGCTTTATTTTCTAATTCTAATGCTTGTGTTTTTTCAACAACAGCTTGTTCTTTTGCATAATAATCATTTAATGTTTTTATAACTGGTTCTAATGCAGATGCTGGAGATCCAACTCCAGATAATGGAACTTGAAAAGAAGTTTTAATGCTAGCAGATTCAGCAGTTGGAATTCCTTGAGCTGTAAATGTAGGTATCTTTGGCATTAGAATGATCCTTCTGATCCAGTTAATCTTGTGTTAATTGGTGAGTATGTTGGTGAAGATGAAAATATATTACCAGCACTTGTTAATAAACTTGATCCAGCACTTGTTCCTAAAAATGCACTTGCACCTTTAAATAAAGTTCCCATTGCAGTCAATCTTCCAGTTTGTCTAGCCATATCGCCTTGTATTCTGTAGAAGTTTCTTTCTTCAATTTTTCTAGCCTTTGCTACACCACCATCATATTCAATAAGATCTCTTTGTAGTTCTGCTTCAGTAGCATTAGCCATTTGTATTCTTAATGATGTTCCAGATCCTTGTTCAACTCCAGCTTTTGCAGTTGATACTGTAGTTTTTCCAACAATTTTTGCGTAGTCTTTATTAAACTGATCAAGTTTGTATTCTGTTTGTTTTTCTATTGCACCAATTTCTTGATTTGCAATTTCTGCATTACGATTTTGTACTGATTGATTAAATTTACCAATAGCATTTTGTTGTCTTGCTTGAACAACACTAAATCCTAAAGAAACATATGGTACAAATGGTAATGCTGCTGCCATTAGTAAATCCTCGCAAATCTATAATGATCAGCACCATCAAATCCATAGTGCTTCATTAATCCTTCATTAGTAAATCCTAACCATTTAGCAAATCTAATTCCAATTCCAAAATCAGTTCGTACTGCAGTTTGTAATCTTTTAATATTATTTGTTTTAGCTAAATGATCTAAATTTTGTTTAACTGCTTTTGCAATTGTTATTGGATAGTTCCATACATCATTTTTAGCAAGAAACCAACCTTCAGCTACATTACCCCATATTCTTTTCATACCAGCTGCAGCAACAACCTTATCATTAATTAATCCTGTAAATGCTAAGCCATCTTGTTCTAAGCTCATACATTCAATGTTATTATCTTTTTTAATATACTCAGCATCTTGTTGAGTAAGCATGTGGTTCATTTGGGATTCCATGATTATTTTACCATGATTTTGTGTATAAGGAATTATAATTAATCTATTAGTCATTTGTAATCAATTCTGGGTATAACGATAAAATTGTTAAAGGTAAAGGTTGAGTTTGACGTACAAAGATAAAACCATCAGTTTCATAGTTACCTCTAAACTCTACTTCTTTATCACCTGTGAATACTGGGATAGCTTGATCCATAGGATTAGCAGAAGATCTAAATGGTATAGCTTCCATATTGTTAAGATCTGGACCAACTTCTACACCAATAGATTCATATAATCTAATAGAGATATTAAATATTCTTTTTGTCTTAGCTTGAGATGTACCATTTTGAGCTCCAGCATCTAATCTCATTGTTTGTAATAGTGATGTATATTTTAATCCAA
>Ga0315907_10008317_pt1 | contig 10668 bp, 7 predicted proteins | sample LakEriMetagenome_3_FD_203525 | JGI IMG/M metagenome (GOLD analysis project Ga0315907, IMG submission 203525) | Freshwater fungal communities from buoy surface, Lake Erie, Ohio, United States - Buoy 12 MA123 | ecosystem: Environmental > Aquatic > Freshwater > Lake > Lake biofilm | place: USA...
GCTGGCCGGGGTCGACCCGCTGGCCACAGCCACCGGTGCCATTTCTGCTGCAGCGCTGGTGCTGGCGCCTATCGCTGCCATGACCTGGCCTGCCGAACCGCCTTCGCTCAAGGCCTGGGCCGAGGTGGCGTTTTTGGGTGTGGCGTCGTCGGGGCTTGGCTTTATTCTGTATTTTGGTCTGATCGGTGCCGTTGGCGCGGTGCGCGCCACCTCGGTCACCTTCCTGATCCCGGCCGTCACCATGGTGTTGGGTGCGCTGTATCTGAGCGAGCCCATCACCTTGCGTATGGTGCTGGGGTGCGCCGTGGTGCTGATCGGCACTGCGCTCACCCTGGGCCTGGTCACTCCTTCGTTCGCAAGGTCACGCTCATGAATACTTCTGCCTCCTCTGTTCCGTCTCTCGATTTCGGCCCGGTCACGGTCTTCTTCGGGGAAAAGAACGGCAAATACCCCGATGGCAACCAGGTGGTCGTACGGGGCACCGACACCCGAGTGGTGTTCGATTCGCCGCCAGTGGCCAACCGGATCGGTCCGGCGTTCGATGACGCGGACCTGTGCATCCTGGGGCATGTCCATGAAGACCATGTGTGTGGCCTGCATCGCATTGCGCGGGCGGCGGTGCATGTGCACGAGGCCGATGTGCAGGCCGCCCGCAGTTGGGAAGGGCTGGCGCGCCACTACGGCTATCCGCAGAAGGTCCTTGATGACATGAAAATCAAGGTGCAGCGCGACTTCAGCTGGACCGCCCGGCCTGATGCCCAGGCCTACAGCGACGGGGCCACCTGGGACGTGGGCGGCGCCCGCATTCGCGCCTTCCACATGCCAGGCCACACCTCCGGCCACAGCGTCCTGCTGGTTGAGCCGCATGGCGTGGCGTTCATCGGCGATATCGACCTGTCCGGTTTCGGGCCGTACTACGGCGATGCCACCTCGAGCCTGGCGCAGTTTCGCGACACCCTGCGCCGGGTGGTTGATGTGCCAGCCAAGGTCTGGATCACTTCGCATCACCGGGGCGCAGTCACGGATCGAGCGCATTTCCTGGCGGCGCTGTCGGCCTTCAGTGCCAAGCTCGACGAACGCACCGCCAAGCTCTTGCAGATGCTGGGCAGTGAGCCGCGCACGCTGGCCGAACTGGTTGCACAGCGCCTGATCTACCCGCCCGGGCATGCAGAGCTTTGGGTGGATGATGTCGAGGCCCGCACCATCGGTCAGCATCTGGATGAACTGATCGCGCAAGGCCGTGTCGAGCGCGTGGAGCCGGATCGTTTCAGAGCCCGTTGCTGATACCATCCGGCGGTTGCTGGGGGTCCTGGCTCGGGCGCAATCTGCCTGATGCCGGGTGAGAAACACCCTTTGAACCTGATGCGGGTAATGCCGCCGCAGGGAAGCCGAAGCGGTACCGGAAACGGTTGCGCCCGGCCACCCGGCGTGATCCATCTTCGGAGACCGTCATGAACGCCAATCCCAAGTTCATCGCTGCCCAGGCAGCTGTCGATGCCGCAGCCATTGCGCCGCTGCCCAATTCCCGCAAGGTCTACGTGACCGGCTCGCGCTCCGACCTGCGCGTGCCCATGCGCGAGATCAGCCAGTCGGATACGCCCGCACACGCCGGCGCCGAACCCAATCCGCCTGTCTATGTATACGACACCAGCGGGCCGTACTCCGACCCGCAGGCCAGCATCGATATTCGAAAGGGTCTGCCCGCACTGCGTGCGCCCTGGATTGCCGAGCGCAACGACACCGAGCAGCTGTCTGGTCCCAGCTCGGCATATGGCCGCGAGCGGCTGGATGACGGCAAGCTGGCCGAGCTGCGCTTCGATCTGGCGCGCGCGCCGCGTCGGGCTAAGTCCGGTGTCAACGTCACGCAAATGCACTATGCGCGCCGTGGCCTGATCACTCCCGAGATGGAATACATCGCCATCCGTGAAAACCTGCGCCGCAGCGAATACATCGCGTCGCTGCGCGCCGCCGGCCCCACCGGCCAGCGCATGGCCGATCTGCTCGGGCGTCAGCACCCGGGTCAGTCGTTCGGAGCGGCCATTCCGGCTGAGATCACGCCTGAATTCGTGCGCAGCGAAGTGGCCCGGGGCCGCGCCATCATTCCGGCCAACATCAATCACCCCGAAAGCGAGCCGATGATCATCGGTCGTAATTTCCTGGTGAAGATCAACGCCAACATTGGCAACTCGGCCGTGTCCTCGTCCATCGGCGAGGAAGTCGAGAAGATGACCTGGTCGATCCGCTGGGGCGGCGACACCGTCATGGACCTGTCCACCGGCAAGCACATTCACGAAACCCGTGAGTGGATCGTGCGCAATGCGCCGGTACCCATCGGAACCGTGCCCATCTACCAGGCTCTGGAAAAAGTGGATGGCAAGGCCGAAGAACTGACCTGGGAGATTTTCCGCGACACGCTGATCGAGCAGGCCGAGCAGGGCGTGGACTATTTCACCATCCATGCCGGTGTTCGACTGCCCTACATTCCGATGACCGCCCGCCGCATGACCGGCATCGTCTCGCGCGGTGGCAGCATCATGGCCAAGTGGTGCCTCGCGCATCACCGCGAATCGTTCCTGTACGAACGCTTCGAAGAGATCTGCGACATCATGAAGGCCTACGACGTGAGCTTCTCGCTGGGCGATGGCCTGCGTCCGGGCTCGATCTACGATGCCAACGACGAAGCGCAACTGTCCGAGCTGCGCACGCTGGGTGAGCTCACGCAGGTGGCCTGGAAACACGATGTGCAGGTCATGATCGAAGGCCCAGGCCATGTGCCGATGCAGCTCATCAAGGAGAACATGGACCTGCAGCTGCGCGACTGCCACGAGGCCCCGTTCTACACGCTGGGCCCGCTGACCACCGATATCGCACCAGGCTATGACCACATCACCAGTGCTATCGGCGCCGCGCAGATCGGCTGGTACGGCACGGCCATGCTGTGCTACGTCACGCCCAAGGAGCACCTGGGTCTGCCGAACAAGAAGGATGTGAAGGACGGCATCATCGCGTACAAGATCGCCGCGCATGCGGCCGATCTGGCCAAGGGCCATCCGGGCGCACAGATTCGCGACAACGCGCTGTCCAAGGCGCGCTTCGAGTTCCGCTGGGCCGATCAGTTCAATCTGGGTCTGGACCCCGACACCGCCAAGGACTTCCACGACGAGACCCTGCCCAAGGACTCCATGAAGACCGCGCACTTCTGCTCGATGTGCGGGCCGCATTTCTGCTCCATGAAGATCACGCAGGATGTGCGCGACTACGCTGAAAAAACGGGTGTGAGCGCCGAGCAGGCCCTGAGCGCCGGCATGCAGGAAAAGGCGATCGAGTTCGTGAAGAAAGGCAGCGAGCTCTACGGCAAGGCGTGAGGCTGCCGGGCGGTTGGCCTGCTGACGTCGTGCCTTGTGCGTCGCAGGCGGCTGCGTGGCCGTGTCGTCCCGGTTGCGGGGCCTGCTGCATCGCCCCGTCCATTTCGTCGCCCATGCCAGGGGCACCCCAGGGCAAGCCGGCAGGCGTGCCGTGTGTGCACCTGGGGCCGCAGCGAGAATGTCTGATCTTCGATCGACCCGACCGTCCCAAGGTCTGTGCGAGCCTGCAACCCAGCAGGCAGATGTGCGGTGATTCGCCCGAGCAGGCCCTGCAGGGGCTGATGCACCTGGAGCGTCTGACTGCGCCCTGAGTGACGGGGTCCTGAACATCAGCCCCAGCAACGTGCGTTCATCCCGGCGCCCTGCACAGGGCTCGCGGTAAGATCGATTGTTTGTATCCGGCCGACTCAGACGGACCTTCATGAAGCCTCGTACTCTCATCAGCATGTTCGTCGCGCTTGCCGCGCTCGCCGGCGGCGGCTGGTGGTGGTATTCGCAGAAACAGGCAGCTGATCAGCCGCAGTTGCGCACGGGCAAGATCGAGCGCGGCACACTCACCGCCACCGTGGCGGCTTCAGGCACGCTCGCGGCTACCGTGCAGGTGCAGGTTAGTTCACAGGTCTCGGGCCAAATCCGCGAAGTCCTGGCGGATTTCAACTCCGAAGTGAAAAAGGGTCAGGTGCTGGCCCGCATCGACCCGGAAACCTTCGAGTACCGGGTGCGCCAGGCTGAAGCTGATGTCGAGGCCGCACGCGCCCAGGTGGGTGTCCAGCAGGCTACCGTCATGGCACGCAAGTCTGATCTGGCTCGCGACATCATCAATCGAGACGAGGCCCGGCGTGACTTCGGTCGCAAGACAGAGCTGGTCGAGCGCAACTTCATTTCAGTCGTCGAGCGCGATAAAGCCGCTGCCGTATTTCGTGCCCTGGAGCAGGACGTGGCCAGTTCACAGGCTCAGATTGAGCTGGCCGAGGCGCAGGTGCGCAATGCCCGTTCCACAGTGCAGCAACGCGAAGCCCTGCTCGCTTCGGCTCGGGTTGATCTCAGTCGGACCGTCATTCGCGCACCGGTCGACGGCGTGGTCATCAAGCGCTCGATCGAACCCGGCCAGACCGTGGCCGTGAGTCTGGCAGCGCCTGAACTGTTTCTGATTGCTCAGAACCTGCGCGACATGCAGGTCGAAGTGTCGATCGACGAGGCCGAGGTCAGCCGTTTGCGCCTGGGCCAGAAGGCGACCTTCACGGTCGATGCGTTCCCCGGGCGCACCTTTGAAGGGGCGATCACGCAGGTCCGCAAGGCCTCGCTCAATGTGCAGAACGTGATCACTTACACGGCGCTGGTGTCGGCAAGCAATGAAAACCAGACGCTGCTGCCTGGCATGACGGCCAATGTGCGGGTGATCACCGATGTGCGCGACGGTGTGCTCAAGGTCCCCAATGCCGCGCTGCGCTTCAAGCCACCGGGCTGGACCGAGCCACCCAAGACCTCTGCGCTTGAAGCCGGCCCGTTGCGCGCGGCCGTGGAGTCGCTGATTCCCGCGGCGCAGGCACAGGGGCAGGGCGGCGGTTTGCAGGCCTATCGCGAGCGACTCGAACGCGAGCTCGCACTGACCGACGCGCAGAAGGCGTCCGTGGAGGGGGTGTTCTCGGGCATGCGTGAACGGTTCATGGGTCTGCGCGACCTTGATCCGTCCGAGCGTGCGGCCGCGTCCGAGAAGCTGCGCAACGAGATGCGCACCAAGGTGGCTGCCGTGCTCGATCCGGCGCAGAAAAAAACTTTTGCTGCGATCAATGCAGAGATCGATGCACGCAGACAGGCCGCGCAGGCCGAGCGCGCGGCAGGCGCCAGCGCGGCAACAGGAGCATCGTCTGCGGCCAGTGGTTCCAGCGCCGGCACGGGTACCTCTGCGCCTGCCGCGGCCCCGAGCCGTAACGCGCCAGCGGCCACCGAGGACACCGCAGGTGCTGCCGCTTCAGGCGGCAGTGCGGCGGCAGGAGCCGTATCAGCATCGCCTTCGCCTGCTGCAGCAGCTCCCAAGTCGGATGCCAAACCGTCTACTTCCGCAGCTTCCGGCGCCAGCGGCACGGGTTCACCCGGCGGCGGTGGCCCGTTGCGCGCGTTCAGAGACCGCCTGGAGCGGGACCTGGCGTTTACTGAATCTCAGCGCGGTCAGTTGGACGGCATTTTTTCGGCCATGCGTGAGCGCTTCGCTTCGGTCCGCGAAGCGCCGGAGCCTGATCGCCCCAAGCTCATGGAAACGTACCGCGCGGAGATGCGCGCGCGTATCAACGACATCCTGGACGAGACCCAGAAGAAGAAATACGCGGAGATCCTGGTCGAACTGGCCGGACGCAATGTCTCGCGCGGCCGGGTGTTCATCGCCGGGCCTGACGGTAAGCCTATGCCGGTCGATGTGCGCCTGGGATTGTCTGACGGCGCGACCACCGAGCTCATCGGCACCATCGGTGAGCGCAAGCTCGCTGAAGGCGACCTGGTTTACGTGGGTGTAGTGGGGGCTGCCAGCAAACCTGGTCCTGCGACGCCGCCGATGCGCCCGGCGGGGCCGCGACTCTGAGTCGCGCGGACAAACGATCGAGGCACTGGCTTCATGACCGCCGAAATCCGCTCAGCCGATGTCCCCGCACGCGATGCGCACGCCGTTGATGCGCCTGCCATGGATGCGCGCGCACCCGATGCCGCGCAGCCGCTGATCCGCTGTGAGGCCCTGGCCAAGCGGTATGAAGTGGGCGGTGGCACGGTCCACGCCCTGCGCGAGCTCACCTTGTCGGTCAATGCCGGCGAGTTCGTTGCGGTCATGGGCCCCAGCGGATCGGGCAAATCGACGTTCATGAATCTGGTGGGATGTCTTGATCAGCCCAGCAGCGGGCGTTATTGGCTGGCTGGCGAACCGGTCGACTCGATGAACCGCGACCAGCTCGCCGCCATCCGCAATCGGCTCATCGGCTTTGTGTTTCAGCAGTTCAATCTGTTGCCGCGCACCAGTGCACAGGACAACGTGGAACTGCCGCTGCTGTATGCGGGTGTGCCGCGTGCCGAACGCCAGGCCCGTGCGCTCAAGCGGCTGCAGCAGGTCGGCTTGGGAGAGCGCCTGGACCATCATCCGTCGCAACTGTCGGGCGGTCAGCAACAGCGTGTGGCCATTGCCCGTGCTCTCGTCAACGACCCGCGACTCATCCTGGCTGACGAGCCAACGGGTGCGCTGGATTCGCGCACCAGCATCGAGGTGATGGCGCTCATGCAGGCACTGAACCGCGAGGGCATCACCATCGTGCTGGTCACGCACGAGGCGGATGTCGCCGCGTTTGCCTCTCGCATCATTGGGTTTCGCGACGGCCGGGTGGTGCGCGATGCGGCCAATGTCCCGCACGACGCTGCCGCGCAACTGGCTGCGTTAGAGCCCGAGCAGGGCTGAGCAACAGGACGCGCCGCATGGACCTCCTCTCCACCCTTCGGATTGCGCTGCGCTCGCTGCGCACCAATACCCTGCGCTCGGCCCTCACCATGCTGGGCATCATCATCGGTGTGGCCGCGGTCATCGCCATGATCGGCGTAGGCAAGGGCGCGCAGACCCGCGTGGAAGAGCAGGTGCGCAGCCTGGGGGCCAATGTCATGGTGTTGTGGCCTTCGTCTACCAACACTGGCGGCGTGAGGAGTGGCACGGGCGGCGTGCAAACCCTGACGGAAGACGATGCCAAGGCCATCGCTCTTGAAGTGCCTGAAGTGATGTTCGCTGCGCCCACGCATCGGGCCTCGGGTCAGGTGGTCTATGCCGGCCAGAACTGGTTCGCTGCGGTGTACGGCATCAATAACGACTTCTTCGAGGTGCGTGAATGGCCATTGGCAGCGGGCCGCACGTTTGAACCCGGTGAGATTGCCAGCTCCGGCAAAGTGATCATCCTGGGGCAGACCGTGGCCCGCCAGCTCTTTGGCGAGGACACGCCCTTCGAGGACATGATCGATCGCACCGTGCGACTGCGAAAAGTCCCGCTCACCGTCATCGGCATTGCCGAGCGCAAGGGTCAGAGTGCGGTCGGTCAGGACCAGGACGATGCTGTGTTCGTGCCGCTGTCCACAGCACGCACCCGGCTCTTTGGCATCGTGCAGGGCAAGTTGCGTCGTATCAATTCGATCTGGGTGAAGGTGCAGCCCGGCCAAGACATGAAGAGTGCAGAAGATGGCATTCGCACGCTGCTGCGACAGCGACACAAGCTGTCTGCCGGTCAGGAAGACGACTTCACACTGCGCAATCTGACCGAAATCATGCAGGCGCAAGAAGCCGCGAGCAAAGCCATGACCGCTCTTCTGGCGGCCATTGCCTCGGTGAGTCTGCTGGTCGGCGGGATTGGCATCATGAACATCATGCTGGTGTCGGTCACGGAACGCACCCGCGAAATTGGGCTGCGCATGGCAGTGGGTGCACGGGGCGGAGATATCCTGTCGCAGTTTCTGGTCGAGGCGGTCACGCTGTCATGCATCGGCGGCGCCATTGGTGTGGCGCTTGGGGTCATTGCTGCACGTCTTGTCGGTTCATCTGCGGGCTGGCAGGTCCAGATTGAACCGACCGCGGTGGCGCTTGCCTTCGGTTTTGCTGCGTTGATCGGCATCTTCTTCGGCTACTACCCCGCGCGCAAAGCGTCGCGTCTGGAGCCGATCGACGCACTGCGCTACGAATAAACTCACCTGACTGCCATGTCGCCAAGCGCCATTCCCAACGTCCTGTCTATTGCCGGTATCGATCCGTCCGGTGGCGCGGGCCTTTTTACCGACCTGCGTGCGTTCGCAGCCCATGGTGTGCATGGTTGCGGCGTGGTGACGGCGCTCACTGCACAGAACTCGCAGGCGGTCACTGGCATCTCGCCGGTCGACCCCGCCTTCGTGCGCCAGCAGCTCGACACCCTCTTTGCCGATGTGCGGATCCGCTCAGCCAAGATCGGCATGCTGGGTACTGCACCGATCATCCGTGCCGTGGCCGAAGGGCTTGATACGCCGCTGCAGTCTGGCCAGCCAGCGCACCTGGTGCTCGATACCGTCATGGTGGCCAAGAGTGGCGATGCGCTGCTCGAGCGCGATGCCACCGCCATGCTGCTGGAGGCTGTATTGCCCCTGGCCACGGTCATTACGCCCAATCTGCCCGAGGCCGGTGTGCTGCTGGGCCAGCGGGCGCCGGAGACCATCGCCGAGATGCGCCGGGCTGCCGAGAAACTGCGCGAACGCATGCGCCACAGCGGCCGTCGTTGGGTGCTGCTCAAGGGCGGCCATTTACAAGGCGATGCCATCGACGTGCTGCACGACGGCGATCGCATGCTGGAATTTGCTGCGCCGCGCATTGAGACCCGCAATACGCATGGCACCGGATGCACGCTGTCGGCGGCGATCGCTGCGCGCCTGGCACATGACGACGATGTCGAGCGTGCGGTGGGTGTGTGCAAGCGCTGGCTCACCGAGGCGATCCGCCGCAGCGGCGAATTGTCTGTCGGTCAGGGTCATGGGCCAGTCCATGCCTTTCATCAACTCTGGAGTCGCTGAACCGGATGGACGCCCTCTCTGCACTGCCGCTGCTGGTCAAGGCCGCCATCCTTGGCATTGTCGAAGGCCTGACCGAATTTCTTCCGATCTCCAGCACCGGGCACCTGATTCTCGCCGGCAGCCTGCTTGGCTGGCACGATGAAAAGGCCAAGGTGTTTCAGATCGCCATCCAGACCGGCGCAATGGCTGCGGTCATCTGGTACTACCGCCGCCGGATCGCGGCTGTGCTCACCGGGCTCACTTCCGACGCCCGCGCCCGGCGCTTCGCACTGAACGTGCTCATCGGTTTTTTGCCCGCTGCTGTGCTCGGTGTGCTCTTTGCAAGCTCGATCAAGGCGGTGCTGTTCAAACCGGTCCCGGTCGCGATCGCCTTCGTCGTGGGTGGCTTCATCATCCTGTGGGTCGAGGCCCGTCAGCGGCGATCCAGTGCCCCTGCGCGCATTGCGCAGGTCGATGACCTCACGCATCTGGATGCGCTCAAGCTCGGCCTGGCCCAGGCCTTTGCGCTCATCCCCGGTACGAGTCGCTCGGGTGCGACCATCATCGGCGGGATGCTCTTTGGCTTGTCTCGCGCTGCGGCCACGGAGTTTTCGTTTTTTCTGGCCATCCCCACGCTGGTGGGGGCAGGCGTCTACGACACCTGGAAATACCGTGCGTTGCTTGGCGTCTCCGACCTGCCTTTGTTCGCAGTCGGACTGGTGACCGCGTTTCTCAGTGCCCTGGCCTGCGTGCACTGGCTGATCCGCTATGTGTCACGTCACGACTTCGTCCCGTTCGCGTGGTATCGGATTGGCTTCGGTGTGCTGCTTCTGATCACCGCCTGGACGGGCGTCATTCGTTGGTCTGATTGAGTGGTTCCGTGACGGATCAACCGGCAGGGGTTCCAGAGTCCGCGCGTGAAGTCCTTCGCCGTGTCTTTGGCTACGAAGCCTTCAGGGGCCAGCAGCAGGCGGTCGTCGAACATGTGGCAGGCGGCCATGACGCACTGGTGCTCATGCCCACCGGTGCGGGCAAATCCTTGTGTTACCAGATCCCGTCGCTTGTACGGGCCGGCACCGGCGTGGTGGTGTCGCCGCTGATTGCGCTCATGCAGGACCAGGTCGCAGCGCTGCGTGAAAGTGGCGTGCGCGCGGAGTTCCTGAACTCCACGCTCTCGCTCACCGAGTCACGCCGCATCGAGCAGGCCCTGGGTGCAGGCGATATCGACCTGCTGTACGTGGCGCCCGAACGATTGCTCACCGATCGCTGCCTGGCCCTGCTGGCTTCGATGCGGATCGCACTCTTTGCCATTGATGAGGCACATTGCGTCTCGCAGTGGGGCCATGACTTTCGGCCTGAGTACCTCGGATTGTCGGTGCTCCACGAGCGATTCCCCGAGGTGCCGCGCGTGGCGCTCACCGCCACGGCCGATGCGCTGACCCGCACCGAGATTCGTGAGCGTCTGGCCCTGCACGATGCGCGTGAGTTTGTCTCCAGCTTCGATCGGCCCAATATTCGCTATGCAATCGTGCCCCGAGATGAACCGAGGCGTCAGTTGCTGGGGCTGCTGCGTGAGCAGCCCGCAGACGCCTGCGGCATCGTGTATTGCGGCACACGCAAGCGCGTCGATGACACCGCCGCCTGGCTCAACGCACAAGGCTTCGATGCCCTGGCGTATCACGCTGGCATGCAGGCCACGCAGCGGGCGGAAAATCAGGCGCGCTTCTTGCGCGAGGATGCTGTGGTGATGGTGGCCACCCTGGCCTTCGGCATGGGC
>Ga0315907_10008319_pt1 | contig 10666 bp, 9 predicted proteins | sample LakEriMetagenome_3_FD_203525 | JGI IMG/M metagenome (GOLD analysis project Ga0315907, IMG submission 203525) | Freshwater fungal communities from buoy surface, Lake Erie, Ohio, United States - Buoy 12 MA123 | ecosystem: Environmental > Aquatic > Freshwater > Lake > Lake biofilm | place: USA...
AGATCCGGGTTGCTATGGTAAACTCGAAGAACAACAATTGGAGAAGTATATTCTGGATAAGGGTCTTGAAGTAAAACTTTTGTTGAATACACATTGCCATTTGGATCATGTATTTGGTAATAAATTCGTTGCCGATCGATGGTTGTTACAACCTCAAATACACCCGGAAGAACGGCAGGTACTGGATTACGCCCCTGTTGCCGGTTTGATGTGGAATCTCCCCTTCGATCATTATAACGGCCCTACAGGATATTTGAACGAAGGCGATATAACCGGTTTAGAAGGCGGGCCATTGGAAGTAATCCTTGCTCCTGGGCATTCACCCGGTAGTATTTGTTTTTATAGCCGAAACGATGGTTTTCTAATAGGTGGAGATGTACTCTTCCGGGGAAGTGTTGGGCGGACTGATCTTCCTGGAGGAAATTTTAACATTTTAGAAAAATCAATTCGAGAAAAATTGTACGTTTTACCGGATGAAACTATCGTGTATTCAGGGCATGGTTCCCCAACTAGAATTGGGGATGAGAAAAGGACAAATCCTTTTGTTTCGATAAATGGATCAGCCCCTTCTGAATAATCCGATCCATTCATGCTTCTCGATTCGGGCTACCCATCCAATGAACCCCAACATCATCAGTACTCCTGCAGAATGGGTTATCCAGATATTTGGTGAATATGCCCGTATCCATTGATGGATGCCAAAGAGTATGATACAGATCAGAATATAGGCTAACAATTTTTTCCATGCATATGGAACTGGATAATGTTTTTGCCCCTGCGTGTAACTGATCACCATCATAAAAGTATAACAGGTTAAACTTGCGATCGCACAACCCATGTAACCAAGGTAAGGTATCAACAGCCAATTTAATATGATGGTGATAGCTGCGCCTGCAATTGTAATATACGAGGCCATCAAATTTTTATTGGTTAATTTATACCAGATTGATAAGTTGTAATAGATGCCAAGCATCAGTTTTCCTAACATCAACAACGGCACCACGGTTAATCCTTCCAGATACTCGGGATGTTTTCGTACACCCATAAAATATTTCCAAATATCTAAGAATAACATTACCGAAAGAAAACAAAGGCAACAGGTGATCACAAAAAATTTCATCACTCTTGCGTATGTCTTTACAGCATCCCCTTCTTTTGACTGCTTAAAGAAAAAGGGTTCAGCTCCCATTCTAAAAGCAGTAATAAATAAGGTGATGATAACAGCAAGTTTAGCATTGGCGCTATATATACCATTAGCTGAACGTGCTTCATCAATAGTGCCTGGATAAAGATGGGTGATCATAAATCGATCTATCGTTTCATTGATCATTCCTCCAAACCCGACTATGATCAATGGGGTAGAATAGATCATCATTTCTTTCAATAGTTGCTTATCGAAGGAAAATGAAAAACTAACTATCTCTTTCCATAGTAATAATAAGGTTATAGCACTGGCGGCCATATTAGCAATAAAAACATATCCAATGTCAATACTTGGGTCATAGATCCTAGCCCAAATGGATTGCTCCCCTTGTTCATAGGCGCCTTTGCACCAAACTAAAAAGAAAATGACCAGTCCGATATTCGTAACGATGTTTAGCACTTTAATTATGGCAAATTTTCTTGGTCTGCCTTCATGTCGCAATCTTGAAAAAGGTAATGTGGCTAATGTGTCTAGTGCAACAATGATCAACACCCATTTTATATATTCAGGATGTTGTCCCAAAGCCATATAATCTGCCATTCCTTGAGCCGGAATAAATAGTATGGCTGTCAAGACAAATGTGGTGATCAGCATAGTTGAAAATCCACTATCGTACACATTCCTTTCTTTATCTGGATATAGATTTGAAAACCGGAAATAAGAAGTTTCCATTCCGTACGTAAATATGATTTGCAAAAAAGCTGCGGCTGCAAATAGTATTGAAATATCACCATATTTAGCAGAAGCGAAGACTGTTGATAAAATTGGTGTCAATAAATAATTCAAGAAACGTCCGAAGATGTTGCTGAATCCATACCAAAAGGTTTGTGACGCTAATTTTTTAATACTCAAGAATGGTCGTTTGAAGCAAATTTATAGGGAAAAATATCAATAAGGGCCAAAACGTTTGTCGGCCAGGAAGCTTGAATCGGTTAGGGTCCTTAAAAAAATGATCAGATCATTCTTTTGAAATTCATCTAGGGGTATCCTATTCTTGACTAACGGGTCTGTAGTTGGCCCATTCATTACACCAGTCCGATAATGATCGATTACTTGCCCTACAGAATTAAATCTTCCATCATGGCCATAAGGGGCGGTCTGAAAAATATTACGTAGGGAAGGTACCTTGAATGTTAAGGAGTCGGAGGCTTTTTTAGTGATCTGCATCCGGCCAAAATCTTTCAATGAATTATTCAATGGCAATCCAGTATTTCGATAACTCAGATCAGTAAATAAGGGTTCTGTATGGCAGGAAATACAGTGTTGCTTGAAAATGTCATATCCCCTTTGCTCAGCTCCTGTAAAACTGCCTTCACCCCGTTTTACTTTATCGAATTTACTATTGGCGGAAACCATCATGCCCATGAACTGGCTTAGAGCCCTCAGCATATTTCGTGAATCAATGACTTCAGTTTTAAATGCTTGTTTAAACATTCTTTTGTATGATGTATCTGCATTTAACTTTCGTACTACATTTTCGACCGTCTCGGCCATTTCATTGGGTGCTACAATGGGTGCGAGTGGCTGTACTTCAAGATTAGCAATCCCTCCATCCCAATGAAATTCTTTATGCCAAGCGAGGTTAAAAAGGGGAGGCGCATTTCTTGTGGTGAATTGATTGTTAAATCCATGGCTAAGGTCATGATCAAATGTAGCAAATGAAGCAAATTGCTGATGACATGAGGCACATGGGAAGTTCCCATCAACGGATAATATTCCATCATAAAAGAGCCTTCTTCCTAATTCAAATCCTTCTTTAGTTAATGGGTTATTGACGAAAATATCTGTAGTGGGCTTAGGAAATCCTTGAGGTATGGTAAATGAAATCGGGGTAGGTTCAAATGTCGTGATAACATCTTTTTTCTTACACGATTCAATGATCATAACATAGATCATCAATGATATTAATACTAACCCTATGGTAGTGTATTTATTCATCTGCTGATAATCTTATTTAGACTCAACATCTTTGCATAATTATCCGCAAATTGCAATGCAACTGGCCCAGGTGTCATGATAGTGGGGAAGTTGGCGATCCGTAAACTTTCTTTACCATCAAACCAATATTTGATATCCGCATCTACGATAATTTCTGCTGTAGATTCTACATGGATGATACCTGGTAAACTTACCTTTCGGATAGCATTTTGCCCTGTTCTAAACCCTCCGATATGATAGGTGATATTTTGATTGGGTGCAGATGAACTCGGTGAATGTCCTTCCAGTTTTATAAAAATATATCCTGTATTCCAGGTCCAGAACATCCCATATACGGGATCTAAGGCTCCAGATTGTGCCCCACTTACATTATGGGAGCTATCTACTCCTATGATGAATCGAATACTATCGTAACTGCCTGCTTCCATGTTGATGGTAAACGTTTGAGAAGCTTTGTCCAGTAGGTCTATTAAATGATAACTATTTTCTTCTTTAGTATATTGACCTCCGTTGCCGACCAATTCAATTTGTGAAATATAAAACTTGAATTTGCTGATTTTAAATAGTTCATTAGAACCGTTTTTATAGAAGATACTGGTATCTATTGTTGTGCCAAGTGCGATAGGTTTTACGGACAAGATGATGGGAAATTTATTATTTTCTTTACTTTTTTCTTTAGAACAAGAAATAAATGGCCCTATGGCAATAAGCAAAAGGAAGACCATTTTTAGGGCATTCGACACGTTTATCATTCTATTTTCTATCTTCATCATGATAAAATTACAACTAAACCTATTGATATGTTATGAGGGCGGTTATTCAAAGAGTTTCACGTGCCCAGGTTGCCGTAAATGGTATGCTTTCTGGTAACATAGAGTGGGGGTTGATGGTGTTGCTGGGTATTGAGGACAGCGATTCAGATGAGGATGTACTTTGGCTGGCAGGTAAAATTGTTAATATGCGCATCTTTGATGATGAGCAGGGGGTAATGAACCTTTCTTTGTTGGATAAAGCATATGATATTTTGCTAATCAGCCAGTTTACTTTGTATGCCTCTACCAAAAAAGGGAATCGACCTTCATATATTCGGGCCTCCAAACCCGATCATGCTGTTCCACTTTATGAACGGATGATTCTGGAATTGGAAAAGCTATTGGGAAAGACCATTCAAAAAGGGGTTTTTGGGGCCGATATGAAAGTTGAATTATTGAACGATGGCCCGGTAACCATCATTATAGATTCCAAACAAAAAGAATAATATGACAATAGCGGAAGCACAAAAGCAAGTAGATGAATGGATCACTACGGTAGGAGTGAGGTATTTCAGTGAACTTACCAATATGGCCGTTTTGACAGAGGAAGTAGGTGAACTGGCGAGAATTATGGCACGTAAATATGGGGATCAGAGTTTCAAGGACTCAGATCAAAAATATGACCTAGCAGATGAAATGGCGGATGTACTCTGGGTTCTTATTTGTTTGGCTAATCAAACAGGTACCGACCTTACCGCTGCATTGGAAAAGAATTTTGAGAAAAAGAATCTCCGCGACAAGGACAGGCATCGGAACAATGAAAAGCTCTCCGGGTAATTATCGTACATTTGCGCCATGCTAGTTACAGATCAACATAAATTTCAGGCGATTATTTCTCACGCTAAAGAATATGGATTTGTTTTCCCTTCATCAGAAATATATGATGGGCTTAGTGCAGTTTATGACTATGGTCCCTGGGGTTCTGAATTAAAAAGGAATATTCGCGATGCGTGGTGGAATGAAATGACCCGCATGCATGATAATATTGTTGGGATTGATGCCGCTATCTTCATGCATCCTACTACTTGGAAAGCTTCTGGTCATGTGGATAATTTTAGTGATCCGATGATCGACAATAAAGACAGTAAGAAGCGATATCGTGTGGATCACCTGATCGAAGGTTTTGCAGATGAATTGGCAAAGGACGGAAAGGCTGAACAAGCGGAACATATTCTTTCGGAAACCGATAAACGCTTAGCGGCAAATGATTTGGCAGGATTAAAATTATTGATTGAGGAATTCGCCATTCCTTGTCCGGTAAGCGGAACCGTGAACTGGACGGATGTCCGTCAATTCAATCTGATGTTCTCGACACAATTGGGAAGTCTGGCAGAAGAATCAGATCAGATCTTTCTACGTCCGGAAACAGCTCAAGGTATTTTCGTAAACTTTCTGAATGTTCAAAAAACGGCACGTATGAAGGTGCCTTTTGGAATTGCACAAGTGGGTAAAGCATTTCGTAATGAGATCGTTGCACGCCAATTCATTTTCCGGATGCGTGAATTTGAGCAAATGGAAATGCAATTTTTTATTCGTCCAGGATCTCAGAAAGAATGGTATGAATACTGGAAAGCACAACGAATGAACTGGCATCTTTCATTGGGTTTCCCTAAAGAGATGTTCCGTTTCCACGATCATACCAAGCTTGCGCACTACGCCGATGCAGCAGTTGATATTGAGTTCCAATTCCCAATTGGTTGGAAGGAAGTGGAAGGAATTCATTCTAGAACAGATTTCGATCTATCGAATCATCAGCAATATAGTGGTAAAAAACTTCAGTATTTCGATCCGGAGATCAATCAGAATTATGTCCCGTATGTCATTGAAACTTCAATAGGATTAGACCGAATGTTCCTACTTACTTTAAGCCACGCCTATGCAGAGGAGAAATGGACTAAGGAAGATGGGTCAGAAGACAGTAGAACGGTACTTCGTATCCCGGCTAAATTAGCTCCGATCAAATTAGCGGTACTTCCATTGACCAAAAAAGACGGACTTCCTGAGATAGCGAAAGATATAATCAAGGATTGCAGGGAAGACTTCTACTGTTTCTATGAAGAGAAGGATAGTATTGGGAAGCGATATAGACGAATGGATGCACTAGGTACGCCTTTTTGCGTAACGGTAGATCATCAAACGAAAGACGACAATACTGTTACTATCCGTCATCGTGATTCTATGCAACAGGAAAGAGTGCATATAGATGCGATCAAAAATCTGGTGAAAGCCTCAATGAAATAAAATAAAAAAACCTCCAAAATTGCGGAGGTTTTTTTTGCATTTTATCCGTACAATTCAAAATGAATATCTTTTTTGGTATATCCTAGCTCTTCCAAATTTTTTCGGGCATCTTCAATCATATTTTTCCAGCCACATAGGAAAAAATTGGCATCCGGTCTTGAAACCAGAAATTGTTTATAGATCTCATGTACATATCCATGAGCGGCTTGTTCCCATATTTCACGACTTAATGTTGGATGAAACGCAAAGGACGGCTCTTGTTTTTCTAAGGCTCTTAATTCCTCATAGTATAAGAGGTCCTCTTTTTTTCTGCACCCAAAAATCAAATTGATTTTTTTATGCAAAATTTTATGCTTGTAAATGTGTTGAACCATACTTCTAAATGGAGCTATACCTGTACCTGTACAGATTAGGAAAAGTTCTTTGTCCAATATTTCGGGTAAGGTAAATTTCCCCTGTGCTCCTCTCAGTTGAACGGTTGATCCAATTTTCCAGTTTTCAAAAATGTATGAGGTTCCTTTTCCATTTTCCGCTTTTACAATTACCAATTCAAATCGATTTGTACCATCCGGAGCTGATGCAATCGAATAACTTCTCCATCTTTCTGAATTTCGCTCACCAATGGGCAGATCAAGGGTCACGAATTGACCGGGTATAAAATCAAATACGTCCAGTTCAGGAATTTCAATGATAAATCTGTTTGTTAACGGAGCTTCCTCTAAAATCATGACTACGCGGCCTTCGCGCCAGGGTTGGACTGCCATTCGAGTATTTTTTTGGAAGATAAATAAAAATTCAACTAAAATGGCTGCTACCTCATTCGGTTATGCTTACTGGTAAAACTTCAATCGATTTCTTCATTTTTTTTGTACAGTCTTTACCTTTTTTAAAACGGACAGTTATAGTCTCTTCTGCATTTCCCACCCCAGAAATCTGTTCTTTAATGTATATCCGGATATATGATGCTGTATTATCTTCAAATAGATTTTTATTGATCTCCCCCATTGGTTCTTTAATCGTTTTTTCTATTGTAATGGGTTGGGATATATGCGAAGTATCAAAAAAAACGGCTTTATTGTTTATTCTTACCGAAATAATTTTTGTTTGGCTAAGTTCCTTTGTTGCCAGCCAAATAAGATATCGGTAAGACCTTTGATTTTGGTTTATTTTGAATTCTCCATTCATAGTTACTTCCATCTTTGGAATGGAAGGAGCATTTATCTGTTTAAAAGCTATTAGTTTAACAGGAGGTTCTTTTAAGGCTATGCAACTCAATAAAATTGTATAAACTATCGCTAACATATTATGACCTGATGAATTTTCTTATAAATTGATATTTCCCATCATTACTGCTAATGGTCAATATATACGTTCCTGATGAAAAGTTCGATACATCAACCGATCCGCTTCCGTATCCGGCTGATTTATTCAAAAGTAGTTGACCTCCTAGTGTCCAGATCTGTACTTGAATGCTTCTGATATTTAGTAAATTTCCCGCTCTATAATAAATAACATTATTGGTTAGTGTTGGGAAGATGGATAGGATAAAATTTTTATCATCTCTGATCGGATTATTCAGAGCAGTTGGTAATTGTACTGCATTACCTATGTAGGTAACAAACATACCGTTTCCATGCGTACCTACTACCATTGTATTATCTTTCCATCTATAGGCTAACGATTGAATGATTGCTGTGTTCATCATCAGGCTTTTATTGATGACTTGTCCATCTTCTCTAGACCAGAATGTACTATTTGAATTAATAGTATTTGTACTGAACAGGCCAACTGTTGTACCAACATAATATTCTACTCCGGTTGATTTAGTTATAATTTCACAGCTTCTTATAGAAGGCAGGTTGATGTTTCCTTCAATTGATTGCCAGTTAGGTGATGCAGCTGTAGCATTACCTGTCCAGAAGATTGAAGGCACATTATAGTTAGAAACTACGCAAATGATTGTATCGTGGTTACGAGGATTAACGGCAATATCTTTAACTACGGATCCTGCAACCATGCCTGGTGGAGTAATATTTTCAACCACAGCCGATGCAGAACCTGCTGGATCCTTGATTCGATATAATTTACCATCAGCCGTTCCGAGAAAGAGTAGGCTGTTAGTGCTATACGTGCCACGGGTTGTGGCCATGGAAAATATATCTGATGTCAATACCTGGTCAACGCCCGTCATCCTTGTCCAGCTACTGCTGGATACTCCAATCGAATTTGTTGTTCTGTAAAGTGTATCCTTACTCGGGAAGTATATATGATTTGGGTTATCCTCATCTAAGTGATAATAGGTAACAAATTGATCTCTGGAAGTGTTTGAGGGAGTAATTTCTGTAAGACTGCCAGAACCGAATAGGGGAGCACGATAGATACGTTGTTCTTGTACAGAGGCAAGTAAGTATGGTTGATTGCTTGTATTTCTGAAAAGGTAGGATTGTCCTCCATCACCACCAACTATTAAATAATGATCATTGGAGTCTGGCAACGCATTTCCAAAAATATTTGAGCGATCTCTGAATGTAGTATTGTTATCTTGTGCTCCACCCAGAAAGGTATTACTTCCTGGCAGTGGATCTATCCCAACATGATAATATTGGATGGTTTGGTACTGTGCATTTCCATTGATCCAGGATACTTTTGAAGCTGTTGCATCATTAGTGATCACTATGCCGCCATCCGATGCGGTTATCATTCTATTATTGTTGGAGGGATCGAATTTGAATTTATGGTAATCAACATGTGAAACCTGATCTGGATCATCATACGTAGAGGATACATTTCCTGCACGATTTCCTCCCATATAGTAATTAGTAGATATGTTGGAAAAGCCATTTGTAGATCTGTATAAACTGACCCCCCCAACATATATAGTTTCATTTATAGTGGGATGACAGGCTATCTCTATGCAATAACCACCTTGTGAATCAAACCATGCATCTTCTGTTCCATTTGCTTTTGCCACCAGATTTTGTCCAAGGTTTGCGGACCAAGTAGGATTAGTTCCAGATACGTCCCCTCGAAACAGATCTGCACCACTTACATTTTTCTCTGGCTCAAGTGCATTTTCAATCAATGCATATAGATTATTCTGATTAGCTGAAAGTGCCAACACTATTCTACCCCAACCTGTATTACTTCCCTTTCCTGCATCTGCATTATATGCTCTCCAACCCGCTACAGAATCCGTTTGATTTTGACGTCCACCCGCAATTCTTGTCCAGCTACCCGGATCACCATTAGCAGATTGCCAGATACCCGCAATGTTCCTATCTGGATTCCATCCAGAGAATGCAGCAAATAATTTTGTTCCTGATTTGTTTATGACAATATCCGTTACGCCTTCAATATTCGTGGCGGCTTGGGTGCCCTGTAAAACGGTTGTCCAGGTTGTTCCGCCATCTTTTGACCGATAAATACGTTGATGGTTGGCTACGTAAACATCTCCTGAAATTGGATGAACTACGATATTATGATTGAATTGAAAATTACTTTGAAATGCAAATTCATTAGTGGTGCCAACAGTTGACGTGAGCTTTGTCCAGGTTTTACCATTGTCGGTTGACTTAAACAAACCATGTCCGAACACTAAAGCATTAGGCCAATAAGATGTAGCATTGGCTTCACCTGTTCCAGCATACCAGGTATCTTGAAAGCCAACTCTTGTATCCTGTGCCATGCAGGTCACACTTCTTACTTCATTAGGTGGGTGAACAAACGACCAGGTCAAACCACCATCCTCACTTCTGAAAATACCCCCATTAACTCCACCGGTAAGCACCACTTTATTAGTAGTGCCATTGTAGCGAATATCAAAAGCTAGCGCTCTAGTCCTGCCTCCATTTTGAGAGGGGCCTGCAGCGAAATAATTATTCAGGATAAGGTTACCAAGCGTACCCGATTTTCGAGGGGTATGTGTCTTAACCCAAGCCGCTTCCTGCAAGCGAATGTCATCAGGGATTTTTCCAGTTTTGGGATCGCGACTGATCAGCCATTCATAATATTCCCTTTTTCGACCAGCATATTCTTCATTTTCTTCTTTTTCTATTTCCTGTTTCTCAGGATAGTAGAAAAACCAACCCCCTATTACGGTAATCGATAGTACAGAAAAGTATAATAGCAATTTATGCATCTGCAGTTACGTGTATAAGCAATTTACTTCTTTCTTTACAACAATCTCATGGCCAATGTTTGCTATCTTTGCACTTCGCCGGCCATAACCGGTTTTGTGCGATGAATCTGCAGGTGTTGTTAGACCGTTTCTCTCAAAGCCCCCGCATTCAGGAAATAGCGGCCCGACTTTCTATGCCCCAAAGGCAGCATTTACGTTTAACAAAGCTTACCGGCAGTTCCTCTCAATTTATTCTGACAGCCATTTATGGACATGTTTCTGTTTCTCAACTGAATCATCTGGTCATACTTGATGATGCCGAAGATGCAGCCTATTTTCATAATACGATTGAAA
>Ga0315907_10008320_pt1 | contig 10665 bp, 7 predicted proteins | sample LakEriMetagenome_3_FD_203525 | JGI IMG/M metagenome (GOLD analysis project Ga0315907, IMG submission 203525) | Freshwater fungal communities from buoy surface, Lake Erie, Ohio, United States - Buoy 12 MA123 | ecosystem: Environmental > Aquatic > Freshwater > Lake > Lake biofilm | place: USA...
AGAGATGCTGATCGACGCGGGCCTAGCCCGTCCATACAAAGGCGAGGCCAAGTCCTCGTGGTGCGAATAGGAGCCCATAGATGAGCCTGATTACCGAAGCCCAACTGGCCGCGATGATCCCGACGAACAAGGAAGTCGGCGAATGGTGCGCGGCCCTCAATGAGATGCTGCCCAAGTATGGCATCACCACCGACAGGCGCATCGCTGGCTTCATCAGCCAGTGTGCCCATGAGAGCTCTGACTTCCGGGTCTTGCAGGAGAACCTGAACCACAAGGAGGCCACCCTCCTGAAGGTCTTCCCGCGCTACTTCGGCCCCGGCAAGGAGAACGCCGCCGAGTATGCAGGTAAGCCCGAGAAGATCGCCAACTATGTGTACATGGACAAGAACCGCTCCAAGGGCGGCGCTTTGGGCAATGTGAAGGATGGGGACGGTTGGCTTTTTTCTGGAAAAGGTCTGAAGCAAGTTACTGGCCGTGCGAATACGACTGCCTTTGGCAAGACCGTTGGCATGACTGCCGAGGAAGCCGCCGCGTACCTTTTGACCAAGAAGGGCGCACTTGAGAGCGCGCTGTGGTTCTGGGGCAGCCGCAACCTGAACGACGTGGCAGACACGGGCGACGTGGTGAAGCTGACCAAGATCATCAACGGCGGTGACATCGGCCTCGCAGATCGTCAGGCCCGCTACGCCAAGGCCATGGCTGCATTGGGTGGTACCACCCCAGCCCAAACTCAAGGTGCCGCTCCTGCGACGGCTGTTGGGGCTCTACGCAAGGGTTCCAAGGGTGAGGAGGTCAAGAAGATGCAGGCGGCCCTCGGGATTGGCGCTGATGGCGACTTTGGTCCGGGCACCGAGGCGGCACTTAAGAAGTGGCAGGCAGCGAATGGCTTGACTGCTGATGGTGTTGCTGGCCCGAAGACGTTGGCTAAGCTTCTCGGGTGATGTAGTATCTCCCACAACAGGAGACCGCCATGGCACTCACGAAGCTCATATTCCGGCCCGGTATCAACCGAGAGACCACTGCCTACGCCAACGAGGGCGGGTGGTTTGATGGAAACCTTATTCGGTTCCGCGCGGGAAAGCCGGAGAGTATCGGCGGCTGGACGCGGTACACCAACGCTCAGATGCTCGGCACTGGGCGCTCACTTTTCTCTTGGGTCGCCCTCAACGGCACCATCTACACGGGCCTCGGCACCAACCTGAAGTACTATGTCGTTCGGGGTAGCGGACTGAACGACATCACACCCATCCGTGAGACCACCACGGCTGGCGCTGTGACCTTTGCGGCGACCAATGGGTCGTCCGTTATCACCGTCTCGGACAATGCGAACGGATGCGTCCTGAATGACTTCGTCACCTTCTCTGGCGCGGTTAGTCTTGGCGGGAATGTCACGGCGACTGTACTCAATGCCCAGCACCAGATCACCCGCATCGTGGACAGCGACACCTACGAGATCACCCTGAGTGTGACCGCCAATGCTTCGGATAGTGGCAATGGTGGGGCCTCTGTTATTGGCGTGTACCAGATTAACACTGGCCTTGATACATCGGTGTATGGCACCGGGTGGGGTACTGGCTCATGGTCCAGAGGGACGTGGGGCTCTGGATCGTCAATCTCTGCGGCTGGGTCTCAGCTCAGAACTTGGACGCAGGACAACTTTGGAGAAGACCTCGTTATCTGTGTCCACGACGGCGGCATATACTACTGGGACGCAAGCGCTGGCCTAGCCGCGAGGGCCGTCGCACTTGAGGACTTGGCTGGGGCGCAAGCGGCTCCGACCGTCGCCAAGTGCATCATCGTGTCGGAGAAGGATCGACACATCATCGCGTTTGGCTGCGACCCGGAGGCAACACCCGGAGTTCAAGACCCGCTGATTATTCGGTTCTCTGACCAAGAAAGCCCAACGGAGTGGAGGACCCTTCCGACCACGACCGCTGGAGAGCTTCGCATCGGCACTGGCTCTGAGATCATCACCGCTGTGCAGACCAAACAGCAGGTCGCCGTGTTTACGGATACCTCCGTCCATGCGTTCTCGTACATCGGACCACCCTACACTTTCGGCCTCCAAGAGGTGTCATCGGCCATATCGATCATGAGTGCCAATGCTGCGGTCGCGGTTGGAGACACCGTGTACTGGATGGGCAAGAACGAGTTCTATGCCTACGACGGTGCCGTGGTTCAGATTCCATGCGACGTCAAGGAATATGTCTTCTCCGGGATCAACACATCGCAAGAGCTCAAGGTGTGCGCTGGCCACTGCAGCTCATTCTCTGAGGTGTGGTGGTTCTACCCCAGCACTGAAGGTTCAGAGAACGACAGCTATGTCGTGTACAACTATGAGCAGCGAATCTGGTACTACGGTACGCTTTCCCGCACAGCGTGGGCAGACCGCAATGTGTTGGGGTACCCTATTGCGGTGTCGCCAGACGGATACGTCTACTACCAAGAGAACGGGTTCGACGACGGAAGCGCCAACCCCCCGGTGGCAATCGCCCCATACATTGAGTCGAGTGTGGTTGACATGGGTGAGGGCGACCAGTTCATGTTCGCCACTCGCGTCATCCCTGACATCACGTTCCGCAACTCCACCAACGCATCGCCGACAGCAACACTGACGATCAAGGCGAGGAACTTCCCCGGAGGTGCGTACTTTGCCTCCGACTCGGACCCCGTGACAAAGACTGCCTCGATCCCTGTCGAACAGTTCACCAACGAGCTGTACATCCGACTGAGGGGACGCTCGATGTCTTTGAGGCTTGAGTCCAATCAGGCTGGCACCGCTTGGCGGCTTGGAGACCCTCGCATAGATATGCGTTCGGACGGGAGGAAGTAGTGCCCACAAACGCCTCACCTCCATTCTTCCCGACGCCGCCGGATCAGTACAACCGTCAGTACATGGCGCAGCTTGTCAGGGCGTTCTCAGTCTTCGTGCAGCAGGCCAACAACCCCGGCGATGCGATCTTCACCACGCTGCGCCTCACGGCACTGCCAGTGTATGCCAGCAACGCGGCTGCACTGGCTGGAGGCCTCATCGAGGGGGACGTGTACAAGACGTCTACTGGAGAGCTGAGAATCGTTGTATAGGTGGGCCAAGAAAGTTCTATGGAACTTTTTCACCCCGTTGTGCTAGAATCCCGCAAAGCGGAAAGATGGACTGGAGCAAGACATGGTTCTACCACTGATCCTCGGAGCCCTCGGCGGCACACTTGGCAGCGCAGGCATGCTGGGCGGGCTCGGTGCTCTGGGTGGCGCAGCCATCGGCTCTGGCCTTGGCGGGTACGCTCAGACGGGTGACATCGAGACTGGCATCCTGACGGGGCTCGGTGCCTTCGCTGGCGGTGCACTCCTTGGTCCCATGATGGGCGGGGCTGGTAGTGCTGGTGCTGCAGCCGCAAACACCCCCGCTGTGGGTGCTGGGCTTGGGCCAGCCGCAATCCCCGGAGCCACTGGTGCTGCGTCCCTTCCAATGTCCGCAACCCTAGGAACCACTGGCGCTGGATCGGCGGCAATGAATGTTGCCCCCGGCCTTGGCATCAAGGGCCTTGGTCAGGGCGCGATGAACTTTGCAAAGTCCGGCATGGGCATTGGCTCCGGTGTTGGCGCAACAGTTGGCGCTTCATTCGCTACACCCGGCGATGACGACGACAAGAAGAGCAAGAGCAAGTACGCCGACACACCGGGCCCGTCGCTGTACAAGTCCCCCACATTCCCCGGCCCCGGTGGCTCTCCGGGCAGCAGTGAGTATGACTACGGTGTCGGCGGCCTTCCGACTGTCGATCAAATCATGGACTACAGGACCACTGGCACCAGACCAACTGGATACTATGGCGGCGGCATGATCCGCAGCCTAGAGAACACCTTCGGCCCGATCCGTCTGGCCGAGGGTGGCATCGCCACTCTCATGCAGGACGAGCCAGCGCCATCAGGCGGGAACGAGAAGGACGTGGTCAACGAGGCCGTGAAAGCAATCAAGGGTGAGAGTCCAAACCCGGAGATCGCTCTCGCCACGTTCCTGACCGCATATGGTGAGGACGCACTTCGTGACCTCGTGGATAAGGTGGAGTCCGGCGAGATGGATGAGACCGCGGCCATGAGTGAGGGTCAGCTTCGCGGCCCCGGCGATGGCATGGACGACCTTATCCCGGCCACCATCGAGGGTGAGCAGGACGTCCTTCTGAGCGATGGCGAGTTCATCGTGCCTGCAGACGTTGTCTCAGGCCTTGGCAACGGCTCCTCTGATGCTGGTGCCCGTGCCCTCGAAGAGATGATGAGCCGCGTCCGCACGTCGCGCAATGGCTCCTCTGAGCAGCCTCCGCAGGTCCCGCAAGAAGAGGTCATGCCAGCGTGAGCGACCTTGTCTTCACACCAGTACCAAAGCACCTCCTTGGCCTGATCTGGCCAAAGGTGGAGGAGTACCTTGCCAAGGCGGTGGACACCGCCAAGGGGAAACTCACAGTAGATGATGTAAGGTCTGGCATCGAGTCAGACCTTTACCTTCTGTGGGTGGTGGTTGACGGAGAAGACATCATCGCAGCCGTTACGACTCGGGTCATCAACTACCCGACGTGCAGCGGGATGGCGCTTGACTGGATCGGCGGCAAGCGCATTAAGGAATGGATGCCAATGGCGAACAAGATCGTCATGGACCACGCAAAGAGCAATGGTTGCTCCCACCTAGAGGGCTACGGTCGAGCGGCTTGGACCCGCATGATCGAGCGTCACGGGTGGAAGCAGGACTACGTCGCATTCAGGCTGGAGGTGTAATATGGGCAGCGGTGGCAACACGACCTCAACGGTCACTCAGCAGAACATCCCAAAGGAGTTCTTCCCGTATTTCGACCGCCTTCTCCTGCAGGCCGAAAACGAGATGGGCAAGCCATATCAGGCGTATGAGGGTGAGCGTCTTGCTGGCACGTCTGGCGACACGACCGCCTCATATAACCTCGTGCGCGATATCGCAACGCGTGGCACCCCCGGTCGCGACTTGGCAATGGACGTGTCCGCCGAGAATATTGCTCGCACTGGCCAGATGATGGGTGAAGCTGGGCCGTATCAGTTCTCTCAGTATGGCGGGTTTACCGCTGGCTCTGCTCAGCCATATGCGGACTTCTCTCAGTCTGAGGTTCAGCCGTACTCTCAGTTTTCCGCGACCGAAGGCACTGAGTTCGGCGGGTTTGAGGCTGGTCAAGCCAGCCCGTTTGCTGACTTTTCGCAGACCAGTGGTCGCACCTATGGCGGATTTCAGGCCGGACAAGCCACGCCATTCTCTGAGTTCCAAGAGACTGAGGCACAGCCATACTCTCAGTTTTCTCAGGCTGGGTTTAGCGGGTACGAGTTCGGCCCCGCCGAGGTTATGTCATCCGAGACGGCTCAGGAGTACATGGACCCGTACCTCCGGGCTGTCGTTGACATTGAGAAAGAAAAGGCCAAGGAGGACTACGACATCGCTAGGGCTGGCCGCAGCTCTCAGGCTGTAGGGGCTGGTGCGTTTGGTGGCTCCCGCGCACAAATTGCGGAGTCCATGGCCGAGCGTGACTACATGAACCGCCTTCGCGATATCGAGGCGACTGGCCTCAAGAGCGCATACAGTGAGGCAACGCGCCGCTTCGAGGCTGATCGCGAAGCGAAGGCTGAGATCGAGAGAGCGAAGGCAGCCGAGCTTGGTCGGGTTCAAACTGGTGTGGCTGGGGAGACTGGTCGCGTCCAGACATCCGAGGCGGAGGAGATCGCTCGCGTCCAGAGAGCGCAACAGGAGGAGGCTGCCCGCGTCCAGCAAGCCAAGGCGGCAGAGCTTGCTCGTGTCCAAGGGATCAGCATCGAGGAGGCCTCGAGGATTCAGGCCGCCGAGGCCGCAGAAGAAGCCCGCGTTCAGGGTATGGCGCAGGAAGAGGCTGCTCGGGTGCAAGCCGCTCAGGCTGCAGAGCTGGCCAGAACCCAAGGCATTAGCATCGAGGAGGCAGCTCGAGTTCAGCAAGCTCAGGCTGCAGAAGCTGCCCGCATTCAGGCGATGTCAAAGGATGAGTTTGCTCGGGTGCAGCAGGCTCAGGCGGCGGAGCTTGCGCGAGTGCAGGGCATCAGCGTTGAAGAGGCCGCTCGGGTTCAGCAGGCTGAGGCCGCTGAGATTGCTCGCGTTCAGGGCATCAGCATTGAAGAAGCTGCCAGAGTTCAGGCGGCTCAGGCCTCGGAGCTTGCTCGTGTTCAGGGTGGTCAGGCTGCCGAAAACCGCGCAGCCATCCAAGACCAGCTCACGATGATGGGCTTCTCATCCGAACAGGCCACGCTCATTGCCGACCTAGAGGAGCAGGCTCGCACTGGCGACATCCAAGCCGCACAGCTCCTCGAGACCATCGGCAAAGCGCAGGAGGGCAAGGATCAAGCTAAGCTTGACCTTCAGTACGAGGACTACCTCCGCCAGCAGGGCTACAACAAGGAGCAGATCGGCTTCATGAGTAGCATCCTGCAGGGACTGCCACTCCGTGACGCAGGCACCATCACGGAGCAGACCCCTTACAACCCCATCCAGCAGGCACTCGGCGCTGGGCTTGCAGGTCTTAGCCTCTACAAAGGGTTCCAATAATGAACATGCTCGACATCCAAGACAAGCTGAAGGGTCTCTCCGAGCAGCAGCTTGTGCAGGAGATGCAGATGCCGTCTGGCTCTGCGCCTCAGTTCTTGGTGCTGTCGGAGATCACCCGCCGCAAGCGGATGCGTGACAGCATGCAGCAGCAGCCGGACAACACCACCGTGGCTCAGGAGGCCGTGGCCGCGGCTGGCGTTCCTCAGGGCGGCATTGCCGACATGGCCATGGCTCTGGCACCCAAGACCGACATGGCGCAGAACACCGCGGCAGCCCCAGTGCAGGGCATGTATGGCGGTGGGTATGTGCAGAAGATGCAGGCTGGAGCGCTTGTGGACGGCAAGTCTCTGGTCCCGTACTCGCAGCAGAACTTCCCGAGCGCCCTTGCCAGCGACCCCGCAGTGATCGCCATGGCTCAGCGCTTGGGCATCTCGGTCGAGGAGTACATTGCGTCCCTGTCCCCTGAGACGCGGGCCAAGAACCTCCAGCGCGTTGTGAATGGCCGCATTGTGCCCGAGATAAGCCAAGGAAATCAGGAGCAGGCGCTCCCCAGCCAAGCAGACTTGGACGCGAGATACAGGATGTCTCAAGCCGAGGAGCCTCGGTTCGTTGGTGCTGAAACTGGCCCATCATTCGGCTTCCCGGCATCCACGCCGCAGTCACTGTATCCCCCGGTGCCGACCGGGAACCCCATCCCCGGCGAGGAGCCATCGTACTACACGCCGACAGAGCGCACCGCACCCCTGAGCCCAATGGAGCGCATCCGCTCTCTGCAGGGGCCGTCCTTCGAGGGCGAGGGGCGTAGCGACGTCTTCGATGCCAGAGAGCCGGAGACGCAGCTTGCGTATGACTGGCAAGGGAGCGGTGAATTTATCGAAGTTCCGACGCTCGGACAGCAGGTCGAAAATATCGGGGAGCAGGTCTCAAACCTTCCGGGCGCTGTGGCCGACTACTTCCGTGACATAGAGCTTCCGTATGTTGGCGACCCGTATTCAGAGCTCAGCTCTCAAGAGATCGGCGATCTGTCGTCCGGCAGGATGTCTCCCGACGCCGCAAAAGCGCTGCAGGCTGGTCGCCTGTCTATGGTGAAGTACGGTGGTCGCGGCTCTGCTCCGGCGGGAGCTCAGTCCACCTCCAGCCCGACACCGGAGCCTGACGCGGAGGAAACCCCAGCACCCGGCGGAGAGACACCACCCGCCCCGGCTGCCGATGACCTTATTGCTGGCATCATCACTGGCGGCACCAGAACCTCTGGCGGCGCTGGCGGCGCGGGGAGCGCAAGCGGAGCAACCTCCTATGAGCAAGAGCTCATCAACGCCATGCAGCGGGCAGAGCGTCGTGCACAGCAGGACAAATGGCTTGCCTTGGCTCAGGTCGGTCTCGGCCTCATGTCGTCCACACAACCCACGCTTGGTGGCGCTCTGGGTGAGGCGGGCCTTGCTGGCCTTCAGTCCTATCAGGGCGCTCGCGATGAGTACGAGACGGAGCGTCTCGGCTTGAGCAAGGAGTTGGCTGGCATTGGGTCGGCTCGTGCCTCCGCGCTTGCATCTCAAAGAGCTGCCGCCGCTAAGGCAAATGCACCCATGACGCTCAAGGAGATCGACGACACCCTCTCGTCTCTGACAAAGACAGTAGATGGGTTCGGCGAGGACGGGCTCCCGATGAAAGTTGTCGTGGCAAAGAGGAAGGAAGACACTGACACGATACGGCAGCTTGAGGCGATGCGGAGCGCCGAGGCAGCACGGCTTGCCGCGAAAGACGTCACTCAGTAACATCTAGAGATAGCCGCGGAATGCGGCTATACTCCCTCTCGCATCAGGGAGTTTGCAGATGGCAGTGATTTCCGTACCCTCTTCCGCAACTGGCGCGACGTACTCTGTCCGCATCGCGGGTGACACTCCAACTGCCGCAGAGCAGGCTCGCATCGATGCCTATGTCGCGCAGATGGATGCCTCCATGGCACCAGCCGCACCACCAGCCCCAGAAGAAGAGCAGGGCGGCATTTCATCAGCGCTTGGGCTTGGCGCTGATATGCTGCAGCAGGCATACGGGTCAGCCATCGAGGGCTTTGGTAGGGCAACTGGCATTGCTGGCATCCAAGACTACGGCGCTGGCGTAGCTGAGGCCAACAAGCAGCAGATCATGGAGGCTTATCCGGGCCTCACTCAGTATGACGAAGTCGATGACGTCTCGTCTGCCTTGACGTTTTACGGGGAGCAGCTTGCTCAGCAAGTGCCGCAGCTTGGTGTGAGTCTTGCTGGCGGCTATGCGGGCTCGAAGCTCGGCGGAGCAATTGGAACGGCGTTTTGGCCCGGAGTCGGCACCGCACTCGGCGCAACCGCTGGCGGCATCGGCGGCAGCATCCTCGCGAACATTCCCTACTTCTATGGCGACAACCGTGAGCGTCAGAAGGAGGTCATCGAGCAGACTGGCAGCAATGCGGAGGTCAGCGAGGGCGCTGCATTCCTGACGTCACTGCCGCAGGCAACGTTTGATGGTCTTGTTGACCGACTCCTGATCGGCAAGATCATCAGCCCGTCTTGGATTTCCCGTGGGGGAATTTTCACCCGTGTAGTGAAGGGTGCCGGGGCTGGTGCTGCGGTGGAGGTTCCGACCGAGATCGGTCAGCAGGTCCTCAACAGACTGCAAGCTGGCCTGCCCATCGATAACGATGAGGCGATGGAAGAGTACAAGCAGGTCGCGATCACCGCTGGCATCGTCGGCGGTACCGTCCGCGGCGCGACCAACGTCGTGGGTGGCGACATCGCCAAGGTTGAGAAAGCCAAGGCCGACGAGCAGGCGCTCAAGGACCTTGAGGAGGATCAGAAGGAAGAGGCGGAGGACGCGACCAAGCGCATCGCGTTTGGCGAGGCAGCCATTGCGCCGCCCCCTGTAGAGCAGGAGCCCGCAGAGAAGCAGAAGGCACCGGAGACGACGTCAGAGCTCATCTCGACTCTTGTGTCTTCTCGCGCCAGACCGACGGACACTGGAGAGGCGACGCCGTCCACCCCACTGCCGCCCGTTCCGGGGGCCATTCAGCTTCAGGACCTCAGAGGGACGCAGCCTCCAGCTGCAACTCAAAGACGGTTCACTGGCCCCGTCACAGACAGTGAGTACAGGGCCCTATCGGACGCTGACAAGGACACCTACCTTGATGAGATCGGCATGCCTCCAGCGCCAGCCCGGACGGCAGGTGCGACTCCTTCCGCTCCACCCGCAGGGCTGAGCATCAAGGGTATCGACGATGCCATCTCAAATGGCGTCGCATCCCTGACGGTCGAGGAGGACGGCAAGCAGGTTCCGTTCAATAAGTTCGCCATCTCTGTGGACGGAGGCAAGGCAGAGGTCGGCTTCGTCGAGCGCGCCAAGTCCGCAAGGAAGGGCGTTGGCTACGACGCATATGTCAAGCTGGGGACCGAGCTCGCAGGACGCGGGATTACGCTGCAGGCAAGCAGTACAAAGCAAGCGCCCGGTCAGGAGCTGTGGAAGAAGCTCGCGGACAATGGGTACGCCAAGCTCAACCCAGCCACCAAGAAGCTGGAGTTTGTTGCGCCCGCGGCAGGCACCGCCCCCGCTCAAGAGAGTCTTGTCACACCTGCAGAGAGTCTTGTCACACCTGACGCCCCACGCCCAGCGCAGCCCTTCCGTTGGCGTGACTACACCGCGGCAACTCAGGCCGTGGTTAATGCCAAGGACGCGTCTGTCCCTGCCATCCAAAAGGCTGCAAGCGCTGATCCCAAGAAGCCCGTTCCGCCTGTGATGGCCAAGGCCATCCGCGACCGCATGGTTGCTGACGGCGTCATCGTCGCCGACAAGAAGTCCAAGGGTGGTTTCCGTGTGGTGCCCACCCGTGTGCCTCAGGTTGACCAGACAGAGAGCTACCGCCGCACCCTTGATGACTTGCAGCAAGACGCACAGGACGCCACTGCAGCGCAGCAGAAGGCGCTCCTAGACGCACGTCGTGCAGAGCAGACTGGTTCCAAGGCCGATGCCCGCAAGTTCAAGCTGCAGGCGGATGCCGCTGCAGAGCAACTGGCGCGAGTGCAGGCCACACGTCAGGAGGTGGAGGCTCGCCTGCCCAGAGCTCC
>Ga0315907_10008322_pt1 | contig 10663 bp, 8 predicted proteins | sample LakEriMetagenome_3_FD_203525 | JGI IMG/M metagenome (GOLD analysis project Ga0315907, IMG submission 203525) | Freshwater fungal communities from buoy surface, Lake Erie, Ohio, United States - Buoy 12 MA123 | ecosystem: Environmental > Aquatic > Freshwater > Lake > Lake biofilm | place: USA...
CAATCCCCAACTCCTGTTACCATGGTATTAAGTGGGATAATGGTGAAGATGGGATTGTTTGCCGCTATTCGCTGGTTAATTGTGTTGATGCCGGCGGCTGTAAAGCAATATGATAATATCGTGATAGGACTTTCTGTACTTGGCATGTTGTATGCTTCTTTTATCGCCATCAGACAGGATGACCTTAAGCGATTAACCGCATACTCATCCATAGCACATATCGGCTTGATGGCAGCATCCATTTTTGCAGGAAATCAATTAGCTATGCAAGGAATGTTGATCCAGATGTTTAATCATGGTATCAATATCATTGGTCTTTGGGTAGTAATCTATCTGATTGAACAACAAACAGGCATTCGGAAAATATCTGAATTAGGAGGATTAGCACAAAAGGCACCAGTATTAACCATTTTCTTGGTGATTGTTGCGTTGGCTAATATCGCCTTACCTCTGACCAACGCATTTGTAGGGGAGTTCATGATGTTTGCCGGATTATATAAATTCAATCCATGGTATGCAGCGGCTGCAGGTTTAAGTATTATTCTTGCTGCTATCTATACACTGAATATGATCAAGAACGTTTTTTATGGACCAGTGAATACTGTTACAGGAAACTTCCAGGAAATTATTTTCAGTCAAAAAATGGTGTTAGCATTACTTGTGGTGATGATATTCTTTATAGGTGTTTATCCAACTCCACTATTTGGGATGATAAAGGAAACATCTGAATTCGTTATCAGTAAATTCATCAAATAATTATTGATAGATCTCTATATGAATGCAATAATACTTTCGGCGCTTCTGGGAATAGTAATGATGTATAGTGGGGTAGCCTTGAAGAATAAAGTGCCTATCAGAAATTTGGCCATAACGGGTTTGATACTATTACTAGTGGCCAACTGGCTAGAGTTCATTGGAATGCCTTTTTTCCTATTGGATACTAAGGGAATGCTGGTTTTTTCAACTTTTGGAATGCTCTTTAATACGATTGCATTTGGTTCCACCCTTATCTATTTTCTCTTATCTGCATCTGCGATGGAGAAGATAGGGAAAACCAATGCCGATTATTTTGCGTTGATCTTTTTTATTCTTTGCGGCGTCTCCATTGTGTCAGCATTTGAGAATCTACTGATGTTGTTTATTGGTATAGAGATCATCTCTATTCCTTTATACATTCTAGCTGGAAGTGATAAGTTGAATTTAAAGAGTAATGAAGCGGCACTAAAATATTTTCTGATGGGATCATTCTCAACAGGATTGATGTTGATGGGAATTGCCTTATTGTATGGTAGCACGGGAACTTTTTATACAGAAGGATTAAATGTAGGCGGAATGGCGATTACACCATTAATGGGCATGGGAATAGTGCTGATGATGGTTTCCATGGCGTTCAAGGTTTCTGCCGCTCCATTCCATTTTTGGACTCCAGATGTATATGATGGTTCACCTACTGTATTTACTTCATTTATGGCTACAGTAGTGAAAGCTGCAGTATTCATGGCTTTTTTACGATTGTTTGAAAATGCATTCGGAAAGATGCATGCCTCATGGCAGTTACTGGTTGCTGTAGTAACAGCTTTAACGTTAATTATTGGAAATGTGACAGCAGTATTTCAGCAGAGTGTAAAACGTATGCTGGCTTATTCTTCTATTGCTCAAGCAGGATTTATGATGCTGGCTATTTTTGCGATCAACAACACTGCTAAGCAAGGCCTATTATTGTATGCCGCTGCCTACAGTGTGGCAACTATTGGATTATTTGCTATTCTGATGAAACTGAAAGATTACACATTCGATGGGTTTAATGGTTTGGCCAAACATGAACCATTATTAGCAATAACAGGAGGAATATTTTTATTATCTCTTGCCGGTATTCCATTGACAGCGGGGTTCTTCTCTAAGTATTATATGTTAGTTGCGGCATTGCGTGCCGGACAAATGTTCTGGTTGGTGGTTGTCGGAATTGTTTGTGCAGCCATCAGTGTTTACTATTATTTTAGAGTTATACAAGCGATGTTCTTCAAATCAGCGGATGAAAATCCTACAATGGAAATCAATGGCCGCTTCAAAACTATGTTGGTTATTACAGCTACCATTGTAATACTACTTGGGGTGAAACCTGGGTTGATTTTGAATTGGCTCGTTGGCTGATTCGCTATTTGACGAATAGGTTTTTGGATTCTTCGGGTTTAACCATTCAAAAATCCCTGATCGCAGTCCCAATCACTAATCACCATTCACCCATCACCTTGGGCAGGAGGTATTGTTTTTTCTTAATTTTACCTCATGAAGTTCCTCGATAGCCTTTTACTGGCATTTCAAACGGTAAGGTCACAGAAATTACGCACGGGAATTACTGTGGCTATCATTGCTTTTGGTATAATGGCCTTGGTAGGGATTATAACCGCCATAGAAGCCATGAATACATCTTTGAGGGAGAGTTTCTCTACTATGGGAGCAAATGCTTTTAGTATTCGATTTCGTGAACGCAGAGTGAATTTTGGAGGTAACCGAGAGGTGAAAAAAACAGATCGAAGATTACAAAAACAGAAAAAATCAAATGAGGGGCGAATTATAACATTTGATCAAGCCAGGTTATTCAAACAATTGTACCAATATCCATCTGCTGTTTCCATTGGATTAAATGGCCCCCGAAATCAGACTGTTTTTTTCGACAATAACAAAACGAATCCTACTGTAACCTTAAATGGGGGAGATGAAAACTATTTATTATTGAATGGGTATGAGGTTGAGTATGGCAGATCATTAAGTAAATTGGATGTGGAGAGTGGCCGAAATGTGGCCGTTATTGGAAGTGACGTTGCACAAAAGTTGTTTGGAGATCGCCCGGAAAAAGCTTTAGATCAGGTAATTCGTGTAGGAAACAATAAATACACCGTAATTGGGGTTACGAAAGAAAAAGGATCAAGTGCATTTTTGCAACTCGATAATGTAGTATTTACATCGTACAATAATATTCGTCGATTATTTTCTAATGCTAACCAGTCCTTCAATATCGCTGTGATGGTTGATGATATTAACCAGATGGAACAGGCTATTGGTGAGGCAGAAGGGACATTTCGTCCGGTTCGTGGGTTAGCTACGAATGAGGATAATAATTTCTATGTTGATAAGAGTGATAGTATTGCCGAAACATTTATAAAGTTATTGGGAACGATTTCAGCGGCTGCAGGTGCTATAGGTTTTATTACTCTATTAGGAGCTGCCATAGGCCTGATGAATATCATGCTGGTAGCGGTTTCAGAGCGTACCAGAGAAGTAGGGCTGATAAAAGCATTAGGAGGGAAAAGAAAAAATATCCGTCAACAATTTTTATTTGAATCCATTTTGATTAGCTTGATGGGTGCTGTGATCGGAATTATTTTAGGGGTTACGGTTGGAAATATAGTGGGTTCTTTTTTAGATACAGGATTTTTGATACCCTGGAATGTAATCATCATGGGTATTTTAATCTGCTCTTTTGTAGGCATTGTCGCTGGTATTTATCCTGCTATAAAGGCAAGTAAATTAGATCCAATTGTTGCCTTGAGATATGAATAAAAAAATAGCGGATTAACGATTGGTCATTCGCTAATCCGCTATTTCTATACGGAACTATTTCTTACTCACTTCTCATTTACTTTCCATTGCTTCTTTAATACGCGCTACCAAATCCTGCAAATGATATTTGCTCATATTGTCAGTATATGCAGCAGCTGCAGCATTAAGTTCATTACGAAGCTGATTGATATGTGCTCTAGTTATAGAGCTAACATCAGTACGACTTAGGTCAGATCCAGTGGCTCCACCAACAGATAATGTTATACCTGAAGCAGGTGCTGGATTTAAAATAGAAAGCATACGATCCACATAGGCTTTTTGCAGGGTTCTGCGTTCAGCACTGATCTTGGTGCGTGTGGCTACTTCATTGAAAATTCCTTTTTTCAAATCGGCATAAAACTCATCAACATTATATGCTCCGGGAGACCGTACTGCCATATTAGCCATTCCCGATAAACGTGAAGCTGAAAGTAAACTATTCAATGCATTCACCTGAATACTACTAATCTGATTTGTTAGTGGTGTACTTATCTTGTTCAGGATATTATTATCCATCATCCAAGTTGGGGTGGAAAATACCTGTGCGTTCAAGAAAGCAACTGCATCTTTTTGGGTTGCTTTAGGAACTACCTCATAAACATCACCTGTTTGTTCAACTGATTTTGTTGTTTCGTAGTATCCACCAATGTTACGACTAACATGTCCGATGTAACGATTGAACTGACCAGCGATTTGACGATACATTTGAGCTAAGTTTTCATAACGATCCCCTTCTTCCTTCGTGTATTCCGGAAGTTTAGCCATAATACGCTTCAGATTTTTGATTCCATATTCAGATGCTTTCATAGCATTATCAGAAAGGTCTTCACTTTGCGTACGCGGATCGTTAAAGTTTCCATACTCATACGTACCAAACCAGATTCGTGGATTGGCGGCTAAGCGCTCATTATATTTCTTACTTAATGAAAGTTTTTGTGCCTCTTCGTCTTTGCCTTGGGCAAATCCATAACCCCACTCAATTGCCCATTTATCATAGTCTCCAATGCGAGGGAATAATCCAACTTTTGAAATATTATCTTCTGGTTGAGCTACATAATTGAATCGAGCATAGTCCATAATAGAAGCAGTATGTCCATTAGCTTCAACCCATGCTTTATCACGAAGTTTCTCAACCGGAGTTTTGCTACTTGATCCCATATTATGGCGAAGACCAAGGGTATGGCCTACTTCATGAGAGGAAACAAATCGAATCAAATTACCCATGAGGTCATCATCAAATTTCATTTTACGAGCATCTGGATCAACAGCTGCAGTTTGAACGAAATACCAGTCATGTAACAGTTCCATAACGTTATGATACCATCCGATATGGCTTTCAATGATTTCACCTGAACGCGGGTCATGTGCATTAGGACCATATGCATTTTGAATGTCAGAAGCGAAATAACGGATCACGCTGAATCGAGCATCTTCAAGGCTCATGGTAGGATCATTTTCTGGCCACTCTTTACCCATGATGGCATTTTTGAAACCTGCTTTTTCAAAAGCAGCTTGCCAGTCGTTCACACCCTGGATAAGATATTGACGCCATTTTTTAGGCGTAGCGGGATCGATATAATATATAATTGGTTTAGCAGGTTCAACCAGTTCACCACGCTTCCACTTTTCAACATCCTCTGGTTTAGGTTCCAGTCTCCAGCGAACAATAAAATTTGATTGTTCTACTTTTTGCTGGTCATCAGAATAAACGGTGTAATCATCAGCAAAGAATCCTATTCTTGGGTCAATCAGACGTTTTGCTGCCGGGATTTTAGGCAACAATAGGAATGAGGTATTCAGTTCCATGGTGATGGCACCTGCAGTGCTGGCAGCAGGTATCGATGCTGAAGGGAATGGTGAAGGTGCTGCACCAAATCCGCCCCCGGCTGAAGCCGAGAATGTTTTAACAGTGCGAACCTCAGTATTTATGGGGTAAGAACGGATGGATTCAATGTAAGAACGATCTGAAGCCAGTCCGCCAAGGTTCAGCCGGCGCTTAGTTCCGGCGTTTAGCGATACAGGCTGGTTATCTCCTTTGAAGAAATCCGTTACATCAATAACTACACCTGAGGAGTCCTTAGATAATGCCTTAACATCAAATGCTGCCGCAATCGGGTCAACAGCAGAATTACGCACTGCCTTATAAATGGGCTGAGTGGAATCATTGGCTGTTGCAATTAGGGTCACCACCCTTAAGAATACCTTATTATCCGGGCCTTTTTCAAACTGTATAACTTGTTGATTGGCTTGTTCTCCGCCATAAAGACCAGCTCCGGCTGCAATCTTTGAAAAACGGGTAATCGCCATAATGTCTCTTCCCAGAACAGAGTCTGCTATTTCAAAGTAGTATTTATCATCTACTTTATGTACGGAAAAAAGACCTTTTGATGTTTTGGCTTTCTCGGTAATTACCTCTTTATAGGGTTTCGGACCAGTTGATGCTGCACTTCTGGGGCCACCGGCACCTGGGGCGCCCGGAGTTTGGGCTCCAGGAGCACCAGGGGTCTGAGGAGCTGGGGCTGGAGTTGGAGGGGTTTGAGGCCTTCGTTGAGCATAGTTTGGAGCACATAGGGCAACTGCCAAACTCAGCAGGGCGAAGCGTTTCAGTAACGTAGTTCTTTGCATGTTTTTAATTGACGTTTAACAGAATAAAAGATTTGATTGAATAAAAGAGATGCCGTAATGCCTGAATTTCCTGCGAAACGCGCTGTTTTCTCCTTTATTAGACAGACTGGAAAGGTAAAAAGGAGAATTAATAAAAAGATCATTTTTCAGGAAAATCTTTGGGAACGGCATGGAATTGGGTCTAATGGTAGCAAAAGGCTTGGGATAATGGAAATCTATACATTTTTTTGTTTTGGAAAACTTCATATATTGTGAGCCCTTAAAAAAATTTTTTAGCATACGTTGTGACTGAAAAGTTTTTTAAGTAGAATTGTAAAATCTTAATCACTTTAAAAGAGAAATTTAAAAATTCAAAAAACGAAAAGTCATGGCTGAAACAAAACCAACTGCAAGCGCTCCGAAGTCGAATGCAACAGTGCAAACTAAAAAAAGCAGTAACATTATTTCTATCCTGGCCCCCGTATTGTGTATCATTGGCGGCTACCTGATCTGGAGGTTTATCCTTGGTGCAGATGCCGGTTTTGCCAAGCCTGATTTGGAAGGAGGATTTTGGCCAGAGCACAAAGGACCAAAAGGTGCATGGTATCGTATGTATGAAGGTGGTATCATCGTTCCGCTGTTGATCGGATGTTTTCTGATGGTAATCACGTTTTCCATTGAAAGATTTTTGACCATTAAAAAAGCTCAGGGAAATGGTAACATTTCTGATTTTGTTCGTAAGGTACAATTCCACCTGGCTAACAAAAATGTTGATGCTGCCTTAGCTGAGTGCGACAAGCAAAAAGGTTCAGTAGGTAATGTTATGAAGGCTGGTCTTCGTAAATACAAGGAAATGCTGGCCAATAGTGAATATTCTACTGATCAAAAAGTTTTAGCTATCCAAAAAGAAGTGGAAGAAGCTACGGCTCTTGAACTGCCCATGCTGCAAAAAAATCTGGTATTCTTATCCACTCTCGTTTCCCTTGGTACGCTTGTAGCGCTGTTGGGTACGGTAATGGGTATGATTAAGTCATTCTCTTCTCTTGGTGAAGAAGGTGGTGCCGGTGCAGCGAGTCAGCTTGCGGTTGGTATCTCTGAAGCATTATATAATACTGCATTAGGTATTGCTACATCTTGCGCAGCCTTGATCATGTATAATATCTTTACGACTAAAATTGATGCGATCACGTATGGTATCGATGAGTCTGGATTTACATTGACACAAAGTTTCGCTTCTCAGCACAAATAAAATGCTTTGGCATTGATGGAAAGATGTCATGGTACATCTAAGTAAAAAACAAAAAAAGAAGAATACATGCCAAGTGTTAAAATACCGAAGAAATCGACTGATAACGATATGACCCCCTTTGTGGATGTGGCGTTCCTTATCCTGTCGTTCTTCATGCTGGCTACTAAGTTTAAGCCTGAAGAAGCGGTAGAAGTGCAGACTCCTAGTTCAGTTTCAGCAGATGCGGTTCCTGAGAAGGATGTGTTCACTGTTTCCGTAGATAAGGATGGCAGAGCTTTCGTTTCCATGGATAATCCTGAGTTTCGTCAGATGTTGATTGAAAACATCAATAAAACACGGAATCTTGGACTTAGCCCAAAAGAAATGAAAAATTTCATTGATGCACCTAGTGTTGGTGTACCCTTTGCTCAGCTAAAAGGATTATTGTCACGTACTCCCGAAGAAATGAAAAATGTAAAACAGGATGGAGTTCCTGCTGCAGATTCAACGGGTGGTGAGTTATTTTTTTGGGTTAGAGATGCGCTCTCTGTTTATTCAGGGCGTAAACTTAATTTCTTGATCAAAGCCGATAACAATACAAAATATCCGGCATTCAAAAATGTTTTGGCAGCGTTCAAGAAGAACGACCAAAATAAATTTTTACTGATCACGGCACCAGAAGATGCTCCAGTAGGTACACCACTTTACGACACGCGCGCTAAGCAGTTGAGTGGAGGTAAACCTGCTGCACCAGGTGGGGAATAAACAGAATTTTTATAAAAAAATAAATACGTTTTCAAATGGCTAGTTTAGATACCGGAGATAGCGGCGGCGGCCACAAAAAAGGACCCGGCGTTAAGAAAGCGAAAAAAATGTCCACTAAGGTGGATATGACGCCCATGGTTGATTTAGGTTTCTTACTGATCACCTTCTTTATTTTCACCACTACGGTTGCACAGCCCACTGCAATGAAATTATTCTTGCCAAAGGATGTTGACAAACCTGAGGAACAAAATAAAGTTAAAGAATCTGGTGCCTTCACTATTTTATTGGGTAAAGGGGATCAAGTTTATTATTATGAGGGATTGGATCCAACTAAAATTCAGGGTACTACGTTCAAAGGCATTCGTACAGAAATTCTTCGTAAAAAGAAGACTACTGCTCAAGATGACCTGGTTATGATCATTAAACCTACCGTTGATGCTACGTATAAAAATACCGTGGATATATTGGATGAAATGACCATTTCAGAGATCAAGCGATATGCCATGGTGGATATTAGTCCTCAAGAATACGAGTTGGTAAAAATTACCGAAGCAGCCAACGGAATTAAATAATTGAGTAAAGGATAAAAAATGGACGCAAACAAAATATTGAATGCTGATCTCCTGGATCTGGTCTTTGAAGGCCGGAATAAAGAATATGGTGCTTATGAGCTGCGTAAAGAATACAACTCCCGACTTACAAAAGCGATCGTAATCACGGTATCCCTTGCGGGTTTGATCTTGCTTACTTCATTCTTGATGAATGAATATAAAGCTCGTAATAAGGGTGAAGTTGTTGTGCAGGAGGTTAAGCTGGAAGAAATCGTACAAGAAGAAAAAAACGAACCACCACCTCCTCCGCCACCAAAGCCACCAGAACCTCCAAAAGTTGAAATGGCAAAGTTCACCCCTCCAAAAGTGGTGAAAGATGAAGAGGTAAAAGAGGAAGAAAAACCACCAGAGGTTGAAAAACTGGAAGACGTAAAAATTGCTTCCGTAAACCAGGAGGGTACTAAAGATGAAGGTATCGTTGCTCCACCAGTTGAAGGAACAGGAGTAATAGAAGCACCTAAGGTGGAAGAGGAAGACAAGGTTTTCACAAAAGTAGAAATTGAAGCAGAATTCCCAGGGGGTAGTGCCGGATGGACTCGCTTTGTAACGCGTGAAATTGAGCGTAACATCGATGAACTTCAGGAAGATGGTAAGTCAGGTACCGTTGTTATCCTCTTTATCGTGGATAAAGATGGTAAACCTTCTGAAGTAAGAGCATTAGGTTGTGGTGAGGCTGGCGTAGCAAACTGCCTTGGCCCTAACACTAAGCTCGCTGAAGTAGCTGTTGCTGCCATTAAAAAAGGTCCGAACTGGAAACCTGCTGTTCAAAATGGTCGTAACGTAAAAGCATATCGTCGTCAACCCGTTACCTTCAGGTTGGCAGAGGAATAATGCATAACGTTCTCATATAAAAAAAGAGCGCAATTTTATTGCGCTCTTTTTTTATAATATGCATTACTTATAAGCCAATTGATTTTTCATTCAGCAAATTGCTATTTCGAAAATTCGTAAATTAGGACATGAAAAAATTGACTCTACTCCTGGGAACACTTGCGATATTTTTCATTTCCTACGCCCAACATAAAGAATATTATCCAGATCCTGATCCTGCCATTAATGATCGATTAGAAGAATGGAAAGATCTCAAATTTGGGCTACTCATGCATTGGGGTGCATACAGCCAGTGGGGTATAGTGGAAAGCTGGAGTATTTGTCCGGAAGATGTTGGATGGGCAACAGGTGCTCGTAAACCTGGTAAAGGAGACACATACAATGCGTATCGTTCGAATTATGAAAAGCTTCGATACACGTTCAATCCTACTCAATTTAGCCCGGAAAAATGGGCAGCTGCCGCTAAAGATGCGGGAATGAAATATATGGTGTTCACTACCAAACATCATGATGGTTTTGCTATGTTCGACACCAAATATTCAGATTATAAAATTACGGATAAAGCAACGCCTTTTTCTGCTAATCCTCGTAGTAACGTAACCAAAGAAGTATTCAATGCATTTCGTAATCAGGGACTTTGGATTGGCGCCTATTTCTCAAAACCTGATTGGCATACACCATACTATTGGTGGGATAAATTTCCTCCATTTGATCGCAACGTGAATTATGACATTAAAAAATATCCTGAGCAATGGAAAAAATTCGTTGACTATACCCACGGACAGATCGATGAGCTAATGACTGATTATGGAAAGGTGGACATTCTTTGGTTGGATGGAGGTTGGGTTCGTCCAAAAACTGAAAAAGAAATAGAAGCAGATATGCATGAAGTCATGGATGGTGTTCGTCCGATCCGATTTGCTCAAAGTCAGGATATTGATATGCCCAGAATCGTTAAAAAGGCACGTGCCAAACAACCCAAACTAATTGTAGTGGATAGAGCTGTTCCAGGTGAACAACAAAA
>Ga0315907_10008323_pt1 | contig 10663 bp, 7 predicted proteins | sample LakEriMetagenome_3_FD_203525 | JGI IMG/M metagenome (GOLD analysis project Ga0315907, IMG submission 203525) | Freshwater fungal communities from buoy surface, Lake Erie, Ohio, United States - Buoy 12 MA123 | ecosystem: Environmental > Aquatic > Freshwater > Lake > Lake biofilm | place: USA...
AAACACCATCATCGTGGTGACCCATGAAGAAGAGGTCGCCCTTCATGCCCGCCGGGTCATCCGCATCCGCGACGGGCTGATCGCTGTCGACGAGATCAATGCCCATCCACGAGCCGTCGTGGCCTCGGCACCGACGCCATGACCCTCGGGAGCGAACTGAGCGAATCGGCCCGTATCGCGGTGGCAGCCATCCGGGCCAACAAGCTGCGTTCGGGCCTGACCACCCTCGGCGTGGTTATCGGCATCCTGACGGCCACGCTGGTGGGCACCATGATCAACGGCATGGGCGAGGCCTTCACCCGGTCGGTCTCTTCGATGGGCTCCGACGTGCTCTTCATCGGCCGCTTCCCGTGGATGAGTTTCGAAGACTACCGGGTCTATCGGAACCGGCGGGACATCACCTTCGCCCAGTACCGCGAACTCGAGTCCCGCATGACCACCGCCGCGGTCATCGCCCCGCAATGCGAGGCCTTCCAGGCTTCGGTGGCTTACGAACGACGCCGGGCCAAGGGAGTCTGGCTCCTCGGAAACACTCCGGAATCCTTGGTTATCCGCGGCCTCACCGTCGCAAAGGGTCGATGGATCAGCGCCTCCGACGTCAGTTCGGGCCGCCCGGTTTGCGTCCTCGGATCCTATCTGGCCGAGGCGTTCTTTCCGAACGACAATCCCTTGGGCAAGAAGGTGCGCATCAATGACACGCCCTATGAGGTCGTGGGAGTCATCGAGAAAATGGGCAGTATGCTGGGCTGGAACCAAGACAATCAGGCCGTCATCCCCATCTCCCGTTTCCAGGACGACATCCAGCGGCGGCCCGACTATGTCATCACGGTCAAGGCTCTGAGCCCCGAGACCGTCTCCGAGACCCTGGAAGAAGCCCGGTCTCTCTTCCGCAGCATCCGCAAGATCGAGCCAGGTCGCCCCGACGACTTCGCCATCAATCAACAGGAGGCCATCACCAAATTCTTCGACGGCTTCAAGGCGGTCTTGGGCACCTTCGGATTCTTTGTCACCGGCCTATCCCTCTTCGTGGGTGGCATCGGCATCATGAACATCCTGTTCGTCTCGGTGGCCGAGCGGACCAAAGAAATCGGCATCCGCAAGGCGCTGGGAGCCAAGCGTCGGTCCATCCTGACGCAATTCCTGATGGAGGCCGCCGGAATCACCCTCTTGGCCGGACTCATCGGGGTCGGGCTCGCCTGGCCCATTTCCTGGAAAATCGGCGAGATCGCACGGGCCAATGGCTCCGTCTTCGAAGCCCGCATGTCCTGGTGGATCGTCGCCCTGGCGCTCTTCGTCTCAGCGGCCACGGGCATGGTGGCCGGTTTCATCCCAGCCTGGCGGGCCAGCCACATGGACCCGGTCGACGCGCTCCGAAGCGAATAGCCATGAACCCCCGACAGATGACCCCCTGGCGCGAACTGGTCGAAATGGTGCGGATGGCGGCCAATGCCGTGAAGACTCACGTCCTCCGGTCGTCGCTCACCATTTTGGGAGTGTTCGTCGGCGTGTTCTCCATCATTGCGGTGATGACCGGCATCCGGGTGCTGCAACAGAACTTGGAAGACGCCATGAACGGACTCGGTGCCAACACTTTCCAGTTCCAGCGCTTCCCGGCCATCAGCTTCGATGAGGCAGATTGGGAAAAGTTCCGGCGACGGCGGCGTTTCCGCATCGAGGACCTGAACCGCCTCGAACGTCGGGTCACGCTGGCGCAAGCTGTCTCGGCCAATGCTAACTTCGGCTCGGGTGAGGCTTCCTCGAAGTACGCCCGGACCAACCCCAACATTCCAGGAAATGGGATGACCCCCGAAGCCTTCTCGACCCAAAATCTTACTTTAGGCGAGGGCCGCGGATTCAGCGCCGCCGATGACGACAGCGGCCGATTGGTCTGTGTTCTCGGATTCGACCTGGCCGCCAAGTTGTTCCCACGGGGCTCGCCTTTGGGAGAATCGGTGAAGTTCCAAGGCATTAGCTACAAGGTGGTGGGTGTGCTGGCCCAACGCGGCGCCCTGTTCGGCCAAAGCCGCGACAACTTCATCGCCGTGCCGCTGGGTACCGCCCGCCGGCTCTATGGCGAAAATCTTTCGGTGCAACTCCAGGTGCAGGCACCGAACCGCGACACCTACGCAGAGATGGTCGAACAAGCTCGAGGCGTCATGCGGGCAATGAGACGGGTGCCTCCGGGCGACGACGACGATTTCGAAATCGTCTCCAACGAATCCGCCGTGGGCCAGTTCCGCAGCCTGACCTCCGCCATCCGCCTCGGCGTGGCGGCCATCAGTAGCATCGCCCTGATCGCCGCGGGCATCGGCATCATGAACATCATGCTGGTCAGCGTCACCGAGCGGACCCGCGAGATCGGCATCCGCCGGGCCATCGGAGCCCGCAAGCGCAGCGTGATGCTGCAGTTCATTGCGGAGGCGGTGTTGCTGAGCGAGGTGGGCGGCGCCCTGGGAGTCGTCGGCGGCATCCTCTTCGGCAATCTGCTCTCCTTCGTGGTGAAGGCCCCGCCAGTCATTCCGTGGGACTGGGTGGGCATCGGCCTGGCGATCTGCTCGGCCGTTGGGATCCTCTTCGGCACCTACCCCGCCTGGAAGGCCGCCCACCTCGACCCCATCGACTCGCTGCGCTACGAGTGACGCAAGCCAAATGGGTGGGGCACAATGGATCGCCCCTCAGCTCTGGCTGAGGCGCTTGACCGGTGCGTCGTGGAACATCGTGTGAGCTTCCTGCAGAATCGCGGCCAATCCAGCGGCGAACGGGCTGCGTCGAATCACTTCGTTGAGCCGTGACCAGTCGAGCTTCTCGACGTGCTCGCCGGGGAACCAATGATCGGCGTTGCCCAGCATGTTGTAGCGGAATTTCGCCCAATCGGTCAGCTCCAAAGGCTTGGCGTAGGTCCAGATGCGCAGGATCTCCACCAGATTCACCTCGCCCGGCACCTCGACGAATTCCGGAAGCCCGGCCCACCAGCGGCGGCACCACTCCGCCCCCAGCACCCGCTCCATTTCTTCACGCAAGCGCCGGTCGATGGGCTCGACCACCTGGGCGGCCTGTTCGTAGTGTTCAAGGCCGGCGATGTGCTCGTCAAAATCTGACGGTTTGGCCGCGCCGAGGGACAGCGTGTGCACCTCCGGGCGGGCCAGGCAGTAGAGGTCGTTGAACTGCATGGGCGTCAATGGCGCACACAACGAACGCATCTTGGGCAACTCGAGGTAGAGTTTCCCGCCCTTGTCGTTTGGGCTGATGATGAAGACCCCCATGTCGCGCTGGGCCGCTTCGGCCACGCAGACGCGGTTGAGGTCGTTCACGAAGTACCAGTGCACGTTGACGTAATCGAACTCATCGCTACGGATCGCCTCGGAAATCACATCCGGCGTGGCGTGGGTGCTGAAGCCCACGTGACGCACGCGCCCCTCGCGCTGGAGCTTCCGGCAAACCTCTAGGCATCCGCCCTTCCGGAGCGTCTCGTCGAGGTGTTGGCGGTTGTTGATGCCATGGATGGACAGCAAGTCCACGTAGTCCTGCTTCAGGTAAGCCATGGAAGTCTCGAAGGTCTCCAAGAACTCCCGGGCTGTCGGCTTGGGCATCACCTTGGTCTGAAGGATCATCGACTCGCGCGGATACCGCGCCAGCACGGGCCCCAACTGCATCTCCGAGGAACCATAGCCCCGGGCCGTCTCGATATGGTGAATGCCCAGTTCCATCGAGCGAGCGAGGGTCGCTTCCAAGTTGGCCTGTCCCGCAGCGGGCACCTGATCCCAGGGAATGTCCGACCAGGATTGCTGGTAGCGCATGCCGCCGCAGGAAAAGACAGGCATCTGGATTCCAGTCCGGCCGAAACGACGATACTTCATGGGGTCCGAGGATGCCTACTCCATCGCCGGACAGCAAATCCCGACCGTGGATTCCTGGCAGCACGGGCCACCCTGCACCGCAGGTTGTTGGAATCCAGACTCGGTCCTCCACTTGACCCCGAAGGCGACTGGCGTTTTGGTGGTGCTCTTGAGGGCGGCAACCCTACCCTCCATCCAAAGCCATGATGCACGAAATCGAGTACGAGATCCGCGGAGATGACCTTCAATATGTCGAGGTACTGCTCGACCCCATGGAAGCCGTGGTGGCCGAAGCCGGCGGCATGATGTTCATGGAAGAGGGCATCGAGATGGAGACCATCTTCGGCGATGGTTCCCAACAGCAGAGCGGCTTCATGGGAGCGCTCCTGGGTGCTGGCAAGCGGCTCCTCACCGGTGAGTCGCTCTTCATGACCGTTTTCCAGAACCGCTCGCCGCGGAAGTCCCGCGTGGGCTTCGGAGCGCCCTATCCCGGGAAAATCGTCGCGGTGAACCTGGCCCAACTCGGTGGCGAACTCATCTGCCAAAAGGACTCATTCCTGTGTGCCGCCAAGGGTGTGAGCGTGGGCATCGCCCTGCAACGCAAGCTCGGAGCGGGCCTCTTCGGCGGCGAGGGATTCATCATGCAACGCCTCCAGGGCGATGGATGGGCCTTCGTCCACGCGGGTGGCACGTTGATGGAAAAGGTGTTGGCCCCGGGCGAAACCCTTCGGGTCGACACCGGATGCGTGGTGGCTTACCAGAACTCAGTCGCCTTCGACATCCAGTACGTGGGCAAGGTCAAGACGGCGCTCTTCGGCGGCGAAGGCTTGTTCTTCGCCACACTGCGGGGTCCGGGCAAGATCTGGATCCAGTCGCTGCCCCTGAGCCGATTGGCCAACCGGATCATCGCCGCCTCACCCGCTGCGGGTGGAAGCCGCCGCGAGGAAGGCTCCATTCTCGGCGGCTTGGGCGGTCTGCTCGACGGCGACAATAGTTGAAGACAGGGGTGCCAGGCACCGCCCCCGATCCAAAACCACCCCATCGGAGGCGCAATACCGCACTCCGTCATCGGAATGTCACCGACCCGACCGCTCGGTGAGTATTCCTGCACCTTGACGTTTATCCCCCGGCCGGCATTCTGACCGGCCCTACTGGAGGGAAACGGCCATTATGCAGCACATCCGAAATATCGCGATCATCGCCCACGTCGACCACGGCAAGACCACCCTCGTCGACTGCCTTCTGAAGCAATCCGGAACCTTCCGCGCCAACCAGGCTGAGACCCAGGTGGAGCGCTTGATGGATTCCATGGACCTGGAAAAGGAGAAGGGCATCACGATCCGCGCCAAGAACGCCGCCTTCAAGTACAAGGACTCCCACATCAACATTGTGGATACTCCGGGACACGCCGACTTCGGCGGCGAGGTCGAGCGCATCATGAACATGATCGACGGCGTGCTGTTGGTCGTGGATTCGGCAGAAGGTCCGCAGGCTCAGACTCGCTTCGTGCTGCGCAAGGCGCTCGAGGCCGGTGCCAAGCCCATCGTGGTCATCAACAAGATCGACCGCGACAACGCCAACCCGAAGAAGGTGCTCGACCTCGTGTTCGAGCTCTTCATGAGCCTCAACGCGACCGACGAGCAGCTCGATTTCCCCTTCATTTATTGCTCGGCGAAGATGGGCTACGCCAAAGCCGAACTCACCGACGCCAGCGACACGATGGAGCCGCTCTTCGAAGCCATCGTGAAGCACATCCCGCCGCCCCGCGCCAAGGCAGGCGAAGGATTCCAGTTGCTGGTGGCCAACCTCGACTACAGCGACTACATGGGTCGTATCGCCTTCGGCAAGATCGTCGAAGGACACCTCAAGGTGGGCGATCCGGCCATTTGCCGCCATGGCAACGGCAAGATCACCAAGGGCAAGATCACCATGCTCTACCACTTCGAGGGCATGAAGCGCATCGAGATCTCCGAGGCCGGCGCCGGTGACATCGTGGGTGTGGCGGGTTTCGAGAACGTCTTCATCGGTGAGTCGCTGTGCGACAGCGAGGCGCGTGCCGCCCTGCCCTACATCCCCATCGATCCGCCGACCATTCAAATGGAGTTCGCGGTCAATGACGGCCCGCTCGCCGGACAAGACGGCAAGCTCGTCACCGCCCGCCACATCTGGGACCGCCTGGTGAAGGAAATCCGCACCAACGTCGCCCTGCGCATCGCGCAAACCAGCGATCCGAAGATTTTCTCCGTGGCCGGACGCGGCGAGATGCAAATCGCCATCCTGGTCGAGCAAATGCGCCGCGAAGGCCACGAGGTGCTGGTTAGCCGGCCCGAGGTGCTCTGGAAAAAGGGTGAGAACGGCGATCCCTTGGAGCCCATCGAAAAGGTCTTCGTTGAAATCCCGAGCGAAAATCTGGGTGCCGTCATGGAGAACCTGTCCTTCCGCAAGGGCCAGATCACCAACATGACCCACACCGGCAATCTCGTGTCGGTCGAGGCGCTGGCTCCGATGCGCGGCCTGATCGGTTTCGAGACCGACTTGGTCAACATGACCAAGGGCATGGGCGTGCTGAGCCACCTCTTTCACGAGTACGGTGAAGACCGCGGCGAGATCGCCGCCCGCAAGAACGGCTCTCTGGTTTCGATGGATGCCGGCGAAGCCACCTCGTACGCGCTGAACATGGTGCAGGAGCGTGGCCGCCTCATGATCGAGCCGGGTGATCACGTCTATATCGGCATGATCGTCGGCGAAAACGCCCGCGAGAACGACATCCCGGTCAATCCGGTGAAGGAAAAGAAGCTCACCAACATGCGCTCTCAGGGCGACGGCAAGGGCATCCAGCTCAGCCCGCCGCTGAAGCTCAGCTTGGAGCGTGCGCTCGAGTACATCGACATTGACGAGTACGTCGAGGCGACCCCGAAGAACCTGCGCCTTCGCAAGAAGATCCTCGATGAGAACCAGCGCAAGCGCTCCGAGAAGAAGCGCTCGATCCGGTTCGTGGAGGAGTGAACCTTCCCAGGGCCTCGCGCCCTTCGGCCTGAGATCGGCCTACAAAAACCCGCCCCTGACCGGGCGGGTTTTTTTATACCTCCGAGCGACCGCTTTCGGGGGGCTCGGAAGGAATCCCAGAGCGCACGGCCCAAAGCATCGGCTCCAGAACCCGGTACCGGGCTTGCAGATCCCCGATGAGCGTCGTCAATTCATGGGTTTCGGCCCGGCGCACGGCCAATTCCACCGCCAACGCCGCCTGTTTCAGATCGTGGAGTCCAAAGATCGAAGACCCTCCCTGGATGGAATGCGCACACCGCGCCAGCGACGGAAGATCCCCAGCTCCCAAAAGCTGCGACAGGAGCTCCATTCGGCTGCGGGTGTCGGTGAGGTAGGAGTCGAGGATTTCCAAGAGCCCACCCAGACCAATGTCTCGCGACAAATTCTCGACCGCCTGTTGGAAGCGTCCGGTATCGCCGTTGGGCTGCATGGGCATCATCCCCGGTGATTGGTCCATCCGGGTCAAGCACAGGATCCCCCGGGCCGGTGGGAGCCTTATCCACAGGACCCACGGCACGCTGGATCCGTCTGGAGCAGAAATGAGGATGAGAACAGCGCGCCTACCCTCGATTTCCCTCCTCTAGAACAACTCAGCGCAGGACCAAATCCAGCCAGACGTAGGCCGCCCGACGCTCGGCCTCGGGGAAGTCATGCCCGGAATCCGGCGTCCTGAGCACCAGACGGGATTCCGCCCCGTGCAAGGCAAAGACCGGAGCCACCACCTCGAACGCCTTGCGAATGCCGGCTATTTCAAAATTGTCATCCCGAACCGGTGAGTTTGAAAACACCCCCCGCGGGGCGATGGCTCCCAGGACCTCGTAGAAGTCGAACGGAATGCGATTGGCGTCATTGCCATAGACCGTCCGGATCCGGGGCATGTACCGATCACTCGTCCAACCGGCCACCCGGCCACCATAGTAGTGATGGAATGGAGTGAAACCGCAACTCGTCACGACAGCCTTCAGGCGCGGATCGAAGACGGCGGTGAAGAGCGCATTGTGCCCGCCGAGAGAATGGCCAATGACGCCGATCCGCCCAGCATCCACCTGCGGCAGCGATTCCAGCAGATCCACCGCACGCAGGTTGTTCCAAACCGCCTTGATGGAACCACTGGCATGATGCGCCCCCTGCTTGGCGAACTCATAAGGATATTCACCGAAAGAGGGGTAATCTGGGACGAGGCACACATAACCCCGCTCTGCCAACTCATGGGCATAGTGGAGCGATGCCCGTCCACCCAGGCCCGCGGGCTCGTCCTTGCCCATGTCGGTGGTTTGATGCAGGCAGAGCATGGCCGGAGCGCGCTGTTGCAGGTGTAGCGGGATGAGCAGCCAGGCAGGAACTCGGTCGCCGTGCTCAGGGGAGAATCGGATCTTGCGGCGCAAGTACTTCGCCGACGGGGTCTCTCCCAGCTCCTCGACCTCGAGAGGCACACGAGCCGAGGCACCGGGCAACGGACCCATCGCCTGCTGGAGTCCGGCCCGGATATGGGCTGCCCGCTCAGCCCAGTCACCGATGTTCGACACTGGGCGAACGGTCCCCGATGCGTCCCTCACTTCCATCAGCACGGAATGGTCGGGGTAAGGAATGGCCTGGGGCGCGCCGGCCATGGGATCTACGGCGCCGGCTGCCTGCAGGCCTGCGGCCAAAGCCAGAGCCGCCCGGGAGACTCGGGGCGGATGGTAGGCGTTGGTGAGAGCGTCCATTACGGTTGTCAACACTAACGCAAAAACCCGGGTCGCATTCATAAAAAAAGCGGCGATCCCGAAGGATCGCCGCTCGCGTGAACCGATCAACCGCTTACTGCTTCAAGCGGTAGAACGCCGAAGCGGAGGTCGCAGTGAGGGTGACGGAGTTGTTGGCCACACCGCTCACCGGGCTCCAGGCGGATTCCGAAAGGGAAACCTTGGACTCGAGTGCATACGGCTCGGAACCCGACCACGAGAGGGTGATCGAACCATCCGCATTGCGCGTCAACTTGATGACCGGACGGGTCGGTGCCGGGGCGGCCGCACCGATGAGGATCGGGAGGCCATCCGGGCTGGGCCCACCCAGGGCCACCATCTCCGCATCCGACAGCTTGCCAGAGCGGATTTGCACGGAGCTGACAAACATCTCACGACGCTCGTCCTGGTCACCGTCACCGAAGAGGATGGCGGTGGTGGACAAGGAGCGGCGGGGATTGTCGAGGCTCTGGTTGGCAGTCCAATCGTCCTGCTTGATGCCGTCGACGAACTTGGTGACCACCGGAGGGGTGGCCGCCATGTCATAGGCCGCAACGACGCGGTGCCAAGCACCCGCCGTGAAGGCTCCAGTGCCGATGTAGCCATTGCCACCTTGGCCGAAGTTGTTGCCCTGCCAGAACAGGTCGCCGTCGTCAGTGTTGGCCGACGAGCTGGTCTGCCACAGCGAGGCGGCACCCGGACCCGTGGTTCCGACGAAGAGGTCGAAAGCCAAGGTGTATTGATTGACGCGGCTGCCACCCCCGTTGGGGTTGATGCGGTGCGTCATGATGTAGCCGATCTTGTTGGAGAGATCGCCCGGCACACGCATCACGCGGACGTCCTGCCCACCGATAAGATCGACGCCGAGTTCGCTCGCGAGACCGAACTTGGTGCCTTCCTTGGTCAGGCCGGCATCACCGTCGAGGTAGGCCAGCGGAGCGCCGATGGACGCACCGAGATCACCAAAATCGAAGTCCCACTGACCGGTCACCGTGCTCGTGGGCAAGGCGATGGGAATGCCGGAAGCAGTCGGGGCACCGAGGAGGAGCAGCTGGGCGTCGCTGAGACGGCCGGCGCGGACCTGGATGGAGCTGACGAACATCTCGCGACGCTCGTCCTGGTCGCCATCACCGAAGAGGATGGCCGAAGGACCCATGGCGCGGCGGGCCGCATCCAGACCTTGGTTGGCCGTCCAGTCGTCCTGCTTGATGCCGTCCACGTACTTCACCACCACCGGCGGATTGGCCGCCATGTCGTAGGCCGCCGCAACGCGGTGCCAGGCTCCGGCCGTGAAGGTGCCACGGCCGTTGTAGCCGCCGCCGCCCTGACCGAAGTTGCTGCCCTGCCAGAACAGGTCGCCGTCGTCGGTGTTGGCGCTTGAGCTGGTCTGCAGCAGCGAGGCCGCACCCGGTCCCGAGGTCGCGACGAAGAGGTCATAGATGATGGTGTACTGGTTGACCTTGCTACCACCCCCGTTGGGGTTGATGCGGTGGGTCATCACATAACCAATCTTGTTGGAGAGATCGCCCGGCACCTTCATCACGCGAGCGTCGCCACCCGGGAGAGCCGGCACGCCAAGCTCACTGGCCAGACCGAAGGCAGTGCCGGTCTTGGTGAGACCTTCGGCTCCATCGAGGTACTGAAGCGGAGCACCGATGGACGCACCGAGATCACCGAACTCGAAGTCCCACTGACCAGTCACCGTGCTGGTCGGCAAGGCCACCGGGATACCGGCGGCGGTCGGAGAGCCCAACAGGGCCAACTCGGCGTCGCTGAGACGACCGGCGCGGACTTGAATGGAGCTCACGAACATCTCGCGACGCTCGTCTTGGTCGCCATCACCGAAGAGGATGGCCGACGGACCCATGGCGCGGCGCGGGGCGTCCAGACCTTGGTTGGCAGTCCAGTCGTCCTGCTTGATGCCGTCCACGTACTTCACCACCACCGGCGGCGTGGCCGCCATGTCGTAGGCCGCCGCAACGCGGTGCCAGGCTCCGGCCGTGAAGGTGCCACGGCCGTTGTAGCCGCCGCCGCCTTGACCGAAGTTGCTGCCCTGCC
>Ga0315907_10008324_pt1 | contig 10663 bp, 7 predicted proteins | sample LakEriMetagenome_3_FD_203525 | JGI IMG/M metagenome (GOLD analysis project Ga0315907, IMG submission 203525) | Freshwater fungal communities from buoy surface, Lake Erie, Ohio, United States - Buoy 12 MA123 | ecosystem: Environmental > Aquatic > Freshwater > Lake > Lake biofilm | place: USA...
CCCTTCCCTCCGGTCAATGGCGCCCAAACTGGAAACAACTGTTGTATCAAATATATGTTCAGTCCCACCTATGCCATTAATTACATCACTGATGATCCATGCCAAAGTCTTTCACAAGGGACGAAGATGAGAATAGAGAAGGATAAAAAGAAAGGACTCACTAAATAATCTATTTTTTTAAGCTACGAGCTTATTTGCTCGTAGCTTTTAATTAGTTTTAGTTATCAAGATTCTTATTATACTGAACCTGGTCAGACACTCGATCTATGAACCCATCTTTATTCAACCCATCAAGCATATTTTCTTGAAGGTACTCATTTCTTATTTTTTTGACTAGGTAATCTACAAGCTCATGAGGTTGCTCTTTGTATTTCTTATATAAGTTTGTTGAAGTATTTTGAAATGAGCCTGAATTTGATGGAGGGTTTTCTGATTGATACTTAAGAACGCTTAAGTATTCAGTAGCCGCCTTATTAGCTTCATTAAAGATTATTTTATCAAAATGTTCAAAGCTTCCTTGGGCACCCTGGAGTCTTTTATAGAGATCATCTGTTAAGGGATAGGGGTGATTTATGTTTGTTAAATGATGTTTTTGTTTTGGGGCATAAGAATCTAATTCCTTATATGTTTTTTGCGCACTGAAAAATTTATCTCTCTCACTTGTATAAGGGTTTCTCGCAAAAGCTTCCCCTGTTGGTGAGAGTGTTGCATCCAAAATCATCGTTTTGAAGATTAGATCTTGCTTTGCACTTCTACTTTCCTGGGCAAGCTTATCCCACTGTACAAGATTTTTTATTTTATCAGGATCTGAAAACAAATTCACCGCTCGACGACCATACTTTTCAGAACTTTGTCCCAGAAGATAGCCAAACCCGGTATCAGCCCATTCTTCTTTCGCTGTAGAAATTGCCTTTTTTCTTGCTGGCTCAAGTCCACCTGTACCAACACTGGACTCAATATTAATACGAGCAAACTCGTCCGAGAACGATCCTGGGAGTTGATTTTTGAAAAGTTGTTTAAGTAAGTTTTCTTGGAGTTTTCCTTTCACTTCGTTATCACCAGAAAGAAGTTTGTCCAAATTTTCACCAGCGAAGTCTAGGATAGTCGAGTTTTCAAAGATCGTTTTATTGAAATTATCGCGATTATCTAAATACTTTGCCATTAAATCATTGAGCCCTTTTTTCTTTATTTCAATATATTTCAATTTTATTTCTTTATAGGGTTCTTTTAGGTTTTTTATTTCATCCTCGATTGACCAGGCAATCTGATTTTTAAAAGACGTAGAAAGCTCATTGTAAATTTGTCCTTTTAAAATAATTTTGTAGAATTCAGATTTATTAAAATCTACCTCTGTTTTAAATTTGCTAAAGTTGTCACAATCACTTTTTAGAGAGGTGAGGGATTTTTTATATTCATTTGCACCGGACTTCTCAACAAAATCTAAACCTTGATAAATGTAATTTGCTAGTCCATCTAAGGTGAGAGGAGCTTCACCCGGCTTCGTTTTTTTGTTCGCCATAAATTTGGTATACATTTTTTCAAGACAGGTATGACCAAAAGCATCACCAAACTTTGCCATCTCTGAATTATTAGTACCTGAGAGTACCTGAATTTTCTCGTTAAGGTTTTTATGCACAACCTTTATGGCACTAGTTGTTTGAAGATTTTTAAATTTTTCACCAAATCCCTCTGCTGTCTTCCCAGACTCAAGGTCTTTATTTACTGCCTGCTCATATACCCATAATATGAGCTCAGGGCCTTTCAAATTTTCAGGTGCAACAAGATTATATTCTTTTATTAGTTGATCAGCGGTTATTTTATTTATTTCATTAATTTGATTCGTGCTAATGTATCCACCATTTTGACTCATGGACGTTAATGAAATTTTCGATTCATTTATGAGTGCCCGTGGAAGGAAGTAAGAGGTTGCAGCATTGGTGCATTTTTGTTCAATCTCTGCAAGCGTAGTACTTGTACTCAGTTTATTTATCTCAGAGAATTTATTTATATCTTTCAATTCTTTTTCAAAACATTTCTGTACCGTTTGTTTCACTCCATTAATTATTTGAGGGTCCTTTACAAATTTTATGTCACTAAAAGGTGAAACCTTTCCTTTTTCTTTTGGATTTATTAATTCTTCGATGGTTTTTAAATAAGAGATTTCTGCAATTTCAGGAGCAGAAGAGATCATAGCATTTTTTGCACATTGAGCGAATTGAATATTTTGGTCTAAATATTCTTTGGCTTCTTTTCCAGTCTTGAGCTTCCCTTCCTCACCTACATCATTGAGAGATTGAGCAAAAGCTTTGTCTGTGCATATTTTATAGTCTTTTAATATTTTTGTTTTCATCTCCTCTTTGACACCAGCTTTATCAAGCTGTTTTAACAAGGTGCCCTCAATAACTCGTCGTGCAGTTTCAATCATCATGATTGGCTCACAAAGTGTTGCATCGACAGTATATTTCTCAGGAGATAATTTGTTTTTCCTTTCTAATTCCGAGTAACAAGGGTCAAAAGCCTTTTCAATGATTTCTTGAGATGTCTTAATGAGATACTCATTATTTGGATCGTAATTTGTGAGTGGATATTTATTCGTTTGCTCATTTAGTAGAATCTCGTCGTTTTCAATCGCGGGTTTCCAGGTTTTTTCAAAAAGAGATTCATTTGAAGGGAGTTTAATTTCTTTGTCTTTAATTGATTTATCATCTCCAATAATTAAAATAAAGTTATCTCTAAAATCCTTTGTCTGTAATAGGGTCAAAGAAGCAACTGCTCGACTTGTTTTTTTTGTGGCTTCAACAGCACACTTTTCTAATGTTTCACTTAAAGTGTTTTGATCAATTTCTTCAAAATAAATTCCCCCTCCATCGTCACTGAGCTCACCTTTGATTCCTTTTAGAAAGCGCTTGTTTATCTTGTTGTTTTTATTTAATTCATTTTTTGCACATGATTGAATTGATTCCCATGTCTGTTTCTGCAAAATTTCAGTTGCTTCTTTTGTAAATCCCATATCTTCCGTACTGGCGATGACCTGCTCTTTTGATATAAATTCAATAGAACTGAAAATTGACTGAAACATGCATCCTTGAATAACTTGCATATCACTGCTTTCGGCATCTTCTTTTAGAGCATTTGGAGCTAAACAAGGATCATTCCCACAGCGAGGAGAATCTTTATTCCTTTCCTCTTTACAAAATTTTTCCTTCCTCATCATTTGAGTATACATTTGCTTTTTTTGATTTTTTTCATTGTAGAGGGCATATGTTTTGTATTTTTCAATGCATAAATTGAATCGATTCCCTACATAGCTCTCTAGATCTTTTTCTGCTTTTTTTCGATTTTCCTCAAAAGCTTTAATTTGTTCAGGTGTTTTCTTTTTTAATTGCTCCGCTGTCAGTGTGGGTAGTTTTTCTTTGAGTTGTGTTTTTACAACATAAGGGATCAATTTTTCACCAATTTCGATTGGCGCATTGGTGGCCAATACATGAGAGGCATAATCTGAAATTTCTGATGACAAATCTGAGTTGGTTTTAATATCGTTTAGTAATTTTAAGCTTTTTAAATCATCAATAAAGTTCTTTAACTTCTCAGGTCGATTTTTTACATCAGGTTCTATTAAGGATCCAAATTGTTCAGAGATTGTGTTTGTAATACCGACATTGGCAATTTCTTTGACTGTTTCAAGTGTCAATTCATCTTTCTTGTTGTTAATACTATTGATGAATGTATTCTTGTATTTTCTACTTATGCGCGAACTAATTTCTTCCAGCTCTTTTTCTGAAATCATTCCGGGTGGCTTTGGCGCCATACATGATTCTATCACCTGTACTTTGATAAGACTTTTGATGAACTTCTCACTTTCCTTTTGCCCGCCACAATTTAGATATGCATCAATAAGCTCATTAGTTGAAATAATACTTTCTTTTCTTTTTTGTTCTAAATAGCCATTGTCATCTAGTTTTTTTAATTCTTCTTCCCAGTTTTGTGGATTTGTAATTTTCAATATATTCCTATATTTTTCCTCGATAATCTTCTTCGTTCCACGATTTCCCATACTTTTAAAAAGTTTTGCTTTTAGTCCTTTCTTTTCTCTAAATTTGATGAGATCCATTCCCTTGAGATCATTCACTTCTAATATTAATTGACTGTAATAAGGCATATTTTCACAAATATTACTTTCATCTCTTTTTACGATTTCACCGACATCTTTTATTAGCGTGTGAAAATCCGGTGTAAAATTTTTATCGACCTCAAGACATTGCTCAACTCCCTCTGCAACTTCTTTACTGCAAATTTCTTTTGCTCTTCTTCTAAGTTGATTTATAAAATTCAAATCTTTTGTATTTGGATCACTGTCCTCAGAAACAATGACAAAATCTTTGATATTACTTACTTTGAATGTTGAGATGGACCTGTCTTTTTCCTCAAAGCTTACTTCATAAAATTCTTTCTTATCTTCCGTTTGTTTTTTTTCATAGCTGATGAAGAACTCTGGGCAACTTTGAATTGGGTTAATCGTCCCTTTATTTTGAGCGAAGAGATGAGAAGACGATAATAACAAAATTCCAATACTGATCCATTTCATGGTCTATCCTTTAAGTATCGACAGATCATTTTCGGAACTAATTCGGAAGTTCTTGAGTGTTTCAGTGCGTGCTATGGCTAAGTGGCTGAATTTATGGGCGGGGAATAAGCTGGTATCTATGGTTTATTTCGAGGCTTCTTTTTATTATTGATATTAATTCTCACTCCGACATTGATCATATGAGTTGTCTTGGTCGGTGTGTGCAGATTCATATAGCCTGCATTGAAGGCAACAGGTGTATTTCCAATTTTGGTTTGGTGTTCGAGTCCGATATAGAGGCGATTTTGATCATAACCTCTAGCTCCGGCCCACTGAGTTTGGTTAAGTCTTAAAAAGACTTCATCTTGGAAGATAAGGGACAATTTGAAATTCTTATTTTCCAAAAGCGGGATGGCGATTCTTAAACTCTGTCTTAATCTAAGATTGAGCTCATCATAGTTTTCTAAAACTCTTTCTTCGAGTCTTGTGGAAGCAAGGTAGACCACAGGTGAATCGGAAATTTTGCCTTTGAAGGTGATCATTTGAAAAAGACGTTGTTCATTAACAATCTCGCCCTGGCGCTCTTGGGTGATAAGGGCATAACCTACCCAAAGGGTCTTTTGTTCATCTAGGTTATAACCCAACATAGGCCTAAGGATGAATTGAGAAAAATCTTGAGCATCATTTTTAAGGCGATAATGCCATTCTATAGTGTATGGAAATTTTGTTTGCCTTGATTCTTGTGAACTAAAATCATCAAGCTGGCCATCAACTCTGAGCCAGCTCCAGGCCGTGTGGTCAGTATCATCTTGAGTATAAGCTTCTGGAGAAAAGCTCACAAATGTTACTAAAAGGGTCAAGAGAAAGCTGAGGGGGATAAATCTCATAACCATATTTTAGCCTAACCTTTAGCTCTAAACCGGAACTTGAAAAAATGAAAGACCCATTTATTTTTTGTAAAATGATTATACAGCTCAACTCGCCCTATTATCCGTGGGCTTTAGCTGCTGAAATATCTTCTGTTTTTCTGATATAAAAACTCAAAATAGTCATGAACATTGAGATCCCGAGAGCGATGTAAAAAGCTTTAAAACCCATGTAAGGAAAAACAAGTGCTGAAATAAAGGCACCAATTGAAAAGAAAAAAAGCGTAAAAATACGATGGATATTTATATCCCGAGACTCTTTTAATCTAACATTCTTATATTTTGGAAATAAGGTAGCAACGAGGTGAAGCCCAATATCAGTTGAAAGTCCTGTTAAATGCGTTACGCGAATTTTTCCGAAAGTGGTCCAAGTAACGAGACTATTTTTTAGTCCACAAATAAAGCATAATAAGGCAATGACCACAAATTCCATAAATTGATAACGATTATCCACATCAAATTGTTCAGTCGTTGATACGAGTCCACTTTCACCAAATAAAATGACAACTGCAATAAGTGCTGTAATAAAACCTTGTACCAGATAGTATGAAGGGCGATTATTTTTTCTCGCCCCAGTTTCAAGAACAAGAGAAGTGACAACTCCGCCTAAAATAAAAAATGCGGGAACAAGGATAAGTTCAGTACCAAATAAGTAGTCACTGTGGCCCATGGCAATTCCGGCCTGAGTACCGAAACCTGTGACATGGGAAACAAATTTACCCGTGATAAGAAAGCCTGCGGAGTTTATGAATCCTGCTTTAAAAGCAGAAAGAAGCCACAAGAGCATTTTATCTTTCTTGTAAACATCTGCCACATTATCACAATGTATCATAGAGACTCCCTTATTTATTAATCGAGGAATTCAACAACACCAGTAGAGATGTCATAAAGGGCACCCACAATTTTGATTTCACCCTTGTATTCCATGTCTTCTAAAATTGAAGAGCGTGACTTCAGATCAGAGACACCTAAAAGAATATTTTCTTTTGTCACATGAGAGCACATGTCGTTTTCAGAAGCATTTGGATATTTTGTTTTGAGGGCCGGGATACAGCGCTGAACTTTATGGGTAATAAAATGTAAGTGGCCTAAGTCAACGTTTGCAATGGCACCTTTAATAGCACCGCACCCTGTATGTCCAAGAACGACTATAACCTTGGCACCTACAACTTTGCATCCAAACTCAGCTGATCCTAGGATATCTTCGTTTACGACATTACCTGCAATTCTAATACTGAACACATCACCTAGACCTTGGTCAAAAATGAGCTCTGCTGATGTTCTTGAATCCATACAGCTAACAATCACAGCGAAAGGGTGTTGAGATTCTGAAGTTTCGTTGACCTGCTGGAGAAGGTTTCGGTTCATTTTTAAGTTGTTTACGAAGCGCTGATTTCCATCTTTCAATAATTTAACTGCAGAAGCCGGCGTAATCTGGTTTTGCATTTCTTTCGTAAGCGTTCTCATTTTTTCACCTTATTAAAGATTGTTAGAGTTTTATTCCATTGAATGACTCATCGATGTATCATGCCCCAGAACCGAAATTAGATCAAATCGATAATATTCAACTGATGATTCGATTTTTACGAATGATGTGAGTTGGGTGGGGCTGCTAATTAAAAGCTAAAGCCTAAAGAAAAACCTGCTGCAAGCCCAGTCATGGTCCGACTAGACGTATTTTTTAGTTGTTGTAAATTTAACTGACCACGGAAAAAATAATTTTGATTAAAATGTAGATCGTATCCCGTGCCAAGTTCTACACCCTGAAAAGTTAAAGAGGTATTAGAAAATTGATAAGTGCGGTTTGAAAACCCACCGTAGAAGAATATTGCTCCTCCTGGTGCTGATTCAATGGAACTATCGAGCAGCTCAGCTTCAATTTGGTAGCCATTGGAAAATGGAAAGTATCTTCCTCCAAAATCAAATCCCGTTATTTCTGCATCAATGGATGTGGATAGTGGGAATAAGAGGCTAGCTGTTAAGGCGATATCTCTGGTGAAGAAAAAATCACCACCCAGTTTGCTTGATATTATAGTTGAAGTGGTAGAGGCATCAAGTGTTGAATTTGTTGCTTTGGTTTTAATAGAATTTGTATTGTAATTTAATTCAGCAAAAAGATTAAATCTTCTTCTTTCTTTTTGGTGTCCTGTTTCCGCTTGCGCGGAAAAACTAAGCCACAAGCTTAAGATCAGAATGAGCTGTCGTTTCATCAGTTTTTGCCAAGGATCTAAGGTAAAAGTAGAAATCGCCTTTTATTTTTAGGCTTTGTGAAGAAACCGACTTCTTAGCGAATTTTAATCTTTCCGCCAAAAGGGCAGGAAGAGCTGTAAGAGTTGTCTCCTGCATACTTTCTGTCAGTAGAGGAAATAATTGAGAGAGATTATTAAAATCCATTGCCTGCAGATATTTAATAGATTCCTCTTCAAATTGACTAAAGAGAGCCTCGAATCTTAATGAAGCGGAGAGGCCTATAGCATCAGCAAGAGCTTCTGCTTTATCAGTTTGAATAAAAGCATAGATATTTTCTAGTTTTTCCTGCTTTATTTTAACTTTCTTATGACGCTTAAACTGTGAAGCTTTGATTAGAAAATCCAAAAGCTCTGTTTTAGAAAATCCCTCTCCGTCATTTTGGAAATCCATGGCCATAAGATGATCATTTTGCAAGAGTTCAGCTAACTTTGATTCATCAACCATGTCACAAAGGAAAAATTTCTCTTTTTCTTTCGCTTCGGCAAGAAGATTTTTTATTTCATGGACTGTCATGCTTTGAACTAGATCAGTGACCACAATGGAATAGAGTTCTGTTGGAGAAAGAGAAGCTATTTTTATTAACTTAATGAGTTTAACTGTTTCATCCATTAAAAACGTTTCATCTTTCAGAATCCCTGTTCCTTCCGTCACAATAAAGTGTTTAAAGCGCTCGCTTTTTTCACTTTCCATGTTTTTTAAGAAAATTTCTTTTTTCTCACTCGGAAGTACATCAAGAAGAATAGTGAGGGATGAAAAGTCCTCTACCATAATCTTAAGAAGAATAATTTCATTGAATATTTTTGATTCATTTTGGATCAAATTTCTTAAAAACTGACTGGCATGAACGTATGACTCAAATCGATCTGGGATGTTACTAAGCTCACGATTCTGTGAAGGATAATTTTCTGCTAAGTTTGGCGCACTTACATTTGGCTGGCCAGATGAGGTCTGAACAGTTTTTGATTTGATGGTCTCAGAGAGATGACCTAGCCCACCTCTTAGCAAAAATGTGGAAACTAAGCTTAATGTCAGGATGATTCCTGCAAATCCAAGTAGGACCATTTTATAATTCTGATCCCAGAATTCTTGGAAAGCTCCCTGTTTCATATCAATTTGAAGCGGTTTACTTAACGCTTCCATGAACTGATTACCCGTTTCCTTTTTAGGATAGGGGGCCGCATCTTTATTAACATTGATTTTGAATTGACTATCACTCAATTGGGGATAATTATTTTTAAGAATTTTTTGGAGCGCTTGTTGTAAGTATTCTGATTTATAATTGATATCGTAGTAAGAAAACTCTATTTCCAATTTATTTAATGAGAAAATAATATCTTCTTTTGTTGCCTGCCTTAAAGGAGATAAGGTCATGCCTTCTTTACCTTCAACAAAAAGTCCAGGTAGTCTTAGGCCATCTATCTTTTTCCAATCTTCTTCGCTTACACCTAAATTATCTTTTAATTTCTTTTCATTAATTTCTATATCAATTTTGAGGTTAAATTCATTAAGCCCTGTTGCTCTTGAGATCTCTTTTGCAATTTGTTCTTTAATCTGTAATTTGGCTTCTTGTTCAGTAACTTGAATGAATTTATTATTTAATAATTCTTTGGATGCAAAAGCATTCAACATGTGAGCAAAAATTGTTATTATAATTATTAATATTTTCATTTTATTAGTTGTAATCTCAAACTTATTCTTCTGTTTAATTCTTCATTACTTTTTTCTTCAGATGAAATTTTTCTCAAGTTTCCATGTCCGGCAACGACGAGATTATTCCTCTCTATATAGTTTTCGGCTAAATAGTCATGAACATTGAGGGCCCTTAAAACTGACAATTCCATATTGGTTTTCCACCACCGCGTTTTTTTATTTTTTACGGGTGTCTTATCTGCATGTCCTTGAATTTCTAGAAGGTATCTACCATCAATCTTTTTTAGTTTTTCAACAACTTCATCCACTGCGGCCTTGCCTTGAGCGGTTAAGTCGGTCTTTCCTTTTTCAAAAAAGACTGTCTTTTTAAAATAAATATCCACAAAGGAACTACTTTTATGAATTTCTAAACCTTGTATGTCTTCTAAGGCTTCTAGTGTGTATTGATAGTCAGCATCGATGTCATCCACCTTGTGCTCTTCAGCGGGTGTTCTATCTGAGATAACCCCTTTAGTTTCAGTAGCTGTTTTCTTTTCCATTTGCTTTTCGATGGCATAAAAAATAATAAAAAAGCAAAGCAGCGCAGTTACCATATCCCCATAACTTAAAGCCCAAGGCGCAGAGTCTTTTTTACGCTTTTTTCTCGAAGAAAAGATGGGTGTAACCTTCAGGACCTTTGAGTTCATGCCGCTAGCTCCTCATTGGCCATTGGAGAAAGGTTTGAATCCTTTAAGAAATGCTTTCTTTCAAAGGGAGTTAAGTGACTTAAGAGGACTTCCCGTATGTAAATAGGATCATGCCCTTGAGACATGAGGATGATCCCTTCTGCAATCAGTTGACGTATTTTAATGTCACGATGGCTTCGAATATGAAGATTATCTGCAATGGGTTGCAGAACATAATTTGAGAGCAAAATTCCATAGAGGGTAGTAACTAGGGCCAGGGCCATAGATGGACCGATCGTACTCATATTATCAGGGCTATTGATCTGCTTTAGCACCGCTACTAATCCAATAATGGTACCCATCATTCCAAAGGCTGGCGGGTATTTGGCGATAATTTCGATTTTCTCCACCATCTTCTCATGCCCCTCTTGACGTTCAAGCACCATACTTCCCATCAAGGTTTGCATTTTCTCCGCATCAAATTTATTCTGCAGGAGCTTAACTCCATCGAGAATAAATGGATGATGATTATCTGAAATGTCTTGTGGTTTGAGTTGCCCGTAATAATGTTTCTTTGAAATATCGACCAGCTCTCTTGTGATTCCAAC
>Ga0315907_10008326_pt1 | contig 10660 bp, 8 predicted proteins | sample LakEriMetagenome_3_FD_203525 | JGI IMG/M metagenome (GOLD analysis project Ga0315907, IMG submission 203525) | Freshwater fungal communities from buoy surface, Lake Erie, Ohio, United States - Buoy 12 MA123 | ecosystem: Environmental > Aquatic > Freshwater > Lake > Lake biofilm | place: USA...
GTTGCAAGTGATTGTCCAGTCATCGCGCGAGAGGCTAAGTGCTTACTGATGTTTACATCGTTAGCGATTCCACCCAGATAAACAATCTGTGAAACTCCGGCACGCTCTGCAGCTTGAGCAAAGTTTTTTGCCATCTGAGATTCAATCTCGTCAAAGTTTGGCCCTAAGTTAATTGAGTGCAAGAGATAAAAAGCGGTGTGAACCCCAGTTAACGCCCGGTCCATGTCAGCAATGTTTTCAGCACTACCCTCGCAAATATCTACTTTAGAAGCCCATGGTTGGCCAAGGATCTTGTATTTATCACGCACTAAAATTCGAACATCGTTATTTTCTTCAACTAGCGTGCGTACTAAACGGCCACCTACGTAGCCAGATGCACCTGTGACTAGGTACTTGCGGTTTTGATTGGGCGAGGACATGACGTGAAGCCTAGACTTACTCCATGGAAAAGACATCTCTTAAGCCTCGGGTTGTAATACTCGGTGCTGGCTTTGGTGGGCTCACTGCTGCCAGGGCTATGGCAGATACTGCCCATGTCACTGTGGTGGATCGCCACAACTTCCAAACTTTTTTACCACTTCTCTATCAGGTCTCCACAGCAGGTCTTGCAGCAGATCACGTTGCTCATCCAATTCGCGGTGCGCTTAGAAAAAGTGGAGTCCAGTTTCGAATGGGCTCTCCAATATCTGTGGATCATAAGAATAAAACTATTAAATTAGATAGCAGTGAAGTTTTAGCCTTTGATCAACTCATTGTTGCACTTGGTTCTGTCACAGCAGATTTTTCAATCCCAGGAGTTGCTGAGTATGCACTTGGAATGAAGAGTGTGAGTGAAGCGTTAGCTATTCGCGCTGAAGTTATGCGCCGATTTGAAGATCTCTGTCGCTTTGAAGATGACACTAGCTTTTCAATCTCAGTCGTTGGCGGTGGACCAACTGGAGTTGAGATGGCTGGAGCATTTGCTGAATTAGTTCGTGGTCCGCTTAAAAACGATCAAGCCCATGCCGCAGCACATATTCGAATTAATCTTATTGAAGCAGGCCCTCGAATCCTGCCTATGTTTTCAGAGAAGTTATCAGCTCGTGCTAAAAAAGATTTAGAAAAACTCGGCGTGAATGTCCTCCTCAATACTGCTGTTGCTGAATTAAAGCCAAGATCTATCATCGTTAAAGATGGTAATGAAATTGCTTCAGAGGTAACTATTTGGGCAGCTGGCGTTAAAGGTGAGCCTGCTGGTGGATTATTGAATCTGCCACTGGTCAGCACGCGCATTGATGTTGATGAAAGTTTGCAGGTTAAGAATTATCCAGGCATCTTTGCAATCGGTGATATCTCAGGTTTTGTAGGAAAAGATGGACGTTTTCTTCCAATGGTTGCACCTGTTGCAATGCAGCAGGGCCGCTTTATAGCAAAGCAAATTAAGCGCTTAGCTGATGGAAAAGCGCTAGAGGCTTTCAAATACATTGATAAAGGTTCTATGGCCACCATCGGTCGCCATAAAGCAGTTGTTGAAGTAAAGAATTTCCGCATGTCTGGAATTCCTGCTTGGTATGCCTGGCTTTGGTTGCACTTGTTCTACTTGGTTGGTGGCCGAAACAAGATTGGCACAATGGCTGACTGGACCTGGAACTACTTAACTTTTGATCGCGGTAATCGCCACATCATGGATTCGCAGTAATGCCTGAATATATAAATCTTCGAAACCATCAGGTTTATAACTACGAGTGGGATCACGAAGGTGAAGCCGTAGTTCTACTTCATGGTGGCTTGAGTAAAACATCTAGCTGGGATTACTTAATGGTTCCACCACTTGAAGATGATTTTCATGTCTTTGCATACGATCGCACAGGCCATGGTTTCACTGGTGATCAACCTGGAAGTCTCCACTTTGAATTTCAATGCCAAGAAGCAATTGCATATTTAGAAGATGTCGTGAAAGAGCCTGCTCATCTCATTGGCTATAGCGATGGGGGAATCATTGCTCTTATGGTTGCGATTAAGCGACCTGAATTAGTGAAATCAATAGTGGCAATTGGTGCTAACTATCATTACAGCGCACCACTAAAGGATTTCTTGGAAGCCCGAGTGTCTGAAGAAGACCAAGCTGAATACAACTTAATTTCACCTGATGCTCCCCATACCTTGCTAGAAAAAACCATACGCATGAATGAGATTTGGAAGACCGAGCCTGAAATTTCCCTAAGCGAGATTGCGTCTATTCAGTGCCCTGTTTTAGTTATGGCAGGTGATGACGATGTGATCGCTCACGCTCACACAATTTCCCTCTATGAAGCTTTGCCGCTTGGCCAATTAGCAATTATTCCTGGTACTTCTCATGGTCTAGTGAAAGAAAAACCTGCACTCTTAATCGCAGTAATTATGCAGTTTTTAGAAGACCTGAGCTATCCGATTACTCGCGATCCAATTCGGCGAACTAACAATCAATCGGAGTAATTTTTCCTGTCGCAACATCATAAATTGCACCGCCCACTGAAACACCCTTATTAAGTAAACGGTAATTGCGAACTGCATTCACATCTTCAATCAAAGAAGCCTTCTGATCGGCAACGGTTTTAAATTCAAGTTCTGATGTGTCAATGCCGTATTTGGTATCAATCTCACGGTGAATTTCTGCCTCATCCACTTGTGCCATTCGGCAGTTGGTGTGAGGCATGATCAAGATTCTTTTAACACCCAACAAATACGTGGCCAAAACCAGAGTACGCAAAACGTCATCAGTCACACGCGCACCAGCATTACGCAAAATCTTGGCATCGCCAGAGTTCATACCGATAACTGAAAGCGGATTAATGCGTGAATCCATACAGGTGACAATTGCTAAGCCTTTTTGGGCTGTGCCAGTTAGACCTGAGTATTTGAAAGTCTTGATGTATTCATCATTGGCTGCCAATGCATCAGCAAATTCATCAAAAGGAAACTTTGACATCATCGCCTACTTCCTTTAACCACGAGCCCCCCGTCAGGATTGAACTGACGACCTGCGCATTACAAGTGCGCTGCTCTACCACTGAGCTAGAGAGGCCTACGTGCGAACACGTATCGATCTTTCGACCAGCGGCAATTATGGCAGTGGAAGGGCAAAGTCGCAAAAAGGGCCCGATTACCGCACCAGCGTGGTCAATGGCAGACTTGCGCCCATGATGACGAATTACTGGATGAGTCCAGAAACAACTGCAGTAAATCGTCTACCGATGCTCAATATCGAGCATTTAGAAAAGATCAGCCTTGATGGAACATGGCGTTTTCAACTTCTACGTTCTCCACGTGAGCCTTTAGGTCGCAAGTGGGCATCAATCCCAGTTCCCGGTTTATGGACGATGCAAGAAGAAAGTAATGTGTTTTTTGATAAACCCATCTACACAAACACTCAAATGCCTTTTGAAGAACAACCACCTTTTGTTCCAGAGGAAAATCCACATGGTGTCTATGAGAGAGATTTCGATCTGCCAGATGGTTGGATGGGTAAGCGCATCGTTTTACACCTTGGCGGTTATGAATCTGTAGCAGTTGTATTCATCAATGGCGTTGAAGTGGGTCTTACTAAAGATTCACGCCTTGCTGCTGAATTTGATGTTACACGTTTTGTTAAGCGTGGCAACAACGTTGTGCGCATTGATGTTACAAAATGGTCTGATGCAACTTTCATTGAGGACCAAGACCAATGGTGGCATGGTGGAATTACTCGTTCAGTAAAACTCTTTGCAACTAACAAGGTTTTCATTGAGCGTTTCTACACAACTGCAGGTCTTGAAAAAGATCGCACCACAGGAACTCTTGATATCCGTGCTCACATCGCCTCAATCGATAACATCTCAACGCACAACTACACCTTGCGTGCATCCATTGAAGAGCTACCAAAAGTTAAAGCCGCAAACCTTGAATCAACCTTAAAGACTTTCCAATCCCCTAAATGGACTGAGCGCGCTGAAGAGTTAAAGGCAAGAAGTGATGAGTATTTCCATGGCAAGTTTTGGCATGGCAATATGCCAGCAGATGCCAAGAAAGCTATTTTGGAAAATGAACCATGGCCAGCGGGCAAAATCCATCTAAATACCCGCATTCCTAAAGTTAAAGCCTGGTCAGCAGAATCGCCCAATCTCTACACCCTCCACGTTGAACTCATCGATCCTGATGGCAACATCGTTGAAGTCTCACAACAAAAGATTGGCTTTAGATCAGTTGAAGTAAAGGGTCAAGACTTCTTAGTTAATGGCCAACCAGTAATGTTCTATGGCGTTAACCGCCACGATTTCAACCGTTACACAGGCCGCGCACTTACTCGTGAAGATATGCGTGAAGACTTACTAGAACTCAAGCGTTGGAACTTCAACGCTGTTCGCACATCTCACTACCCCAACGATGCAGCTACCCTAGATCTCTGTGATGAGCTTGGTTTCTATGTCATTGGTGAAGCAAATATTGAATCTCACGCATTCATTGCATCAATCTGTGATGATGCAAAGTATTTAACTGCATTCGTTGATCGAGTGGGCAGAATGATTCAACGCGACATTCACCACCCTGCAGCAATCATGTGGTCACTTGGAAATGAATCAGGTGCTGGAACTAACCATGAAGCAGCTGCAGCATTTGCTCGAAGCTTTGATCCATCACGCCCACTTCACTATGAAGGTGGCATCCGTGGTAACTGGATGGGTTCACATTCACTCACTGATGTTATTTGTCCAATGTATCCAGCTGTTACTGCAATTAAAGAGTATGCAACTTCTTCTAAAGCAGATCGCCCATTGATTATGTGCGAGTACTCCCACGCTATGGGTAACAGCAATGGAACTCTTGCTGAGTATTGGGAAGTTATTGAAACAACAAGAGGTCTGCAAGGCGGATTTATCTGGGAGTTCTGGGATCACGGTCCAGTTCAAACAATGCCAGATGGTTCAAAGCGCAACGCTTACGGCGGTGACTACGGTGAGAAGAAGCATGATGGCAACTTCTGCTGCGATGGAATGGTTTTCCCAGATCGCACCGCTAAGCCTGCCATGGCTGAATTTAAGGCTATTGCAGCCCCTGCCAACATCAGCGCAGTAAAGGCATCAACTGGATCTTTTAAAATCTTTAATAAGCATTTCTTTAAAGATTTAAGTGAGTATGAAGTGAGCTGGACTATCACTCGTGATGGCCTCATCATCGATAGTGGCAAAGTAAAGCTGCCTAAGGTTGCACCACGTAAGACTGTTGCATTTAAAGTTTCATCAAAGCATTTAGCTAAGGCCGATGGCCCAGGTGAGCGCTTTATTACTTTCACCATCATCAACATTGATAGCACCCCATGGGCTCCAGCATTTACTGAAGTTGGTTGGAATCAAGTGGCTCTGCCTTCACGTGCTCTAACAGTTAAGAGCGCAAAAGACTCTGATGAATACACAAATGTTCTAGATGATTACGGTCAGATTGTTCTGCCACGAGGAGTTGTTGCACCGACGCTAACTCTTTGGCGCGCTCCAACTGATAACGATCGCATCGGACATATGGCAACTAAGTGGAACCGTTGGGGCTTGCGCGATATGGATCGCACCGACTGTGTTGTTTCACAAAATCGCACCAGCACTAAAGTCACAAACACGTGGCAGACAAGTACTGGAATTAGCATTAAGCACGCACAAGTAATTACTCCTGTGGCCGATGGCTTTAGAGTCAAAGAGTCTGTGACTTTGCCTAAGGTGCTCACAGATGTTGCTCGTGTTGGTATTAACTTCGAATTAGATGGCGCGCTCACTGACGTAACCTGGTTTGGTTCAGGTCCTCATGAGTCATATCCAGATCGAAAGATTGCGCGCATTCACCGCTTTGTTTCTAGCGTTGCAAATCAATACATTCCATATGTCAGGCCACAAGAAAATGGTGGTCACACCGCAGTGCGCTGGTTTGAGGTAACAGATGCAACTGGGCATGGAGTTCGAGTCCAAATGGGTAAGCCATTACAGGTCTCTGTAACGCCTAATAGAGCAGTTGATTTAGCTGATGCCACCCATGATGTCGAAGTAAAAGCATGTGGCAACGTCGTTGTTCATATCGATGGAGCACATCGCGGAGTTGGTACATCATCATGTGGTCCAGATACTTTGCCTAAATACAAAATCAAACCAGGCCTACACACCTGGGAATGGACCCTTACTTCAATCTAAATTCAGTGGCCAACCAATGGCAATTGGATATTTGCAGCTTCGACCATCTCCAGATGATTTTCCGCGTGCACGTCGCCACATCCATGGCAGTGCAAAAGTAATAAACCACAAAATACTGACTACTACTTTAAATATCTTAGGTTCAGGCTTTGCAGGTGGCAGAGGATCACGCCAACCCGCATCAAATGGGAGTTCTAGAAGTTCAAGTACTGCATCTGCAACGCGTTCATGACCCAGAGCATTTAAGTGCAAGCGATCAAAGGCCAAGAATCTTTTATCACTAAATGCCGGTTCTTCATTTGCATCAGCAATAATCGCGCCAACTTCCTGCGCAACGGCTCGAACATTTCGATTAAACCCACCAAAGCGCTCTTCCCACATCTTGGCAGAGCGTCCTGTGTTTCCTGTGCGCTCTAAAACTGTGAAAAGCAAAATCGTTGCACCTGATGCAGCAAGGCGTCTAACAGCATCGGCATATTGTTTTAAAACAATCTCAGCTTTATATCCAGGTCTAATAACATCATTTGCACCGGCGTGAAAAGAGATAAGTGTGTCGGGTCCAGTTACTTGGGCTAGCGCAGCTTCAATTTGTTCATCTAGAACTTGTCTAACAAGTTTGCCGCGAATAGCTAAGTTGGCATAGGTGAAATCTGGATGTGCTTTTGCCATGCCATCTGCAACGCGATCTGCCCAACCACGGTAGTTGCCATGTAGTTTTTCATCAGACATACCCTCGGTGTAGGAGTCACCGAGTGCGATAAAACGAGTGTAAATCACTTACTTACCCCTTACGGCGTGCCTGATCTATATGAAAGAGCGCAATTGATGTTGCAACAGATGCGTTCAAAGACTCAGTTGATGCACTGATAGGAATAGAAATAACCAGATCGCACTTCTCACGAGTTAAACGTGCAAGGCCTTTTCCTTCACTGCCAACAACAATCATGATTGGCTCTGCAGCAATCTTCATTGAAGCAATAGTGTCTTCGGATTCTCCATCTAGGCCCACAACAAAGAGGCCCATCTTCTTAGCTGCATCAATAGTGCGAGCAAGATTTGTTACCTGAGCAATTGGCATACGGGCAGCGGCTCCAGCTGATGCTTTCCATGCAGATGCAGTCATTGCAGCAGCGCGGCGCTCAGTCATCAAAACACCTGCTGCGCCAAATGCTGCAGCACTTCGAACAATGGCACCTAAGTTACGTGGATCTGTAACACCATCAAGTGCAACAACAAGTGCTGGATTTTTAGCACGAGACATAATCTCTTCAAATGATGAGTATTGGTAAGGCTTAATAGCTAGAACAATTCCCTGGCTATTAGGTGAAATGCCTTCAACTTCAGCGCGATGTGCTTCGCGAATTGGAAGACCTAAGTGAAGTGCCAACTTTAATGATTCTGCAACACGATCATCAACATCAATGCTGCGAGCAACTAACAACTCTGTTGCTGGAACTGCTTCACGCAACGCTTCTAGTACTGCGTTACGACCTGCAACGATTTCACCTCTTGGGCGATCACCACGTGGTGCACGTGAAGATGCAGAACGAGTCATCGTTGTTGCACGTGGTGAAGTTGAACGCGTAGAAGGAGAACGAGTTGCTTTTTTCTCAGCAGCTTTCTTGCGCTTTGCAGCTGCGTGATAAGGACGATCTTCAGCTTTAGGAGTTGGGCCTTTGCCAGTTAAACGCTTCTTATTCTTTCCACCAGTACCTGCAGATGGACCCTTTTTTGATTGGCGGATTGCGCCTTTGCGTGATGAATTGCCGGCCATGGTTAACTCTTTTCTTCCATTGACCAACGCGGCCCTTGTGCTGTGTCCTCAATTGTAATTCCTAAAGCGAGTAGTCCATCACGGATGGCATCTGATGCAGCGAAATCCTTACGCTCACGTGCAGCTGCGCGCTCTTTTAGCGCTAACTGAATAACACCATCAAGTGCTGCGCTGACATTTCCTGATGCGCTTTGTGGGTAATTGGTATCAAAAGGATCACAGCCCAGAATCTGCAGAGCACCGCGAATCTCATTGGCATTTTTAGCAATTGCCTTTTTATCACCATCAGTTATTGCCTGGTTTCCAAGACGTAGATTCTCAGAGATCGAAGCTAATCCTGCTGGCACAGCTAAATCATCATTCATTGCCGCGCAAAAGGCATCGGTAATTGTTGGCTCTGGCTCTGTTCCAAGAAGTTCCACTGAGCGAGTTAAGAAGTTTTCAATACGACGAAATGCCACAGCTGATTCATCAAGTGCTGCCTCTGAGTACTCCAGCATTGAACGATAGTGCGCACTGCCTAAATACCAACGCAGTTCGATTCCACGAACGCGCTGCAAAATAGTTTCCACTTGCAAAGTATTTCCAAGAGATTTACTCATCTTTTCACCAGCTTGTGTAACCCAGGCGTTATGTAACCAGCGGTTAGCAAATTTATATCCAGCTGCCTCAGATTGCGCGATCTCATTTTCATGGTGAGGGAAAACTAAATCTAAGCCGCCACCGTGAATATCAAATGCCTCACCAAGATAGGCGTGTGCCATTGCAGAACATTCCAAGTGCCAGCCAGGTCGTCCTGCTCCCCATGGTGTTGGCCATGATGGATCTCCAGGTTTTGCAGCTTTCCATAGTGCGAAATCACGTGGATCTTTTTTATAAGTTTCATCAGCATCTGCAGCTGGTTGTAGATCATCAAGCTTTTGGCCAGAAAGAGTTAAATAACGCTTAAGTTTGCGCACCTCTAAATACACATCGCCATTGCCAGGAGCATAGGCAGCGCCATTAGCAATAAGTTTTTCCATCAACTCAATCATCTGGGTGATGTGACCAGTTGCCCGTGGTTCATAGGTTGGCGGCAAAACATTTAAGGATGCAAAGGCTTGCGTAAAGATTCGCTCATACTTCATGGCAACTGCCCACCATGGTGATTTTTCGTGGACAGCTTTGTGCAAAATCTTGTCATCAATATCAGTGACGTTTCTAATGAAAGTAACGTCATAGCCTGACCATGTCAGCCAGCGGCGCAAAATATCAAAGTTAACTGCGCTGCGAACATGGCCAATATGTGGATGTGATTGAACAGTTGCACCGCACACATACATAGAGACTTGACCCGGGATCAGTGGCTTAAAGAGGCCTACTTCACGGGTTGCTGTGTCATAGAGATTGAGTGCGGACATTTGCTAATTCTACTGCTTAGAAACCAGAGCAGTTGCAATGGCTGCGATGCCTTTGCCTTCACCAGTTAAGCCCATGCCATCAGTTGTCGTTGCAGAGACTGAAACCTGCACGCCACCCAGAGCAGATGAAATCGCTGCGATTGCTTCAGCGCGACGCTTACCGATCTTTGGACGATTACCAATGATCTGCACACTCACATTAGAAATAGCAAAGCCTTCTTTTTTAACTAAAGCTGCGCACTCTTGCATTAAACGCGTTCCAGAAGCACCTGCATATTCAGGGCGATCTGTTCCAAAGTTAGTTCCCAAATCCCCAAGAGAAGTTGCAGCAAAGAGGGCATCACAGATTGCATGTGCTGCAACATCGCCATCAGAGTGTCCTTCAACGCCTTGCTCATCTGGCCAGTGCAAACCAGCCAGCCACATGTCTTTTCCCTCACCAAATGCATGTGCATCAGTTCCAATACCGCTGCGAATATCGCTTCCTAAACCTAAATGTGAAAGGGCGGTGTTTAAATCAGCAGGAGTAGTGATTTTTATTGCTCGCTCTTCACCTCTGATTACTTTTACTTTTCCGCCCACTGCTTCAATGAGTGCGGCATCATCTGTTGCATCATCCCCGGATGCATGTGCATCGCGAAGAGCTGAAGTTTTAAAACCTTGTGGGGTTTGAATGCTCACTAACGTTGCGCGATCGGGGGTTGAAACCACAAAGCCATCGCTATCAGTTACTTTGATTGTGTCCACAACAGCCAAGGCTGGAACCACTGCCACTTCACCGTTATGTAGTTGGGCAATCACTCGGGTTGCTAAATCAGTACTAGCTAACGCTCTGGCAGCATCATGAACTAAAACGTAATCACCCGTTGCTACAGCCAGGCCGTTTCTCACACTGGCAGAGCGTGTGGCACCACCAGTAACAACAACAATGCCTTCACCGAGTAGTTCACTGATTTGTTTTTCAAAGCCGGTAGGGGCTGTGACAATGATTTGATCAGCAACAGGGGCCAGAGATGAAACGGCATGTTCAAGCAGAGTGCGATCTGCTAATTGGATAAGAGCTTTAGGAATGCCTGCGCCAAATCTTTCACCACTGCCAGCGGCAGCGATGATGGCGCTAATAGACATTGTTAGGAAGCGAGAACCTCGTCAAGGATTACTGCAGCCTTTTCTTCATCAGTGCGCTCTGCAAGAGCTAGCTCTGAGATAAGGATCTGCTTCGCCTTGGCGAGCATGCGCTTTTCACCAGCTGATAGACCACGGTCTAAGTCGCGGCGATACAAATCGCGAACAACTTCAGCAACCTTAATAACATCACC
>Ga0315907_10008327_pt1 | contig 10660 bp, 7 predicted proteins | sample LakEriMetagenome_3_FD_203525 | JGI IMG/M metagenome (GOLD analysis project Ga0315907, IMG submission 203525) | Freshwater fungal communities from buoy surface, Lake Erie, Ohio, United States - Buoy 12 MA123 | ecosystem: Environmental > Aquatic > Freshwater > Lake > Lake biofilm | place: USA...
CCTAAAGCGAAAAAGCCAGAGCTAGCCAACTAGTTGCTCGGCCAAAAGCTCTTTGACCCTTGGAACAACCTTGGTTCCAAGTAGCTCAATGGACTTCATCAGCTTGGAGTGAGGCATCGGTCCTGTTGAGTACTTCAAATCAAATCTTTGAGCACCAACAGCCTTGATCGCGTAGGCCATCTTCTGAGCCACGGTCTCTGGCGAACCGACATACAAGCTGCCGTTATGAACTTCATCCAGATAGTGACCTTTTGTCATTGGACCCCAGCCGCGCTCTTGACCGATACGACCAAAACTTGCCTGGTAGCTTGGCCAAAGTTCTTCGATAGCTTGCTCGTCGGTTTCTGCGATGTGACCTGGGGAGTGAATGGAGATTGGTCTTAGTGCATTACCGAATTTTTCCATCGAGTCGCGATACAGCTTTGCAAATGGTGCAAATCTGGCCGGGTCGCCACCGATGATTGCAAGCGCGAGTGCAGCATCTAATCTTGCGGCACGAATCACAGAGTCAGGGGAACCTCCCACTCCCACGCGAAGAGGAATACGTCCCGATTCAGTTTTTGGGTAGACCTCTTGGTTGACCAGTGGAGCGCGCACGGTGCCAGACCAAGTCACTGGCTTTTCCTTTAGTAGCTCAACTAGCAGTTCGAGCTTCTGCTCGAATAGATCTCCATAGTCTGCAAGTTCATATCCAAAAAGTGGAAAAGATTCAATGAAAGATCCGCGACCGGCGGTGATTTCTGCTCGACCATTTGATAAAGCATCCACCGTGGCAAAAGCTTGGTAAACCCTAACTGGGTCTTCTGAGGACAAAACTGTGACTCCAGAGCCAAGTTTGATGCGCTTGGTCTGGGTTGCAATTCCAGCAAGAACGGTGTCAGGGGAAGTTACCGCAAAGTCATCTCTGTGGTGCTCGCCAATATCAAAGCTATCTAGGCCAACGGCCTCAGCGTGAACGGCCTCGGCAACTACGTTTCGAAGCACCTGGCCGGCAGTTTCTGGGGTGCCGTCGTCCTTTAGGGTCATATCCCCAAAGGTGTCTAGACCAAATTTGATCTCCATTTGCTTCACTTTCCTAGAGCTTTCTTACCATTGACTAACTAAAGCCAACTCTAAAGCTGTCGAGTTTGTTCCCGAACTACCTTGTGAGAATGCTCCAAACCACTTGAATTGCCTTCATGGTGTCTGCTGGGGTTTCTTCCTGAGCTAGGTGTCCAGACTGAGGAATCACGAACAGGACCGAATCCTTGATCATGCTTGCGAGCGCTTCGGTATCGGCGGTTGCAACCACTGTGTCGGTATCTCCTGTAATCAAAAGCGTTGGCACGGTGATTTCATCCAGACGGTCTTTGACATCAAATGCTCTGGGGGCTCGGTTGAATTCCCAGAATCCCTCTTCCCAGCCGATGACACTAAGTGGTTCGCGGTAGCCGGCTTTAACTTCCTCAGTGATTAGGTCTTTGTTGTACCAAGATTCATTGAGTAGATCCATGCCACTGGAGGCAATTGATGACACCAGCAGCGGGCCTAAGTGATCAAGTTGTGGGATGCTAAACACCCAGTTCAACCAATTAGGTGACCCACCGGTTGACAAAATAGCTGGCGAAATCAGAATCAGACCTTGGATTGCATCTTTGTTATCCACCACGTATTGAGCAGCAAGTGTTCCACCTGCGGAATGCCCGACCAAGATCACATCTCGCCCGCTGCCAAACTCAGTGATGAGCTGATCAAGAATCAGATCCTGACCTATCGATCCGTAAGGGTTCTGCCCTTCCCAGCTGGTAGGTCTTTCAGAAAGTCCGAAGCCTGGTCTGTCATAGGCGATGACATCGCCTAATTGACTCAGGGGTTCGGTCAGTTCTCTAAATGAGAAGGTGTTAGCACCGAAGCCGTGCATAAGGAAAATAACTGGAGGATTTGAACAATTGTTACCTTCTTGGCAATCAAAATCAGTTTTTTCGTAGTAGATCTCAATGCCTTGGGCACTTGCGAAGGTTGCCCCCTCACCCGCTACCTCTTTATAGGTGGCAGTTCCTGTGGTCTGAACCGGTATCAGAAAGGGAACTACGAGGATCAGCGCCAGCAAAACGGCACCGATTAGTGCGAGGATTCTTGAAATCTTCATTCCTCTAGCCTAAAGGGCAAGCTCTTATGGCCCCTTTGGGGCTGGCAACTAGCTGAGAGATTCAATGTTTAGCCTTATGTGAGAAGGCCGTAAGTGGTTGGATTAGATGTTGAAAAAAATCCGCACTTCTATTTAGGGGACATCCTTGTTCAGATTAGCCACTGCCTCACTTGCCAACCGCTCCGTTGTCGGTCTATTGACCGTACTGATTGTGGGCTCGGGTCTTTTGTCCCTAACCTCTTTGAAGCAGGAGCTGCTGCCCTCCTTCGAGGTCCCACAGGCGTCCATAGTCACGGCGTATCCTGGCGCATCCCCTGAAATTGTCGATGCTCAGATTTCTTCACTTATCGAAGATGAGGTTCGAACCCTAAACAACCTCGTGACTGTTCGCTCCACATCAAGTGCGAACCTTTCGGTTGTAAGAGTGGAGTTTGATTTTGGAACTACTACTGCCACCGTCGAAGAAGAGCTAAACCGGGTTGTTGCAAACCTGAAGGACTCACTTCCATCCGATGTGAGCCCAAGGGTAATCTCGGGCTCCTTTGATAGCGTCCCAATTATTGTTTTGTCAGTTGCCTCGACCACGGGAAACAACAACGAGCTCGCCGAAATCTTGGCAGATGTTGCAACCCCGATTCTTTCTCAGGTTCCAGGTATCCAGGAGATCACCGTTGCCGGTGGCAAGAAAAAAGAAATCACCCTGGATCTCAAGGCCAAAGTATTGCGCGATAACGGACTATCTCAGCAATCCATCGTTGAGGCGCTTCGCGCCAACGGTTTCATCATTCCCGCCGGATCAATCACTGACACCCAAGGTGAGCTACAGATTGAAGTTGGAACAAACGTAAACTCTCTAGAAGATTTCAAGAAGCTTCCTCTGATTTCATCGAACACCCAAAATGCTCAGGCAGCTGCTCAAGCAGCTGCCGCCCAAGCGGCTGCGGCACAAGCTGCAGCAGCTGCAGCAGCTGCAGGACAGGGTGCTCCAGGTATTCCAGCTGCGCCGAGTGCTCCAGCAGCCCCTGCTGAGCCAGAGATTTTGACTATCGAAGATGTTGCCGTTGTCACATACGACTACGAGCCGGTGACTTCAATTTCACGCACCAACGGTTTGGACTCACTCGGTATTCAGGTGACCAAGACTCAAGATGGTAACACTGTTGCCATCTCCAACGGCGTGGAAGCCAAGATTGAAGAAATCAAGGAGAAACTTGGCGGGAACGTTGAGATCTACGCCGTCTTTGACCAGGGACCTTTCGTTGAGAAGCAGCTTGAGAACCTAACCATTGAAGGAACTTTGGGACTGACCTTTGCAATTTTGATCATCTTGGTGTTCTTGGGCTCGATCAGATCCACCCTGGTCACCGCAATCTCGATTCCGACTTCCCTGCTGGTCACCTTTGCCGGCTTGCTGGTTTCTGATTACAGCCTGAACCTATTCACCCTTAGCGCGCTAACAATTGCGGTAGGTCGAGTGGTGGACGACTCGATTGTGGTTATTGAAAACATCAATAGGCACCTCTCCTATGGTGAAGAAAAGAAGAGCGCCATCATTCAGGCCGTTAAAGAAGTGGCCGGAGCGATTACCTCGGCCACCATCACAACCGTGGCCGTATTCCTACCGGTAGCTCTAGTGGGCGGAGTGGTTGGAGAGCTGTTTAGGCCCTTTAGCCTGAGCTTCACAATCGCGCTTCTAGCCTCATTGATTGTCTCTCTAACAATTGTTCCGGTGCTGGCCTACTGGTTCCTGAAGACGCCAAAAAATGTAGTTTCCTTGGACCAGATGTCCGAAAGCCAGCTTGCTTCAAAGATGGAGCAGGCTCGCGAAGTAGAAGAGCAAAAAGAGAAAAAGAGCTGGCTGCAGCGAGGCTACATCCCAGTTTTGAAAACCACTCAGGCTCACCCAGTTATCACCTTGATTGCATCGGCTGCGGTTTTGGGCTTTACCTTCTCGCTAGTTCCTCAGCTAAAGACCGACTTCATCGGTGATTTCGGAGGAGACACCTTCTCGGTTCGCCAAGAACTTCCAGCCGGAAGTACTTTTGAGCAGCGCGATAAAGCGTCGAATGTTGTTGAATCACTAATCCTCGAGCAAGACGGTGTTGAAACAGTTTTGGCAACCTTCGGTGGTCGAGCCGATGGCCGAGTCAACTTTGGCGGCAACGCCAATGCCACAACCATTCAGGTCTCACTTGCTAAGGATGCCGATGGCGATGCTATCAAGGATGCCATTCAAAAAGGCATCGACGCACGCTCTGACATCGGAGAGACTTCGATCTCAGCCGGCGGAGGTCCAGGTGTTGGCGGTTCAGGAACAATCGACATAAAGATTTCAGGAACCAACGACGAGGCCCTTTTTGCAGCTGTAGAAAAGGTTCGAAGCGGCATGCTAGAAGTTGAAAACCTTTCCGAGATAACCTCTTCACTTTCAGAACAGCAAAGAACTCTGAAGATTACCGTTGACCGAGTTAAGGCCGCCGAGTACGGGCTGACCGAAATCCAGGTCTCGGGACTTGTTTCAACAACCCTTCGCCCGTCATCAATTGGTGATGTGAACATTGAGAACGAGTCAACTCCGATCTTCCTAGTTCAGGAGGACACTCCTGCCACACTCGAAGAGATCGAACAGATCCAGATTCCAACTCGTAGCGGTGTTATCGAGCTACAAGAGATCGCTGACATCAGTGAGGTTCAGGCACCTGTTTCAATCACCAGCGAAAAAGGCGAGCGGGTGGCAACAGTTGCCCTAACCCCAGACACTGATGACTTGGGTGCTGTCACCAGAGACGTCACAGCAAAGCTTGCCGAAATCGAGCTTCCTGTTGGCGCTACAGCAACCATCGGTGGAGTTTCAGCTGAGCAGACCGAGAGCTTCCAGCAGCTGGGCCTAGCCCTACTGGCGGCCGTAGCAATTGTTTACCTGGTTATGGTTGCGACCTTCTCAAGCCTGATTCAGCCGCTAATCTTGCTGATCTCAATTCCGTTTGCTGCTACCGGTGCACTTGGTCTTCTATTGATTACTGACACACCGCTTGGTGTTCCAGCATTGATTGGAATGTTGCTGCTGGTTGGTGTGGTGGTGACAAACGCAATTGTTTTGATCGACCTTATAAACCAATACCGGAAGCAAGGTAGAACCATTCAGCAATCAATCATGGATGGTTCCCGTCAGCGCCTTCGTCCAATTTTGATGACTGCATTGGCAACTATCTTCGCCCTATCGCCGTTGGCGTTTGGAATTACCGGTGGTGGATTCATTAGCCAACCGCTTGCGATTGTTGTTATCGGTGGACTGGTTTCCTCGACCCTGTTGACTCTGGTGATTGTTCCAGTTCTTTACTGGTTGATCGAAGGACGCAAGGAGCGCAAAGCTCTCAAGGGACCAAAGAAGCCAAGGGGTAAGGCAAGAAGACTTGCCGAAGCCGCCCGCTAAGCTTGCTTAGTTATGAAGTCCTCTGAGAACCTAGTCTGGATCGACTGCGAGATGACCGGTCTCGATGTCGAGAAAGACTGTTTGGTCGAGATTGCAGTTCTAGTCACTGACTCCGAACTAAACATTCTGGATGATGGACTAAGCGTGGTTATCAAGCCTCGGGAAGACTCACTTGCTGGAATGGGTGAATTTGTCACCAACATGCACAAAGAATCTGGCCTACTGGAACTATTGCCAGAAGGCTTGAATCTTGAAGAAGCTGAGGCACAGATTCTTGAGTACGTCAAGAAATTTGCTCCAGAGGCAAGAACTGCCCCGTTAGCTGGAAACTCCATCGGGACCGATCGGATGTTTATCAATCGCTACATGCCAATTCTCGATGCTCACCTGCACTACAGAAATGTTGATGTTTCATCAATCAAGGAACTTGTCCGCAGATGGTACCCAAAGGTTTATTTCCAGCTGCCTAAAAAATCGGGCGGACATCGCGCCCTTGCTGACATCAGGGAATCAATCGCCGAGCTGGTCTACTACCGTAAGACCGTGCTGGTGGAAGCCCCTGGTCCAACAAGCGTTGAGGCCAAGACAAGCGCGGAGCAAACGCAATAGAATAAAATGGCTTTGAAGCCAAAAAAGCTTCAAGACATGGTGGGTATAGCTCAGCTGGTAGAGCGCCTGGTTGTGGTCCAGGAAGTCGCGGGTTCAAGTCCCGTTACTCACCCCAAGTTGAGACTCAAAAACCCCTTCCTTAACTAGCTACCCTTATCTAATGACTTCCTTTATCGCCTCCCCCGAGGTAGCAGATGCTCTCGCAACCGGCAAGCCCGTTGTTGCCCTCGAGAGCACAATAATTTCGCATGGTTTACCAAGACCAAGAAATCTGGAAGCTGCCAAAGAGTTTGAGCAAATACTTCGCTCCAAGGGCGTTGTCCCAGCAACAATTGCAATTCTCGATGGCGTGCCAAGAATTGGCCTGGATGAAGATGGCATAAATCGCATAGCCAACGAGGACCTTGCTAAAGCTAGCGTTCGAGACATTCCTATTCTTGCCGCCAGAAAAGAGTCGGGGGCAACCACCGTTGCTGCAACCGCCCACCTAGCCTCTCTAGCTGGGATAAGAGTCTTTGCAACTGGAGGACTGGGCGGAGTTCACCGCGGCGCAATTGAAACATTTGACGAATCTGCTGACCTTTCCACCCTTGCGGTGACCCCAATAACGGTGGTTTCTGCCGGAGTGAAATCGGTTCTTGATATTCCGGCAACTCTTGAGCGACTGGAAACTTTGAGCGTTCCAGTGATTGGGTACAAGACCAAAGAGTTTCCAGCGTTTTGGCTAACCCGATCTGGATACACCCTGGACTGGTCTTTGGATTCTGCGCAGCAGGTTGCTCTCGCCATGAAGGCTCAGGATGATCTTGGCCATGGTCAAGGAATGATTGTTGCAAACCCAATTCCAATAGAGAAGCAGTGGGATCCGATTGAGCACGATCGAGTGCTAGCAATTGCTTTTGAAGCGGCTAAGAAAGCGGGAGTCACCGGCAAGGCTGTCACCCCATTCCTGCTTGGATTTATCGTCGAAGAGTCAAAGGGTAGATCGCTGGAGGTAAACCTTGATCTAGCTCGCAACAACGTTGCGGTTGCTGCGGATATTGCTAAGGCCTGGGCGGAGCTCAAGTGAGCAAGATTCTGGTAATTGGGGATGTCATCGAAGATGTCATCGTTATTCCAGAATCTGAGATACGCCCCAACACAGACACCAACTCAGCAATCCACAAGTCGATGGGTGGCCAAGCTGCAAACGTTGCATCGTGGCTTGCCTTTCTTGGAGTCCAAACGAGATTCGTTGGTTGCGTGGGTTTAGCCGATGTTAGAAAACTGGAAGCCGAGCTTGACCAAATCGGAATTGAGGCTGCGCTTCAATCAAGCGCAAAGCCAACCGGTTCACTGGTTGTTCTGGTCCAAGGAGCTTCGCGTTCGATGCTCACTGACCGTGGAGCGAACTTAGATCTAAATCTTCGATCGATTGATCCAACAGGTTTTGCAGCAGTTTATCTCTCGGGTTATTCACTTTTTGGTCGAGCTCTTGGGGAGATCAAGGACTTCGCTGCAAGGGTTAGGCAGGCAGGGGCTATTTTGGCGATTGATCCGGGTTCCTACGGATTCATCGAGGATCATGGGTTGGCAGCATTCAAGGAACTGATTTCTGAGGCCGATCTGATTTTTCCAAATCTCGAAGAAGATCAGCTACTTGGGTTATCAGGAGTAGTTGCCTTGAATGTCGTGACCAAAGGCCAAAACGGGGCTGAAGCTCACTGGGCCAACGGCCAGAGCGTTGAAGTTGCTGGCCTAGCCACCGAGTCGATTGACCCAACTGGAGCCGGCGATGCCTTCTGCGCTGGGTTCTTGGCTTCCTTGGTGGCTAGTGAGCGCTTCCAGGACCTAGGCCCTGAGCTAGTCCAAAAGGCCCTGAAATCGGGCGTAGAGGCCGGTTCTAAGGCGGTTTCGCTGGTTGGAGCCAGGCCTTCCTTCAACTCTGGAGTCTAGGTTGAGAGTTTTCCCCAGCCAAAAGCCCTAACCTTCAAGGAAACCTTCAAGTTATCCACAGGGTTATACACCTGCGGAAATAGACCCATTTTGAGGGATTTAGAGCTCGTTGGCCCGCTGGATTACAAGCTCTCGGACCCTGGCAGCATCAGCCGAACCGGCCATAGCCTTCATAACCGCACCAATGACTGCGCCGGCAGCCTGAAGCTTTCCTTCACGGATTTTTTCAAGAACATCAGGCTGTTCGGAAAGTACCTTGTCGATGGCGGCAAGCAGTGCACCGTCATCGGAAACAACTTCCAGTCCTCGCTTGGCAACAATCTCTTCGGGATTTCCCTCGCCTGCCAATACTCCGGTGAGAACTTCACGAGCTAGGCGATCGGTTAGTTTTCCACTCTCAACCAAGGCAGCAATCTGAGCGACCTGTGTCGGTGTTATCGCAAGTTCTGCGATGTCTTTATCTTCGCTGTTCGCGATTCGAGCAAGCTCACCGGTCCACCACTTTCTGGCAGCTTGTGGCTTCGCTCCAGCTTTGACAGTGTCGTCGATTTCATCTAGCAAATCCGAATTCACAACATCGCGGAATTCTAGATCGCTAAAGCCCCAAAGCTCTTGAAGTCGCTTACGTCTAATCGCAGGCTTCTCAGGAAGTGTTGCGCGTAGCTGCTCAATCCACTCCTTAGAAGGCTGGATTGGAACAAGGTCAGGCTCAGGAAAGTAACGGTAGTCATCTGCATCAGATTTTGGTCGACCGGAAGAAGTTGCTCCTCGGTCTTCGTGCCAGTGACGAGTTTCTTGGATGATTGCAGTGCCCTGGGATAGCAAATGTGCCTGGCGCTGAATTTCGTATTTGACCGCGCGCTCGATGCTGCGCAGTGAGTTCACGTTCTTAGTCTCGGTTCGAGTGCCAAGTTTTTCTTGACCCTTCGGGCGAATTGAAACGTTGGCGTCACAGCGCACGTTTCCTCGCTCCATGCGAGCATCAGAAACACCAAGGTTTTTAACAATCTCGCGAATTGAGCGAACGTAGGCAGCAGCTAGTTCAGGTGCTTCATCGCCTGCGCCATAGATCGGCTTGGTTACAATTTCAACTAGCGGAACACCGGCGCGGTTGAAATCAACCAGTGAAAATTCCGCTCCTTGGATCCGGCCAGTTGAGCCTCCAACGTGGGTTAGCTTGCCAGCGTCTTCTTCCATGTGGGCTCGCTCAATTGCAACAGTAAAGACCTTGCCCGATGGAACCTCGATGTCGATGGTGCCCTCAAAGGCAATTGGCTCGTCGTACTGGGAGGTCTGGAAGTTTTTGGCCAGATCCGGATAGAAGTAGTTCTTCCTGGCAAAGCGACCGGTTGCGGCTATCTCACAATCAAGTGCTAGCCCAATCTTGATTGAATTCTCAATTGCCTTGCCGTTTACCGCAGGCATTGCTCCAGGAAATCCTAAACAGTTTGGGCAAACGTTGGTGTTTGGTTCATCGCCGAATACGTTTGCGCAACCACAGAACATCTTGGTGTTGGTGTTTAGTTCGACGTGTACCTCTAAACCAATAACAACTTCGTAGGCTTCTAGTGCCTTCTGGTAATCCATTAGCTGATCTTTAGCCATCAGTTCACCTCAAGCTTCGGTGCAAAATCCAGCATGGACTTTGACCACTTGTTTTCAAGGAGTTTTTCGAGAACTGCTCCGACTTTATAGAGTCTTGCGTCTTGCCTTGCTGGAGCTAAGAACTGAGCTCCAACTGGAAGGTTGTCTTCGCTTGCAAGACCTACCGGAAGACTCATTCCTGGAATTCCAGCTAAGTTGGCCGGAATTGTTGCGATGTCGTTCAGATACATAGCCAGCGGATCTTCTTGTTTTTCTCCAAGCAGAAAAGCTGTGGTTGGCGCAGTTGGCGAAACCAACACATCGGCTTTCTCAAAGGCCTTGGCAAGATCTGCCTGAATAAGAGTTCTTACCTTTTGAGCGCTTCCGTAATAGGCGTCGTAGTAGCCGGAAGAAAGTGCGTAGGTTCCGAGGATGATTCTTCGCTTAACTTCTGCACCAAAACCTTCTTCGCGGGTTGCTGCCATTACCTTTTCAACGGTTGCTGCACCTTCTGGCATGACACGTAATCCAAAGCGAACCGAGTCGAAGCGGGCCAGGTTTGAAGATGCCTCAGCTGGCTGAATCAGGTAGTAGGCAGCGATTGCGTATTGAAAGCTAGGGCAGGAAACTTCAACAATTTCGGCGCCTGCTGCAACCAGCAGATCCAGCGCTTCCTGGAACCGCTCAGATACTCCAGCCTGGAAGCCTTCACCGGTAAGTTCCTTGATGATTCCAATTTTTAGTCCCTTGACCGAATCGTTCTTGGCAGCTTCGGTCATTGAACCAAGGGATTCTGGCAGCGATGTGGCATCCATCTGATCGTGGCCAGCGATGGCATCGTGCAACATGGCCGCATCCATCACGTTTCTGGTGACGGGACCAACTTGATCCAATGAAGAGCCCAGTGCAATAAGGCCGTATCTAGAAACCGCTCCATAGGTTGGCTTTACTCCAACGGTTCCAGTGACCGC
>Ga0315907_10008336_pt1 | contig 10652 bp, 10 predicted proteins | sample LakEriMetagenome_3_FD_203525 | JGI IMG/M metagenome (GOLD analysis project Ga0315907, IMG submission 203525) | Freshwater fungal communities from buoy surface, Lake Erie, Ohio, United States - Buoy 12 MA123 | ecosystem: Environmental > Aquatic > Freshwater > Lake > Lake biofilm | place: USA...
TTGGTATCTTTGAAAAAGATTTAACCCCAGGTGAAGTCTTTATTGATGATCATGGTATTTGGAGTTATCACACTGTGATTGCAACTGCCCACCCAGAGTTAGTAGCGCATGAGGCAAATGATGAATCCAAAGAGGTTGCCTGGGTTGAGTTAGATCAGGTAGTAAATAAAGAGCTACACCCAAGCTTTGCAAATACCTGGCCAGCTTTACTTATGAAGTTAAAAAATCTCTAATCTTTTTTATCTACAGCCTTACCCTCACTTACACCCGCTAAGTACTGCGCATCTAATCTTCTAAGTGCATCTTTGATTACATCACCATCATTAGTTCGCCAAAAAGCAGGCATTGAGTTTAAAAGTATTGAGCCATACCTTTTATTAATAATTCTAGAATCTAATATTGCAACTACTCCCCGATCATCTAAAGATCTAATTAAGCGACCAGTTCCCTGGGCTAGAAGTAGGGCAGCCCTTGGTAATGAGATTTGCATAAAGCCAGAGCCACCAGCTGCATCTGCTTGTGCTGCTCTGGCTGCTAAGACTGGTTCATCAGGACGTGGAAATGGAATTCGATCAATAGCAACTAATGTGCAGGAAGGCCCAGGCACATCAATTCCCTGCCACAGTGAGATAGTGCCTAATAAAATTGATTTTTCATCCTTTGCAAATTTTTCAACCAATGGCGCAACTGAATCTCCTCTGCGTTGGGTAATGATTGGCAGCTTTAAATCTGATAAAACTTTTCGTAAATACTCATCAGCTGCCTCCACCCCACGCCAAGATGAAAACAGCGCCAAAGTTCTACCACCTGCTGCCTGAATTAACTCACCTAACTCAACTAACGCCTCTTTTGCCGGGCCATCTCTAGTTGGCTCTGGTAAATCTTTTGGCAGATAAAGCATTGCTTGATTTGCAAAATCAAAGGGTGAGCCAACATCTAATATCTTTAAATTAGCTGGATCCATTTCATCTTCACTTGATTTTGTTGAAATATCCTCGCCATCCTCCTCATCTTTTTCCCCAACTACAAAGCCAATACTTTTAGCAATTGAATCAAAGGATTTACCCACAGTTAAGGTCGCACTGGTGGCAATTACTGGGGTTTTAGTTAATAGGTTTTTTCGTAAGACATCCGAGACTGAAAGTGGTGCTAAATACAATGTAGAAAAGGTGGGTTCAAACCAAAGCACATGGCTGCCACCAGGCTTTAACAACTTAGTAATTGTTTGATTAATCTCATTTAGCGCACCCTTTACCCGGGCACGCTCTGCCATCGTGTTGGGATCAATTATCTGTTCATCTGCCGTTATTAACTGCAAAATCCCACCGATTGCCTCTTTGATCTTTCGCATCGATGCCTCTAACTCTTTAGGCACCTGATCTAATCTGCCCGCCTTCATTGGATCTGATTTAAGATCTAATGCGTAATCGGCAACTGCTGCGGTAAATTTCTCCGAAGCCTTTACAAATGAATCACTTACCTTTCCAGGCATATGTTTTCTAGCCATACCAGCTGCTCTACTTACTCTTGGCGCAGTTAACTCCTCAGTTACCGCGCCAGTTGTGCGATCTGAAAACTCATGCGCCTCATCTAAAACAATTGCATCTCGCTCTGGCAAAATTGGATGTGAGTCAACTATTTCTATTGCCAGCAAGGTGTGGTTAGTAACTACGATATCGGCTGTTTGCGCCTTAGCTTTTGCTAATGCAGCAAAGCATTTACTGCCGGATGGACATTCATCTGCACCAATGCACTCTCGCCCTGAAACTGAGGATGCATGCCAAACTCTTTGATCAACATCTGGTGCATCATCACGATCACCACTGGCACCCTTTGATTGCGCCCATGCGCGCAACCGCTTGGCATCTGATTCTAAAGTTGAAACCTCAAGTAAGGCCTGGGCCTCTGGATCATCGGGTGCGTTATTTAGTTTTTGTAGGCAGATGTAATTTCCTACCCCTTTATAGATTGCAAATGTAATCTCGCGATTTAACTCTTTATCTAAAGCAGCTTTTATCTTTGGTAAATCCCGCTCAACTAATTGCCGCTGCAAAGCTAAGGTGGCAGTTGCAACTAAAACTTTTTTGCCATGAACTAAAGCTGGGACTAAGTAGGCAAGTGATTTTCCAGTACCGGTGCCAGCTTGCACTAACAAGTGATGGCGATCATTTAAAGCATTTGCTACCGCTTCGGCCATCTCAATCTGGCCTAATCTTGGTTTGCCACCAATTGCAGTAACTGCCACATCCAGGGCGCTTCTTACCTGCTTGGAGTACTCGCTCATTAGAGCAGGTTAATTTAAAAAATTAGAAATACTTTCACTTACCTAGGTAATTGCTAGATTATTATTAGCTTTCAACTAAAAAATTATTGGATTGGCACCAAGATCTTGCTGCCAGCAGAAAGATCGGCAGAGGCTAATTGATTAACCTCAACAATATCGGCCACAACGGAGGCGATTTGATTGTGATCTGCCACCATGGCTGCAATTGACCAGATACTCTCACCTGGGGTAACTACCACTTGAACATACTTACTTTTACTTTCAGCTCTAGATTTTTCAGCCGCATCACTAGCTGATGAGATCGTGCTAAAACCAGCACCAACTACCACTAGTAGGGATAGGGATAAAACTGATCTAGCTAAGCGTTTAGCCGCTCTTGCCTTCATCTTAACTTCTCCTTGAATAACAGGGTCTAGGGGATTCGAACACCTGTTCTATAGAGAATTAAACACTACCCCACCGACATTGTCTACTTAAAACCGAACAAATGTTTGATTTTTTTCCTACCCCCTGCTACCCTTAATTTATGGCTAAAAAACCGATTTCAGAGCTTCCAGATGGGCCCACCGATGCAAATGGGCTTACTCCACGCCAACTTAAGATTTTATCCGTCATCAAAACGGCAGTTGAAGATCAAGGTTATCCCCCATCAATGCGTGAGATCGGCCTAGCAACTGGCCTATCCTCCACCGCATCTGTGACCTATCAACTGCAGATTTTGGAAGAAAAGGGTTGGATCCGCCGTGATGCCTCCCGTGGCCGCGCAATTGAAATTACCTTGCCAGGCCAAGATGGTGAAGCAGCACCACAAGATAAAACCAGATTAATTCCACTAGTTGGCAGAATTGCAGCTGGTAATCCAATTTTGGCTGAACAAGAGGTGGAAGAGGTATTACCACTTCCAGAATCAATTGTTGGCAAGGGAGATCTTTTCCTATTACAGGTTAAAGGTGATTCCATGATTGATCTTGCAATCTGTGATGGTGATTTTGTTGTGATTAGATCACAAAAGGATGCTCAAAAAGGTGAGATTGTGGCAGCGATGATTGATGGTGAGGCTACTGTTAAAACTTGGTCTAAGAAAGATGGCCACTACTGGTTACTGCCAGCAAATGATAATTACGCACCAATTCCAGCTGATGAAGCGGTAATTTTAGGTAAAGTAACAGCAGTACTTAGATCTGTTTAAGTTTTAACCTAAACAGATCTAATTTTAAAAACCTTAGTTTTTGATTGCCTTATTCCAAGGTACTGCTCTACCCAATACAGTTTGGTTTAACTCTTCCAGACGAGCAACTGCAGTTGAGCTTAAGAATTTATCTTGCTCAACCTTGCTCATACCAATCGCCTCTTTCCAAATAGATCTACCAGCGATAAATCCCGAAGCACCACCTGCATCACAGGATAATATGATCGCTTTTTTAAACTGCTCAAATGCCACACCAGCAGATAAGACCGCCCACGGCACAGTTAGCGAATCAGCTAATCTTTTGCAACCGCGCTCGGTAATTGGAAACTCAAGCTTTAGTAGATCTGGCTTAGTCTCATTTAATAAAATTGCAGATTCAACAATTAGATTCTCTTTTTGCTCATCTGTTAATGGTTCGGCATTTGGTAATGGATAGATTAAGTTTTCAATTACTGAAGGAATGCCCTGCGCCTTGCAATCTGCCACAATACTTCTAACTAACTCAACTGTTTCAGAGGTTAGATCTGGCTCACCAGCATTACGCACTCTTCCTGGGTGCATACTTACTAGCACCTTAACTGCTTGACCGCCAAGGGATTTAACCCAGGCAGCATCTTGGCCTGGCATTTTTGTTGGTCTTGGCTCGCCGTTGAAATTACCACGATCTGGATTTTCAGCAGCAATTAACAAACCACAGCTAGCAGGCAAAATATCATTTTGATTTACCGCTGGCACACCCCAGGTTGGATCAAGCAAAATTCCAGAGGCAGCTTTAGATAAAGCAGATGCGACTGCAATCTTTGCCTGCATCATGTCATCATCGGTTGCGGTTACGCCAACTGCAGCAAACATTTTCTTTAAGGTATTGCGTTGATCCATTGCAACAATTGAAAACACCCCATCACTATTTGCAATACTGGATAATCCATTTAGCGGCCTGCTTACTGTGTTTGTCATTTTTATCCTTCTCTCTGGTTATATCCGGTATTCCGAATTTAGGTTTTTTACTCTCTTACTTATATGTTCAACTATAGATCCATCTGTTTGTTGACTTGCCCAAGAGGCCATAAAAGCTGCCCCAAATGCGCCGGGCTCATCAATATTTGAAATCTCTAAATTAGGCATAATCTTGGTTTTAATCTCTCTAACGCTGCGTAACTTTAGCCAGCCGCCAGAGCCAAGCGCATATTTATGTTTTCCAACTACCTCAGCGATGCCATCTAACATTTTCTTATTCTCACTAGCCATGTAATCAAGGGCGGCTGCCCATAGATCATTAGGGCCAGCATCGCCAGTTAAAACAATTTTTATATCATTTGAAACAGATTTTTCTTGGTTCATATCAATAACATCTATAAATTTATGGTTGATATCCCAAGCATCATCAATTGCTTTTAGCGCATCACCACTTCTAGCACCCATTAGATCTAACGCTCTGCGCAAAACTAATCCACCTCTGGAGCCACCAATTAACACCGTTGCATTTTGTAAGGTGTGGCGGCCAGCTGAGACTCCTAGCCCAGTTAAGGCAGCTCGCTGTTGATCAGTTAATGTGCCGGGAACACTTCTAACAATTGCATCTCCAGTACCTGCTGAGTTGAAAACTTGGTCATCGCCAGTAGCACCAGAGCCAACTGCTGCTACTGGATGATCATGACCACCCACAGTTACTACCGCATTTTGTAATTGCGCAGGTAATTGATTTGAAACAATATTTCCCCAAGATTGCCCAGCAAAGCGTTGCTCTGGAATAAATGACTCTTCAACACCGAGAATTTGTTTAGCGCGCTGCCAAAACTTTAATGTGGATTGATCAAATAATGCTGTTCTAGAGGCTAGGGATGGCTCAGTTGCTAATGTGCCGGTAAATTTAAATGCTACATACTCAGATAAGTTAAGCCAGACAATATCTTTTTGCAAAAAATCAAAGCCATCACCTTTCATTGCTAGCAATGTTGAAAGTGAGGACTCTGGTTTAAATACCAACCCTGTTTTTGTCTGATACTCATTTTTAAAATCAGCACCTAGATCATTCATCTCTTTTTCGCCTCTGCTATCAAACCAGGCGACTGGTTGCGTTAGAAGATTTCTATTTTGATCAAGGATGACACCACTTTCTGCCATACCGGTAATGCCAATACCTGCTACCTGGAAATCCCCAATTTCATTTTTAGTTAATGTAATTAATCTATTAATGCAATCTAATAAGAGTTTATAGATCTGATCAACATTAGCTTCGATTTTGCCATTAGGAAGAACTAGCCACTCAGTAGATTCCTTAGTTATGGCGATAAATTTTCCATCACTATCTACTGAAAGCACCTTGGTATTGGTTGTTCCTAGATCAACTCCAAAAAATACCTGTTTCATATCAAATAGCAGCCTTCAGTAATAGATCAAAATACCTACTTATCATTAGCGGCTCCTTGAATTAAAAATCTCATTAACCCGATTCACATCTACGCCGCCAGCTAAGTAGGTCTCACAGGATGCTGTAGCTGTTGCCATGGCAAAGCTTGCGCAATCTTTCCAATCAGTAGTACCGCTCTTTGATTCTAAGTATGTGGCAAGCCCTGCTACAAAAGAGTCACCAGCACCTACTGCGCTCTTATATTGGGAATCCTCAATTTTATAGCCAGGTAAAAACCAACTCTGAGTGCCATTATTAAATGCACAGCCATGTTTACCTGCGGTGATAAATACATTAGCGGCGACTTTTCCTTGCAATTTAGCAGCAGCAATCATGGCCCGCTCTGGCACATTTGTATCATCTACAACAAATAGATTGCCAGAGTTTCCAGTTATTAAAGCTTCGGCCTCCTCTAAATTTGGGGTGATAAAATCTAAAATGACTTTGCTGCTAGCGCTAAATGATGCTGGGGATGTGTCAACAAGTATTTGTCCACCCACATTTTTAATTGCAGTAGCTAATAGATCAATGCCATTTTCCGGAATTCCAGTTGGCATACTTCCCATTAGTAGTACTAGATCTCCTGGCTTTGTACTTGCAGCGGCCAAAGCACAGTAATCATCCCAGGCTTTAGCCTCTATCTTTGGGCCCTTACCATTTATAACTGTAATCGCAGGTGAGCTTTCTTGATTGATAATTATTGCTTTTCGCACCTGACCTTCGATCTCTAAAAAGTTGGCCTTAATATTTTCGCTAACTAGTAATGATTTATATAGATCACTTTGAATTTTAGGTAACATTAAAATCAGGGTTGGCTTGCCGCCTAGGGATGAAACCGCTCTTACAACATTAATTCCTTTACCGCCGGCGGAGGTTTCATTTTTTAAAGCCCTATGAACATTTCCAGCCTGTAATTCGGGCACCAAAATAATTTCATCAAAGCATGGATTTGGCGTTAAGACAATCATAATACTGAAATCGATGTCATGAGGAAAATTCTATTAATCAATGCACTGTGAGTCAATTACTTAAATATATTTTTAATCTGTTCCATCTATGACGATATGATCAATAACTGGAGGAATTTGCTTTACCTGTGTCATGTATTGATCAATATCCACCAATTTCTGACTATCTCTCATATTTGATCTTTTAAGTAATCGTTCTTTTCGTAGAGCTGGTGGGATAGAAACCCAGTACAAAGTAGGGTTTGGGTCAAATTGTTTTAGAGGTGAAATTAATTTTTCCCACAAAATAAGATCATTTATTTGTGAAGTGAATGGAGCACACGCAATCAGCGATACACCAGTTTTTAATTTTTCAACAACACGCTTCATAAGCTCTTCATATCTTAAACTTGAATACTTTGCTAGAAATTCTTCAGCACCTAACTCTTCAAACTCTTTCTTGTGTTCAGAGATTAAATCATTTAAGTTATCATCAAAATCTAAGAACTCGATTTTAAGCTGTTTTGCTAACTTTCTTGAAAAGTGTGTTTTGCCAGAGCCAGGTAATCCACTAACTAGGTATACCTTTTGCAACTTAGACTCTTCCATTCTATTCAAATAAATGATTTAGATTCTGCTTTAGAACTTACATATTCATAACTAACCCTACCTTCCTAATTTAAGTATTGGAAGTCTGGTTAACGATATTTCTAAATTTAGATGTATATTTGATACATGTTAACGGTGATATCAGTAAGTAATCAGGGAATGTACTTACTAAAGTTGCAATTAAAATTTGAAATCTAATATGACATATACTCCGCGTGATATAGCAGGCCTAGTTGCCGTAATAACAGGTGCTACCTCAGGTATTGGTAAAGAAACTGCCCGGTTATTAGTTAGCTTAGGTTGTAAGGTTGTAATTAACGCTAGAGGTAAAGATAGATTAGAAGAGTTAGTGCAAGAGCTTGGCAGCGATAACACCGCCTATGTTGCTGGCGATTGCGCAGATCCAGCAGTTGCGCGCCAGATATCTCATTTAGCACTAGAAAAATTTGGCAAGATAGATATCGTAATTCCTAATGCCGGCATTGGAATGTATGGATCAATCCTGGATTACAGTGATGATCAAATCTCTCAGATGCTTCGAACCAATATAGATTCAACAATTCATATAATCCGGGCAGCTCTACCAGCCATGATTGAATCTGGCTTTGGCGACATTGTGATAGTTGCATCTGTTGCTGGTTTTCAATCTGCTGCAAATCAAGCAGTTTACTCAGGCACTAAACATGCCCAGGTTGGGATTGCAGCGGCATTAGATCGAGAGCTTCGAGAAAAAGGAGTAAGAGTTGCACTAATTTGTCCAGCAGGTGTAGCTACTGAATTTGCAATGGGAACTGGTAGAACAGCTGGTATGGAAAAATTAGCAACCTATCTAGAACCAGAGGATGTTGCCCATCAAATTGTTCATATTTTGCAGCAGCCAAAAACTGTTCGAACATTTATCTGGACACTTTGGTCCATGAATCAACAATCTTAAAAATTATTAGCCATTTACGCAGATCTTTTAACTATGCACAGCAAGTAGCGTAAGGTACTCCAAATGCGTGCCCTATTTATTGAACATGATCATGTCTCAAAGGGTGGACCTATTTGGCGGGCATTTGAAAAACATGGGTATGAGATTGAAAGATTTTTAGTTGTGCCAGAAAGTAGTTACTCATCCCCCAATATTGAGGTTACATTCCCCATCTTTTCTAATTACGATCTGATTGTGCCAATGGGTGCGCCATATGGAGCATATGAAGATGAGCGAATTGGTAAGTGGTTACTGCCAGAGTTAGCAAAGCTAAAGGCAGCACATAATGCTGGCATCCCAATTTTAGGTATTTGTTTTGGTGGTCAGTTAATGGCAAGAGCCTTAGGGGGCTCAGTTGCAAAATCACCAAAGGCTGAGCTTGGTTGGTATGAGATTGAATCTGATGATAAAACTTTAATCTCAACAGGTCCCTGGTTTGAATACCACTGGGATAGATGGAGTATGCCTAAAGGTGCTACTGAAATTGCTAGAACGCAGATTGCAAGTCAAGCATTTATTATGGGTAGAACTTTAGCTCTGCAATTTCACCCAGAGATAGATCCAGATGTACTTGAAGAGTGGTTAGGTATGGAAGGTGGATGTGCTGAGGTGGAATCTGTTGGTGTTGATGTTGATCAATTACGCAAAGAGACTAAAGAGATACAACCAGCCTCAGATAAACGTGCCTTTGAGTTAGTTGATACCTTTTTGCGAAGAGTTGCAACAGCGCAGATTGAAAAGGTGAATTAAGTTTGCCAATACCCCAGTAGGGTTAAGCAATGAGTGATGTCAGCATCAAATTTTTAGGTGCCACCGATACTGTAACTGGCAGTAGATTTTTAATTACTGGTCCAAAATCTAGAGTATTAGTTGATTGTGGCATGTTTCAAGGTTTAAAAAAGGATCGATTAAAAAATTGGGAGCCATTTGCTACCGATCCAAGATCAATTGATGCCGTCATCTTAAGCCATGCCCATCTAGATCATTGTGGCTATCTACCACTCTTAGTAAAAGATGGTTTTACTGGCCCAATCTACTCAACTGCATATACCAAAGAGTTAGCAGCGGTAATACTTAATGACTCTGCCAGATTACAAACTGAGGATGCTAGGTATGCAGCAAAAAAAGGTTACTCAAAACATAATCCACCAAAGGCGCTATACGGACCAGATGACGTGGAGAAAACTCTGCCCCTATTTAAAACTTTAAACTTTGCAACTAAAACTCAAATTACACAAGATTGCGCAGTTACATTCTTCCCATCAGGTCATATCTTGGGAGCTGCTTTTATCTTAGTTGAGATGGCGCAAAAGAAATTTCTCTTCACCAATGATCTAGGAAGAAATAATCACCCACTACTTGTGCCACCAGTACTACCACCGCAAGAAGGTATTGATGTCGTAATTACTGAATCTACCTACGGTGATCGAGTCCATGAGGATGCGGCCAACATATTTGCTGATCAAATCAATGCTGCTCTAAAACGTGGTGGCAAAATCTTAATTCCAGCATTTGCAGTTGATCGCACCGAGGTAATCTTGATGAATATCCGGCAATTAATTCAAGATAAGAAAATTCCACAAACACCAATCTATGTTGACTCCCCAATGGCACTTAAAGCATTGGATTACTATCGAGCTGCTATTAATGAGGGATCTGCTGAAATACGGCCAGAGATAGTCACAACCTGGCAGGGGCAAGATCCATTTGATCCTGGAATGTTAAATCAGATGCGCACAACAGAGGAATCAATCTCACTAAATAAAATAATTACCAATGCAATTATTATCTCCGCCTCCGGCATGGGCACAGGTGGCCGGGTTGTTCACCACTTAGAGCAGATCCTGCCAGATCACACCAGCACCGTGATATTAGTTGGCTTTCAAGCAGCAGGCACTAGAGGTAGATCGTTATTGGATGGTGAAACTAAAATTAAAATGTTTGGTCAATTTATTCCAGTAAATGCCAAGATTGAACATATTGAAAGCTTCTCAGTCCATGCTGATAGTAATGAGTTAATTACCTGGCTTAGGGTAATTAAAAACCCACAAAAAGTATTTGTAGTTCATGGTGATCCAACAAGTGCACAAACCTTTGCCCAACGATTAAAATCTGAGCTTGGTTGGAATGCAATTACCCCAACCTTTGCCACTGATTATCTGATTAATTAAAGAATATCTAAAGCTACTTAAGTAAATCCTTCATCTGCTTTTGAATTAACCTAGCTGCATATTGTGGAT
>Ga0315907_10008342_pt1 | contig 10649 bp, 11 predicted proteins | sample LakEriMetagenome_3_FD_203525 | JGI IMG/M metagenome (GOLD analysis project Ga0315907, IMG submission 203525) | Freshwater fungal communities from buoy surface, Lake Erie, Ohio, United States - Buoy 12 MA123 | ecosystem: Environmental > Aquatic > Freshwater > Lake > Lake biofilm | place: USA...
AGATGGCTGTAGTGCGCCTGAGCTTCATTTTTTATGCAGCGTCGTTTGCCCTCATGAGCCTCTACATACTCGACGCTGTGAAGGTGTTGGTTGATGCACCGTTTTCAATGGGTGTGTCTTTCTTCTTACCTTTTGCCGCATTCTTCTCGAACCTCATTGCGTTGAGAGGCATCAAGAAAGACGAACAGCTTATAAAATCACTCGATCGACTTCGTTGAGAGCCATTCTAATCATAGTGTCTCTGCTATTGCTTCATGCGTGCGCGCCACGCGTGCAAACGGCAGCTATAAAAGAACAGGCAGAAACTCTGCGAGTCAGTCTTATGCGCACCGAGAGCGAAGTATATGGTGACTTTCATACACTACGCACCTTTCACAATGACCTTTTTCAATCGATAAGCCGAAATGATGCCTCGCCCTATCCCGCTCTCGACACCCTGTTCAAGCAGCTCTTCACCGAGGCTAACTTGACAGTAGGAACACGAGTCAACTACGACACCGTGTATTGGCGCTTAAGGCAAGCAACAGATGGCAAAGAAAAAGTAGTGTTGAATAATTCGTTCGCTTCCATACAACGTCAGTTTCAACAATTACCCGACTCACTCACCCGCTATCAGCAATCTCACAGAAATGGTTACTTTGAATTGCGTAAAGCCTATCAAGACACATGCAGGGCCAGCGGAATAGTTCGCTATACACCGCAAGACTACGCAGCCATTCTCGATGTGAAGCTAACGCAATGGCAAGACTCACTGGAAGAATGCGGAAGGTTGGTCGCTGCCTGCAAAATGGATTTGAAACAACGCTTTCCAAGTCAGAAAGGTAAAGACTTCTTTCAGGCGTATGCCCCGGTTTCGGTTTTGGAGGCAATGCTGAAAAACTTCGAATCTATTCTCAATCAATTGCAAAACTCGATATCGCGTTTCGAGGAAGGAAACAACCAAGATTTCGTTTACTTCGGTCCATTCATCCGACAGCGATTAGAAGTTGCCGCCAACGATGATCTACTTGGGCAGCTCACACTGCAAATGCGAGATTGTCGCAAGCAGCAACGAAGTTATTTCCAGCAGTTTTAGGCAAGGGCACTTCCTCTTCGATCTCCTCCAGGTCCAGCAGATCATTCCATTCTTGTTCGACATTATTCAACTCATGATAAGCATACTGCTTACGGAAGAATTTGCCTACTGATGCTATATCGGCGTGTGATTTTGATACGAGCCATTTTCTATCGCTCCATAGAAACGGTAACTGATTGGAATGTCGCAATACGAAATCTTGAAGCCAGTATTGAAGAGTTTCAAGCGTTTTCAGCACATCATTATCAGGCGGAACGGATATGAGTATATGAACATGATCCGGCATTACACATGAGTCAACACATGTAATTCCCTTGTAGTTCAGTACTGATTTTATAAACGCTGCAACATCCGATTCAACCGAATCGTCGAATGGCCGCGCGCCGCTGGCGGCATATAAAATCGCGTGGATATAGATTCGAATCATGTAGCAGGTTTTCATGCAAAGTTGGATGCGAAGTGAAAAAGAGTTGGAATACGCTATTTCGAAATGGAATACTAAAACGCACAAGCCCTCGAAAATGCGTTTGTCTCGAAACTATAAATTAGGAATAACTGCTCAGTCGTTTCATCCACAGAGTTGCCAGAATAACCAACCCGCAGAGACCTATCATGACCCACCACAACGCGGAGTATCCCCAATAATTCATGACATTAGTAGCGAGCAAGGGCGTGAAGATGTGGGAGGCCGACCATGCCATAACGTAGAGTGATGCGTACTGTCCTCGATTGGCTTTACCTGAGCGATTATTCATAAACGTGTTGGTAAACGGCATGACCAGCATTTCGGAAAATGAAACAAGGACAATGATGAACAAAAACCACAAAAAGCCATGCAGGAAAAGGATTAACCCATAACTCAGCATGAGCAGCAGCGAACCTAGGATGATCCACTTATACAGACTTCCCTTGCGCTCAATTTTATAAACGAGCACAAGCTCTACAGCTGCAACGAGAAGTCCATTGAGCGCCAGAATTGCCCCAATCTGACCTTCCGAGAAACCTTCGTGATTCTTATAGTAAATCGACATGGTACTGAAAAGTTGAAAGAAGGCTATGGCATAAAGAGTCACCAACGGCAAGAAGACCAGATATGCCTTGTCGCGCCAAGGAGAATGCGAAGGCTCCGGCAACGCAGGAGCGTCTTTATCTGCGTTCGAGACAGGTACTGAGGTGTTTTTACCCAAATAGAAATAAACAAAGGTGGAAGCCAGCAAACAGGTGCTGCCATCGACCCAAAACAACCATTTATAATCAATGGCAGCCAACAGACCACCAATGGCGGGGCCCACCGAGAAGCCTAAATTGATAGCAAGTCGATAAAGCGATACAGAGCGAGTATAATTCTCGGGGGTGCTGTAATGGGAAATGGCGACCATCCCTGCCGGGCGGAAGCCATCACCGAAAGCGCTGAGTAAAAACAGCACGACACACAACGCAACAAAATCAGTTATTTGAGACGCAACGATGAACAATATGAATCCGCCGAGAAGACTTGCAACCATTACCGGATGATGTCCGATTTTGTCGGTAAGACGCCCACCCGCGTATACACCCACGAGTGCGCCAATTCCATAGCACGCCATTACGGTACCCACTTGCGACAAATCGAAAAGCAATTCATCTTTTAAATAAACAGCCATGAAGAACACTACCATCGAACCACTTCGATTGATAAACTGCGCTAAGGCTAGCAGCCATATGGATCGGCTCAGGCCACCAAAGGCTTGACGAACATTATGAGCGATGGCAGAGCGCATGGTGGCGAAGTTAGGCAATAGGGAGTAGGGATTAGGTTTATAGGTATTAGGTTATAGGTGATAGGTGATTCCACATCTACCTAATACCTAATACCTATCACCTATTTGGAGTAACTGCAAAAAATCCTCATGGTCGTAAATACCTTACAATCTGCCCTTCCTTCTTTGCGCAAAACAAAGAACAATGGCTATCATGAACCTCTCTCTTTTGCATGCGCCCAAGGCCGCACCTGCCTATAGTGCATCCCAACAATTAATGGATATTTTACACGCCCACGGCTTTAGCGAATTGCCTGCTATGGGTGGCAAGAGCATGCAGTCGGTCGACCGTTATGTCGGCGGTCGCAATTACTACTTCCGCAACCGCGGGCAGTGCACAATCAACTTTTTGAAAGACGGTCGGGTACATGTGCTCAACGGTCCCATTGCAATATGGAATTTGTACGACCATTTAAGCTACCATGAACTCAATGTATTATTAGCATTTTCTTCGCTTTGCGAAGAACACCAGGAATGTATGCGCAACTTCATGGGGCCTCGCTGCATGCGCTACGCAGACGTTCTTGAACAATTGCCTTCGTTTCAGGTCGACTGGAAAACAGCCTTTCTCATGGCCATGAGCAGCCAATAGTCCGCAGGCAGAAGATTTGAAGGTTGGTAAAATGGGATAGATTTTCGTGTTTGTTTGACGAGCATATCGCAAAAACTCCTATTCTTGTGGGTAGCTTTTTCAAATCCATAGGAAACATTAACCATGAAAAAAAATTTCCTCTTTGCTGCTATGATGGCGGCTTTTACTGTGTCGCAAGCCTCTGATGTGCGCTTGATCGTGCAGAAAGTTCAAAATAACGGTGCAGTAGCCGGGCACACATACCGCGTCTATGCGTCGCTGCCATCCCCTCAGCACTCGTTGCAAGTGGTGTATGGTGACGACGCCAATCCGCTGCGCATCGAATCGAGCGCTCCGTTTTTCCAAAGTCCTTATGCTGCATTCAGTGCAGCGGGCATCTCTGCTGCAGCTGAGCAGGTCGATGCAACTGTTCGCTTTGACTCTTGGATTACCGTAGGTTATGAGAACAATGAGAGCAACGACATGTGGGATTTGGGAGTCGACTTTTCTTCCTTCGATCAGGGTGGTGCGATTGTGAGCGATAACGGAGGCTGGTTTTTGATTCCTAGCGATGAGAAATGTGCTCCGAATGCACAAGGCTTAGTGCTCATTGGTCAATTCACCTCAGCTGGCGAAGTAAGAGGCACTCTGAATGTGCAGGGGCGTGATATAGATGGTACAACCTGGCGCCGTCAAGGTCTTACGTTCAGCACGCGCAACTGTGAAGTATTTGGCTGTACCGATAGTAAAGCAAGCAATTTCAATCCGAACGCGACTTTCAATGATGGAAGTTGTATTGGTGGTAGCTGCATACCGGCTCCGGAAGCAACTGCAGTTGAGTCGACCGGATGGGATGTATTCCCCAACCCGCTTCGCGATAACCTCCTTAATGTTCAACTACACAGCCTCGAGGTTAATCCGGGGGCCACTCTCGATATCCTTGACGCGAAAGGAAGTTTGGTAGCTTCTTTCATCGTAGGAAAAACAGCTGCTCAGAATGGAAATCGCATCACCATTGACCAAACACTGAAGAGCGGAACGTATCAAGTTGTTCTCCAGCAGAATGGTCAGCGTGAAACAAAGACCATTGTCGTACAATAATTTTTTTGCCTGAGCGAAAGCTCAAGCAAGCTTGTTAACCTTAACCAACCAAATAAAAAGAGCCGCTCGTTAGCGGCTCTTTTTAGTTACCATGCTCGGTTGAAAGCATGGGAGTGACTCTAACAAACCTTAACCAACCGAAAGCGTTAACTCTAAATTGGTTTGCTCGCCATGAGCTTTTAACCAATCGTGAATCTTCGACTGCATACGCTGAAGTTCCTTGATGCGCTGTTCACGCATTTTAATCTCCTCCATATTGCTGAGTCGACTGATTTTATCTTCGTGAAACTTTACTTTTACTTCAATCATTCCCCTAATGATAGAAGCTGCGTCACCGCTATAGAAGACGCCATCAATCAGTTTCACCTTAATGGATTCTGTTATTTCTTCCATGTGTATTCGTTTTATTGTCCTTGTCCGAGTGAATAAGCCGCCTTACCATCGAACGCATAGAGGTTCTCGGTTTTGATGGCATCGATGCCATTGCTGAAAGCTTGTTGAAGCAGTGCTATTACCTCTTCGTTCGAAATGCTCTTGCCTTCTTCCGGTTTGAAGCGGCAGCGCCAATGATCGGTACAGAAAGTTTCTTTAAAGCCTTGAGGCCATACTTTGATGCCGCGATTGGTAATCATGGATAGTTTCACCTTGTCGCTATTGAGCGCCTCCAGTTTAGATGCGAGCTGATCGGCCTCTTCTCCACTCCAGTGTACGAATACATCCACGCCTACCAACTCTTTCTTGCCGGCCGACTTGCGCTTGTACTTCGGCAGGTTGAGCTGAGCACCTTTGGTGTATCTTACATGATTCAAGCGCAGTGGCTGCTTGCCAAGGTTTGCAATTACAGCTTGCGCAAATTCTTTAGTACCAACTTTACGTGAGCTTATGCCTTCCTTGAAGATATCGTACGTATGAATGCCATCTTCAATAGTTCGCAACCAGGCGTTCTGAATCTTCTCGGCGACCTCTGTTTGTCCAATATGGCAGAGCATCATAATGGCACCTTGCAACAAACCAGAAGGGTTGGCCACATCCTGTCCGGCACGACGTGGAGCTGAGCCATGGATCGCTTCAAACATGGCACACTCTTCACCAATATTGGCCGAACCGGCTAATCCAACAGAACCGGCGATTTGGGCAGAGATATCAGACAATACATCACCGTAAAGATTCAGTGTTACGATTACATCAAACATCTCAGGGGTATCCGCCATTTTCGCCGCACCGATGTCGATGATCCAGTGCTCGTTTTCGATTTCAGGATACTCGACGGCGATTTCATCAAACACCTGATGGAATAAGCCATCGGTTTGCTTCATTATGTTGTCTTTGGTGAAGCAGGTTACTTTTTTACGACCGTTAACGCGGGCATACTCGAACGCATAGCGAACTATTTTCTCGCAGCCCGGGCGGCTTATCAGTTTAAGACATTGAATAACCTCGTCGGTTTGCTGATGTTCAATACCTGCATATAAATCTTCTTCATTTTCACGCACGATCACAATGTCCATGAGGGGGTGCTTGGTCGCAACAAAAGGGTGCAGGCTCAAGCAAGGGCGCACATTTGAGTATAGCCCTAAAAACTTACGCGTGGTCACATTCAAACTCTTGTACCCACCACCTTGAGGAGTGGTGATAGGAGCTTTGAGAAACACCTTGTTGCGGCGAATCACATCCCACGATTCGGCTGCAATACCTGAGGTATTGCCGGAGAGATACACCTTCTCACCTACTTCGATTTCTTCTGTTTCGATTTGAGCACCTGCCGCTGATAGTATGCGCAGCGTTGCTTCCATGATTTCGGGTCCAATGCCGTCACCCTTGGCGATCGTTACTTTTTGTTTCATGTGTCGGATTTGAATACAAAAATGAAATCATTGTTTGACTCTTTGTATTTATATTTACACCACACATCATAAAATTATTTTATGAACTACACTCTCAACCAACTGCGCATTTTTACCCAGGTTGTGAAATCGGGCAGCATCAGCAAAGCGGCAGAAGCACTCGATTTAACTCAACCTGCGGTATCGATTCAGCTTAAGAATTTGCAGCGACATTTCGATGTGCCGCTGACCGAGACGATTCAAAAGAAGTTGTACATCACGTCATTCGGAAAAGAAATTGCCCGTGCCGCAGAAAATTTAATTGCAGAAGCAGAGCAAATAAGCCAAAAAACCAAGGCACTGCAGGGAGAGCTCTCCGGCCAGCTGCGTATTTCAGTTGTATCAACCGGAAAATATGTGATTCCCTATTTTTTATCATCATTTCTGTCGAAGCACCAAGGCGTGGAGTTGAATCTGGACGTATCGAACAAGCAAGGCACACTGGCGCATTTGCGTGAGAATGAAATCGACTTTGCGCTGTTTTCGACATTGCCCAAGAACATAAGTGTGGAAACGGAAGACCTCCTGCGCAATGAGTTGTACTTGGTGGCATCGAGCGAACTACACATACCCCGTTCACGCAATCAACATGATTTGTTACGCAAGCTGACTCTTATATTCCGCGAAGACGGATCGGCAACGTATCAAGCAATGACTCAGTTCTTAGAAACCAACGACATCAATGTTTTTCGCAAAATTCAACTCACCTCGAACGAGGCAGTGAAGCAAGCAGTGATTGCGGGCCTTGGTGTTTCGATACTTCCCATGATTGGCATTCGACAAGAAATAGCCGCCGGACGCTTGAAGATTATCCCCATGAAAGGCCTTCCCCTAAAAACAACCTGGCGACTGGTCTGGCACCGCGACAAGAAGCACACGCCAGTGGCAGCTGCGTTTTTGGCGCACGTGCGTGAGCACAAGGGGGAGATCGTGAGGAAGTGGTTTGGGTGAGGGGGATTACCGTGATACTGGAGAAGCTCTTTAAAGATTAACAGTATGCGATTCGAAGAAGGCGGAAAGTACTAAGTACTAGTTACTAGGTACCTGTGGCGCATACTTGGTACTTTGTACTTCGCGCTTATAATGGGTGCTTATCCATTACTAGCCAGCCTCGGAATAGCATCAATAGATGCTCCCAACACACGATATCCCTCTTCAATATCGTAATCATCCTGAAGGCCAAGCCAAAATTTCGCCGTAGTTCCGAAGTACTGCGCAAGTCTCAAGGCAGTGTCAGCTGTAATTCTTCGATTGCCCTTAATGATTTCCGAAACGCGAGTTTGGGGAATGCCGATGTCTTTGGCCAACCGATAGGCGGATACTTCCAGCGGCAACAAAAACTCTTCTTGAAGGACTTCGCCTGGGTGAATGTTCTTAAGTTTTTTCATGTTAGTCAGAATAAATCAGTCAATGAGTTGTCGAATACACGAATTTATGCAGCGGTTTCTATGGACACTGATTTTATATTCATACCTTTCCTCCGCGAAACAAAAAACCCAACATGAATTAAAAACATTTACATAATTAGCGTTTGCTAAATACTCCTGTCCTGTAAATCGACAAAATTTCAATGTGCACAGGGAAGTACAAGCAAACGCCTGCGCGGCTAGCGTGGGCGTTGCTTTGCTTTGTGCACAGGTTTTTTGTCGAACCTTCAGGACGAGCATAAGCAAGTGTCCCACGCTTCTTTTTTGAAAAAAAACCGGATGCTGGGACAGTATCCGACCAAAATCCAAATCCATGTCTTATTCAAAAATTATCAGTTTGGGGATTATTGTATCCCTCGTATTATGGAGTAGCATCACGCTAGCTCAGTGCCCGCAAGGGATTTCGTATCAGGCTGCAGTTCGGGGTGGCGATGGTGTTGTATTGGCTAATACCGATGTAACCATTGTCTTTCGAATTCATCAGGACGCTGCAAGTGGTGTTGTCGAATATGAGGAAAGCCATGCCACACAAACAAATGATCTTGGTTTAATCAATCTCTTCATTGGAAGTGGTGAGCCTGCAGGAGTGTTGTTTCAGGATATTATTTGGTCGAATACGCAAAAGTTTCTCGAGGTTCAATTGGATGCCGGAAATGGATTGGTCAACCTGGGTACACAGCAACTCATGACCGTGCCGTTTGCCATGTATGCCTGCAGTGGCAATGAGGGACCTGCAGGTCCTCAAGGTGAACAAGGGCCACAAGGACCTATGGGCCCGCAAGGAGCACAGGGTGAGCAAGGACAACAAGGTCCAATCGGTCCGCAAGGAGCACAGGGTGAACAAGGACAACAAGGTCTAGTCGGTCCGCAAGGAGCGCAAGGTGAGCAAGGACAACAAGGTCCGGTCGGTCCGCAAGGAGCGCAGGGTGAGCAAGGACAACAAGGTCCAGTCGGTCCGCAAGGAGCACAGGGTGAACAAGGACAACAAGGTCCGGTCGGTCCGCAAGGAGCAACAGGGGAACAAGGAGTTTCCGTGAGTGATGTTTACGTACAAGACAACACGATTTATGTCACCCTCAGCGACGGGCAGGTCATCGATGCCGGATCCATATCCATCGTTGCCGGTTGCACAGACCCACTAGCGTGCAATTTTGACCCTTCTTCCAATTTTAATAACGGAATGTGCGCATACACAGGCTCAAGCTGTAATGATGGAAACAACAACACGATTAATGACGCTTTGAATGCGGATTGTGTTTGTGAAGGTACTGTTCAAACAACAGGCTGCACAAATACCTTAGCATGCAACTACAACCCAAACGCACTAACGAACGACGGATCGTGCATATTCACCGGAAGCAGCTGCGACGATGGGAACCCTGATACATTCAACGACTTTATCAACGCTTCGTGCAACTGTGTTGGAAGCACCTCAAATGGCACCGGTAATGGCAGCGCATTACTACCCGGTAATACCCTTTGCGAAGACGAAAACATCTCCGTTTCCGGCTGCAATGGACAAACCACTATTGAATACAACGGACACACCTACCCTCTGGTTGAAATTGGAGGTCAGTGCTGGTTTGCCGAGAATTTGGTCACGACTTCATTCAATGATGGAACAGAAATATTACTTGCATCAAGCAGTCAAGTGTGGCGTGACTCTGTCGATGCTCCAATGCTAGCATACACGAGTTACATTCAAGAATCAGCTGATTTATTTGGAGCATACTACAATGCACCTGTTGTTTTAAATGAAAAAAATGTTTGCCCGACTGGATGGCATATACCAACAGACTGCGAATGGATGTACATGGAAGGAAGTCTTGGTATGTCAATTTTTGAGCAACAAGCAGTATCATACAGGGGCCAAGGAATTGGTGGAGCTATGAAAACGGTTACGGATTGGGTTTTACCTAATTCTGGTGCGACAAACTCAACAGGTTTCAGTGCTGTCCCAGCGGGTTATTTGCAAGCTGACGGAGGTAATCCTGGCATATATTTCAATTCCCAATTTTGGACTTCCACTTTAAACGCGAATTTTTTAGCCTTTCGATATTTGGAATACGATAAAACTTCTATAGGAAGAATTTTCGCAGGTCCCGGCAGTGGAATATCAATCCGCTGCATTAAAGACTAATCCATACCACCATGAAGTATCCATTTTTAATTATGGTAATTGGTTATGCATTCGCTTCAACCCATGCGCAGACTCTAACCAATCAGGTTGTTGCCAATGCGGGAAATTCGTTCAGTTCGGCGATACTGCATATTGACCAAACAACCGGTGAATCGATAACTAACACATTCCAAACGGGCAGTTTGACAATCACACAAGGCTTCCATCAACCCAATCTATTTGCGGTCGGTGTTAAAGAAATAGAGACCTCCACCCTCTCCCTCTGGCCCAACCCTGCCCGAGAATCGGTTACCATTTCGGGCTCTAAGCAGCCCATTGAGCGCATCGAGATTTTTGATGCCGTTGGAAAATTGGTAGTGACACACGCACAAAAAAACACGTTCAATGTTGAACCGCTAGCGGCAGGCAGCTATGTCGTGCGGGTGCATAGTAATGCACGCAGCGAAGAGCACCGGTTGGTGGTGGTGGATTGATGCTATTGATTCGATAATTTAAAAGACCGGGTTTTGTCCGGTCTTTTTTTTTTACTTCTACCCGATTTATTTTCAATCATCTAACAGAAAATCAAACTTTTTCGGAATCAGATTCCCGAAAAGTTCGGATTACCGTTAACCCGATTAGGACTGGAAAATCGTAAGCGGATTTTCGACATG
>Ga0315907_10008347_pt1 | contig 10647 bp, 12 predicted proteins | sample LakEriMetagenome_3_FD_203525 | JGI IMG/M metagenome (GOLD analysis project Ga0315907, IMG submission 203525) | Freshwater fungal communities from buoy surface, Lake Erie, Ohio, United States - Buoy 12 MA123 | ecosystem: Environmental > Aquatic > Freshwater > Lake > Lake biofilm | place: USA...
AATCCTGTTCCATCTGTTTCATCCCGTGGTGGTGCTGTATCTAAGTCACCAGAAAAGATGTCAATGGATGAATGGATGAAGTGGCGAAGCAAACAACTATCTAAACGCTAATCAACTTCAATTTTCAAAGGAATAAGTAATGAGCAATACCATTCTCACCCCTGATATGATTACTAAGGAAGCCCTGCGCATCCTTCACCAGAAGGCCAACTTCATCGGCTCGATGAACCGTGCCTATGACGACTCGTTTGCCCAATCCGGTGCTAAAATCGGTGACAGCCTGCGTATCCGTCTGCCGAACCGTTATGTTGTCCGTACCGGTGCTACCCTGTCGGCTCAAGACACCACCGAGCAAGCAACCACCCTGCAAGTTAGCACCCAAAAAGGTGTTGACCTGAACTTCACTTCCAACGAGCTGACCCTGTCCCTTGACGATTTCAGCAAGCGCATCCTTGAGCCTGCTATGGCTCAATTGGCTGCTTCTGTTGAATCTGATGCCTTCAACATGGTCAAAGATGTTCCGAATGTGGTCGGTGCTGCCGGCTCTGCCACTACCTTCAAGAATGTCCTGGAAGCCCGTAAGAAGCTGTCTGATAACCTTGCCCCGACTGCCGAACGCCGTCTTATCCTGAACACCCAGGACAATGTGGACTTGGTTGATTCGCTGAAAGGTCTGTTCCAAGACAGCTCGACCATTTCGCAGCAGTATAAAGAAGGCATGGTCGGCAAAACTGCCGGTTTTGATGCCATCTACGAAAACACCCTGATTCCGAACTTCACCAATGGCGCAGGCGCAGGTTACCTGGTCAACGGTGCTGCTCAGTCGGGTGCTTCGCTGATTGTCGATACTGGTACTGGCGCGATGCCGAAGGGTACTGTGTTCTCCATTGCCAATGTGTTCGCGGTTCACCCTGAATCCCGTCTGTCTACTGGCATTGTGCAGCAATTCGTTGTGACTGCCGACTACGCAGGTGGCGCAGGTACTGTGTCCATCTATCCGAGCATTGTGGCTTCGGGTGCTTTGCAGACTGTCAACGCTGTTCCGGCTGACAATGCTGCCATCACGGTCTACAACACCGCTTCGGATGTCACCACGACTTCGTTGGCCTTCCACAAAGATGCATTCACCTTCGCTACCGCCGACCTGGTCATGCCGAAAGGCGTGGACTTCGCTGCCCGTGAAGTGTATGACGGTATCAGCATCCGTGTGGTGCGCCAGTACGATGTCAACAACGATGCCTTCCCGTGCCGTCTGGATATCCTGTACGGTTACAAGGCAATTCGCCCACAACTGGCTTGCCGTATCCAGTCCAACTAAGGGTTGTTTTACATACCTTTGTAGTACTAAGATGGGGGGTAGAAATACCCCCCATTTTTTAAGGGAAGATTATGGTAACCGTAGGTGATTTAATTAAGGCTTCGTTCTATCGAGCCGGTATCCGCGACAACAGCCAAGAGATTGAGGGCGATGACATTACTCGCGGTATTGAAACCCTAAACCTGCTGATGCACCGACTTGAGGCTGATGGCCTTGAGATTTCATGGGTAGATGTGACTACCGCAAACGATGTCCTGTATGTTCTAGACAAGCACAAACGGGCAATGATTTACATCTTGGGCATGGACTTGCTGTCCGAGTATCAGCTTGAGCCGACTCAAATGTTCGCTGCTGCTGCCGATGATGCCTATTCGACCATGCTGCGCGATGCCTACGCAAATGCCCCTGTGCTGAACAATGTTGACCAACTGCCACAGACTTATATGTATTTCACCATAGTGAATGGGTAACAAATGGCTCTCACACCTGTCAACATACTTGGCGGTTTTTACACAGACGACACCCTGCCCGTAGCGAACCAGGATACGGTCAACTACATCCCTGAGATTGTAGAGGTTGCTGACGGGGCGCGTAGTCCTGTCCTTCTAAAGACCGTTCCGGCGAATAGGGCGATTACCCTGAACTCGTGGGATACTGGCGCGACACAGGCTACACTTGTCGTTGATAACACCCTTTACATTGTGGTTGACGGGGCTTTGTTCCGTGTCGGCTTTCATGTAAACAGCGCGACCATGTATCCGGCAACGGGGGCTAAGACTAGCGTGTTTGGTTCGGGTCGTTGCTACATGGACTTCATGCAGAATGGTACTGGCTATGACATCAGCATTTATAGCGGTCAAAACGGCTATGTCTACAACACGACCAATGATACCCTGACGCAGATTGAGGGCTTTGGTGGCTCATTAGCCTGTAACTTCCTTGACCAATACATGATTGGCGTGAAGCCTGATGGCACATCTTGGTTCACTTCTGATGTTGCAGACCCCCTGACCTTCAGCGCATTTGACCAGTATTCATCTGAGGCTTCCCCTGACCGCATTGTGGGCTTGGCTGTCACAAGCCGAGAGGTTTGGGTATTTAATCAAAGCACCATTGAAACCTTCTACAACGCAGGCACTAGCTTCCAACGCAATAACGGTACGGTGATTCAGCGCGGTTGTGCTGCACGAAACAGCATCCAGGTTATTAACGGCACACCCTTTTGGCTTGGCGATGATGGGTCTGTTTACCTGGCTAACGGATATCAACCGCAGCGTATCAGCACCCATGCTATTGAGGCCGAGATTGGCAAGTCACAGGACATCTCTACGGCTCACAGCTACTTTTGGGAATCCCGTGGTCACCTTGTCTACTGCCTAACCATTCAGGATGGCATGACCTTCTGCTACGACATCAGTACGCAGATTTGGCATCGGCGCGAATCCTTCGGGTCTAACAACAGCAATACTTGGGATGTCGTGCGTGTCGGCAACAAGCTGTATAACATCAACCGAAACGACAGCAATATTTACCTGTTTGATTGGGACTACTACCGCGATGACGATGCAAGTAATATGCTTGTGTGCAAGCGCAGGTCACAGTATTTCCACAATAACCAACAATTCCTACGCTGTAACAGTATGCAACTGGTAATGAATACGGGCGATGTGCCTGCCAATACCACGAGTGAGGTGCTGTTCAGATACTCCGATGATTATGGTCGCACATTTAACAACTACCGCAAGGTGACCCTGGGCGATGTGGGCGCATACAACAAGAAGCTGCAATTCTATAATCTGGGGCGCATGGAAGTCCGTCTGTTTGAGATTTCCACAAGCGGTAATAGTAGGCGTGAACTGATTGCTGCGATTCTTGACCTGACGCAATGATTAACCTTCTGCCCCATATCCGCATCAAGTTTATTAACGATGACGGGACTCCAACTAAGGACTTCTATGACTTCCTTAGAGAGCTGAACGCGACTCAGATTCCTGTGGGCGGTATCATTGCTATTCTGTCGAACACCCCACCAACGGGCTACTTGGCAACAGGCGCGACTTACAGCCGAACCCAATACCCGAAGCTGTATGATGTATTAGGCACAGAAACTATCCCTTCGGTATCAGACGGTATGTACCTAGCGGATGCAGGTGCGTCTGCGGTTGGGTCGTACTTCGGGAACAACACACTTGGCCTGCTTCACACCCATGCCTACGCAACCGTAGCTTCAGGAACAGGGGCTACCGTGTCAGGTGCTAATCAAGGAAACATGGCTACCGTTGACAATCGCCCTAGAACGCTTGGTGTGCGGTTTTATGTGAGGGCTGAGTGATGCACCAGTCTTATGACCAAAACGCGGTACAGGCGATTCTAGACGGTTCTAGCACCCATCTGTTCAAGGTCTTTGATGACAGCATCTGCCTGGTCAACGATGAGCATACATTTGTGGCGACTGTCAGCCCGTCAGATATTGATGGTGTGCATAAACTATACATAGCATTTACTGAGCTATCTGATGAGGCTGCGTCAGATTGCGTGAAGGATGTCCTGACCTGGTTGAATGATTTTGCAGATATCAAACAAATGATAGCGTGTGTTGAACTTGACAATACAAGTAGCTATTATGCAATCAGTAAGGCAGGGTTTTACTTGGTTGGTGTGATTAGCACACCAAAATATGATGTAGCAATCTTTCAATACAGGTTTGAGGTGGATTTATGAGTTGGGGCGAAGCATTAGTAACTACGGCAGGCTCTTTGCTTGGCAGCGCGATGAGTGGAAGTGCTGCGTCTAGCGCAAACAAGAAGATAGCAAAGGCGATGGATGACATCATTCGCCAGGCCGGAGTTACTACTGGTCAACAGGGCGCGTTGTTTCAGCCCTATGGTGAGTATGGTCAAGAATCCCTGAACCGACTCCGAGCCTTTGAGGAAGCCGCAGCCCGTGGTGACTACTCAGCCATTACCGAAATGCCGGAATACAAGTTTGCATTGCAGCAAGGACAATCCGACTTGGCACGAAAGTTTGCTGCACAGGGCAACCTTTTGGGTGGTCAGGCTCAGAAACAGTTTATTGACTACGGGCAAGGTCTTGCTAGTAACCAGATGCAGAACTACTTGAACCGACTTTATGGTGGTGTTGATACTGGAATGAGGGGCGCAGCCGGTCAATCTAATGCTCTTTCTGACTACCTTAACTACTACTCACAAGCTCGTGGTATTAAAGGCCAAGCAGCAGCAGATGCGCGAGTGGCTAAGAACAATGCTTGGCAAGCAGCCCTTGAGGGCTTTAGTAAGATGATTCCATCCTAACTTGGCGGTTAATAGCATGATTTATCAGAACCCGTATCAAAACATCCGAACCGCAGATATCTATGGTGCGCGGAAACAAGCTGCCCAAGATAAACAGACCGCCCAGGATAATGCGCTTATTCTTGAGCAAAAGCAGCTCAAACTGGCACAAGATAAGGCTACACAGGCTTATAAAATTGGTGCTTCATTTAAGAACCTAACCCCTGAACGACAGGCAGCGCAATGGAACACAACACGACAACAACTTGAGGTCGTATATCCTGAGATGAAAGGAAAGTTTCCTTCGTCATGGGATTCTGACCAAGCAGGCAATGTTGCACAGCTTGACTTGTTTTTGAGCAAAATGTCACCGCTTGTATCTCCTGAGCGCGTCACCTTGAGAGAAGGCGATGTGATACAGGAACGGATGCCAGGCGAACAGTTTAAGACAATCGCAAGTGGTATGCCAAAAAAGGCTGATGCACCTTTTAAGATGGTTGAGATAAAGATTGGCGATACTACCTACAGGATTCCTGAAGGTACTTTGCCAAGCGGTAGCATCTTGTCGGGCAACTTTGTGCAAGACATCAATCAGCGCATGAAGGCTGTGCCTATTGAAGATTACTTTGCAAAAAATCCGAGTGACTATCCTGGTACAGCCCAGGTAATTTCAGGTGGTATTGATGCCAAGCCATCAGTTAATTCTCTTGCTACACCACCTGCTGCCCCCGTAGCTGTTCCTGGTCAGACCGAACTTCCACCGCGACAGTTTAATGCCCCTAGTCCGAACAACCGTGCAGGCGAAACCAATGTGGGTTACCCCATTGATGAGAACGCGATGTTGCAGCAACCGCAGATTATGCCGAGCATGGGCAACATGATGCTGAAGGGTGCAGGCGCGGTCATGGCTGATGAGTTTGCCCCACAACCGCGAAATGCCCTGGTTGGTGGAATGATGCCACAACCTTCTCAGTTTGCAGAGCTTATGCCTGCAGGCAGCGCACCGAACCGCTTTGGTTCGCCTGGTGTTGAGGGCATGGACTTTGCTGCTACTGGTGGCAGACCGAAGGTTGAGGTTGTCAATGGTGTTGTAACCTATACCGCCCCACCGAAGCCTGGTCAGGAAAGGGTAACCGCCCGTGATATGACTGCTGCTGAGATTAGTGCATCAGGTCGTGACCCTGCGCGGTTTAGTGGTCAGATTCTGTCTACTGGTGAAAAGAAGTATGATGCTATCCCATCAAAGGCTGCTGCAGAGCTTGAACAATCACAAGCAGATAAGGCTAAAGCAGATGCAACAAAGGCTCAAATTGAGCTGCAGCGAGAACAACGGCAAGCTAAAAAAGACCAGGGCGATGCTGTGTCTTTGCTTCGTGGTCTGAAACGAATTGATACTGCTCTTGGTAGTTTGCAGTCAAATCCGTTTTTTGATACGGGTACTTTTGACCAGTATTTCATGGCAAAAACCAACAAGGGCAAAGAGCTTGATGCTTCCAATAAAGCCATACTTGCTACCGTTAAGCGGTTAACTAGAACCCCAGGCGAGGGCGCATTTAGTAATCTTGATGTCGGTTTGCTTGAGGGTCAGCTTCCAAAGATGGAATATGACATGGAAACCAATAGAAATAATCTTAAGCAGATTTTGGTAGACGCATTGTATGCGTATGGTGTCCAGGCTGCGGTTTCCAATAAGAAGGAACGCGATGCATTGCCACCTGGTACTACCTATGTTGATACCAATACGGGAATGAGATACCAAAAAGGCGAAAAATAATGAGCTACGGCGATAAACCATTATTACCTGGTCAGCCAATACCTGTTCAGCAGGCACAGCCTGTTCCTGTTGAAGAACCGCCGATGCTTGACAGGGTTACTGTTAGACCCGACATTTGGCAACCAAACCCTGAGCCACAGACATTCTTTGAAGAATTCAAGAATACACTTGGCAGTATTTGGTATGGCAGCGAGGCATCACAACGGCGCGGAGATGTAATGCTGCGCGGTCTTGCAAAAGCAGGCACGGGTCTTGTTGACCTGGCGACTACGGCTGTCCAATACTCACCCCTTGTTTCAGGTATAAATGCTCTTACTAGTCCTGAGCCAGCTACGGCTGACCTTGTCGCAGGCAGAGAGCCGAGGCGCACAATCGAAATACCAAACATTACGCAGCCCGTACAGCAACTAATGACCGAGCAGGGCTTTGCGCAGGCAGAAACCCCGTATCAGCGAGGACTTCAGACCGTTACTGAGTATGTAGCACCTGTTGGTATGCTTCGTCAGCTTCCCGTTAAGTCATTGCGTACAGCTATCCCGTTGCAGGCAGGCGCAGCTACTTCAGGTGGTGTTGCCGAGAGTGTTGCCCGTGAAGAAGGCGCAACCCCGTTAGAGCAGACCGCAGCAGGCATCATCACAAGTCTTGGTGTGGCATCAACCCCTGCTATGATTAACCAGGTCAAAAAGATGGCTGCAGGTGGCGCATCTCCACAACAGATTCGTCAGGTAATTCGTGATTTCGCACGGCTTGGAACAACCCCTTCTGTTGGTCAAGCTACTGGTCGCAGGGCGCAATCGGTTGAACAGATGCTGTCAAACTACCCTGGCGGTGCAGGTCGCATAGCTCAGTTTGGCGAACAACAGCAAGCTGCCATTGGTGGCAAGGTCGAGCAGATTGCAGGGGGGCTATCCCGTGCAACCCCAACTACCGCAGGCAAGTCCATTGAACGAGGCGCAGAGGCCTTCCGTGATTCAACCATTTCCTTTCCTGTAACTATTCCAGGTATTCGTGGCTTGGGTAAGAGCAGTAGGGCATCAAAGCTATATGATGAAGCTGATAAGTTTATTGGCAAAAATCATGAAGTTGTCCCGAAGAACACCTTAGCATTTCTAGATGAAATTACCACTCCAATTCCAGACCTAGAAAGAACATCTCGCAGCACGATGATTACAAATCCTGAGATGAAATCTATTGCTGATGACTTTCTGGCCGATTGGCTTGCTCTCCCCCAAAAGGGAAAGCAGGCTTTTAGTTATGAAGGTATAAAAGCATTGCGGTCACGAATTGGCAACGCAATAGGCAGTTCTTTGTTCAATCCTAGTATCGATACTGCTCAACTTCGCCGTATGTATGGTCTGCTATCTGAGGATATTGCTGAATCTTTGGCTAATAATCCACAAGCATTAAGCAAGCTGAAACGGGCTGACCTGTTCTATAACAAGGCAATGGGGCGACTGGATGAGATTGCAAAGGTTGTTGATAAGAGTGGCGGTGGCGAAGTAATCTTTAATGCCCTTATGTCAGGAACAAAGGATGGCGCAACCCGTTTGACTAGTGTTATGCGTAGTCTGCCCATTGAGGCGAGAAAGGATGTTAGTGCTGCTGTAATTCGCAGAATGGGAACTGCAACCCCAGGTAAATCTGCGTCTGATGTGTTTGCAGACCAATTTAGTAGCGAAACCTTCTTAACTAACTACAACAAGCTATCTAAAGAAGCAAAGATGGCATTGTTTGGTCAAGCTGAGTATGGCAAGACATTCTTTGCCGATATGGATGCTGTTGCCAAAGCAGCCAGGAATCTGCGTGAATCCAGTAAATATCTGATGAATACTTCAGGCACGGCAAGGCAGTCCCAGTTTACGAGCCTGTTTAGCGCGGTTGCTTCTATTCCTGGCCTTATTGCAGGTGGTGCTACTCAAAGCGCAATCGCAGGCGGTATTACCGCAGGTGCAGCAGCATTAGGAAGTGCAGGCATTGCAAACCTTTCTGCCCGTCTGATGACTAATCCCAAGTTTGTCCGTTGGCTTGCTACCACCACAAAACTTCCACCGAAGGCAGGCGCAGCGCAGATTGACCTGCTTGCTAAAGCCAACAGGGATGATGAAGATATTCAGCAATTCATTGAGATAGTCAAGCCGACCATTATTCCTGTTGGTGGATTTGGCGACCCTGTTTATAACCCTGATGCTGTTGAGGAACAATAATGTCTTATCTATTTGCAAACAAGCTGCAGACCTTCTTTGATGCTAACGGCAATCCATTGTCGGGGGGTAAGATTTATGCCTATGCTGACGGGACTTCTAGCCTGCTGAACACCTATAGCAATTCAGCCCTGTCATCTGCTAACACCAATCCCGTTGTGCTGAACAGCGCAGGCAAACCGCCACAAAACATCTATCTGTCGGCAGCAGCCTATCGCCTGGAACTGTATACAAGCGCAGATGTCCTGGTTGCCCAGGCTGCAGATGTCAAGGGTCAACTGCCCGTCATCAACCCTGCAACCGATGCTAACAAGGCTGTCGTGGTAAATAGCGGTGGTACTGGCTACACGACTGCTGCTGTGGCTCTTGGCACGGCATCCTATGTCACCGTTGATGCAGAGGCTTCGTTGCCGAACAGCTACCAGGCGGTCAGCACCGACTTCCTGACCTTTACTAAGGTTGGCGATACAGTCAGCATCGGCTTGGCAAATCCTGTGGACTTTGGCGGTAAAGAGCTGAAGAACGCTGTCCTGAACCTGCAGCGCGAAAAGAAGAATGTGCTGACTGGTCAGTCAGGCGCGGTAACCATCGACTACTCACTTGGCTCTGTATGCACCATTGCTCAGACTGGCAACATCACTTCGGTGAGTGTGACCAATGTGCCTGCGTCTAGCACCGTTACCCTGACCGTAATCCGCAGCCAGGCTGATGCTACCCTGCGCACCCTGACCTGGGGTGCAGCCTATAACTTTAGTGGTGGCACGACCCCGACCCTTTCCAACTCGGCAAGCGCGGTTGATGTGTTTACCCTGATTACCACGGATGGTGGGTCGAACTGGCAAGTGGGCGCGATTACTGGAGTAAGCTAATGCTTCGTAGTCTGTTGTTCGGAAACAATACAAGCGGTGCTACGGCAACCATGACCTTAGCCATTGTCCCCGACTACATCGAGGAAAGTTTCATTCCCAATGGGGCATGGACATCAGACCTTGTTGTTCCTACTCCGACTGGCGGTACAAGCCCATACACATATTCGTGGTCAAGGCTAGGTGGTGGCGGTAGTGCCGTGTCGCTTGCATATTCGTCATCTACAAAAGACATGGCATTTAATGCTACGGGTACAGACCAAAGATACTATGTGACCTTCAAGTGCCTGGTTACTGATTCGGCATCGCCTGCCAATACCGCAGAAAACTATGTCACCCTAGCCATCGGATTCAATGTCAGCGCATACCCTGAAGGCTCAGAGCCGTTATAAAAAAGAACCCCCCGATTTGGGGGGTTAAGTCTACGGAATGGAAGCAGAGGGATAAGACCGTAGAACCATGAATTGCGTGACCGGCGAACCGGTGCATCAACGAGGGATGCGTGGGAAGTGAACAGGAACACCCAAGCAAGTGACCTACCAAAGTCAGATTGCAGCACCCACCGTCATTTATCTTGGGGCATACACATCGAGCTGTCAAGCATTGCATCCTGGTAGGCCAGTAACTCCGCATCCGACCCAAACTGACCCCGAAACGGCTTGCTTCCTTCTGACAGGCTGAACCCATACTCAGACCGCATAGAAGCCTTTGTATGCCCATCTAATGGAACAGCCCTATGATGCCACGGGCAAAGCCCAACGGTTGCCATATGCCCAATCCTGCGATTCCCTGACAGTATGTGATGAATCTCTACATACGATGAGATTAGACCTAACTGGTGGCAGCAGACGCAGACCGCAGAATCCTTGATTGTGTTGAACCTGGCTTGTTCGGCTTTGGTCGGTTTTCCTGTTGAGTGGCGCATTATTTCCGTTTTTTCTTAGCTTCTTTAGCTACCGACAAAGCAATGGCAACGGCTTGCTTATTCGGCTTACCCGATTTCATCTCAGCACGAATGTTCTTAGCAATCGTGGCTTGGGAGTAACCTTTCTTGAGGGGCATGACTAGTCCTTACTGTGGGGTGAGAAAGCATATGACCATTATAGCCATCGTACCGCCGACTGCAATGTATGCGATAAGGTCACACAGAAAATTATTTAGTTTAGCCTTCATATCCGTTCCCATCATAGTCAGATTT
>Ga0315907_10008348_pt1 | contig 10647 bp, 7 predicted proteins | sample LakEriMetagenome_3_FD_203525 | JGI IMG/M metagenome (GOLD analysis project Ga0315907, IMG submission 203525) | Freshwater fungal communities from buoy surface, Lake Erie, Ohio, United States - Buoy 12 MA123 | ecosystem: Environmental > Aquatic > Freshwater > Lake > Lake biofilm | place: USA...
GTTTTTCACGTATCATGGAAATAAAGGACTCACATATAATTGAGATTGGCTCTAAGCTTTTTCCATTCATGCCCTTTTTATTGATTTTAAATAAAAAAGGTATTGTCTTAGGTGCGGGTCCATCAATTATTAAATCAATAGAGTCCAATCCAATAGGGTCATCAATAGATGAGACCTTTGAGATGAAACGCCCGCAAACTTGGGCTGAGTTGCCATGCCAACTTTTAGAGAAGTATATTATCTTTTTTAAACATCGCAAATCGGGCCTTGAATTCAAAGGACAAGTAGTTCATTACAATCAAGATTATTCACTTCTAGCAATAAATCCGTTAGTAAGCGGTCAAATGACCGTTAAAGATTTTCATCTCTCCTTGGGTGACTTTCCAGTTTTCGACACCATCGCGGAATATCTCTTTTTAAAACAAACGAACACTAATAGTCTTAAAGAAGCTGAAGTACTAAATTCCATTCTTTTAGATAAGAACAAGTTGCTAAATAGAGCAAAAGAAGAATTGAGCAGTATCAATAGTTCTTTGGAAAAAAAAGTACAAGAAAGGACTGAAGAAATTGAATCAGCGCTAGATCTTTTACAGAAAGCACAGCAGGAGATTATTTCAAGAGAAAAAATGTCAATGTTGGGTCAGCTTGTCTCAGGCATCGCGCATGAAATCAATACACCTCTTGGATCTATAAAAGCATCAGCATTCAATCTAAAATTCACTGTTGACTACATTCTTAATGAAGGTGCTATTAAGCTTGATATGCAATCAAGATTGCTTATCCGCAATTACTATTTAAATGGAGTTAGGAAAGAGATTCCGCCGCATGAAGCCTACCAACTAAAAAAAACACTTACAGTTCTTACGAGTGATTTATACCCTCACATTGCACAACCAATGCAGTTTGCTTCCTCTATGGTTGAAGCGGGAATAGATTCGTTTGAACACCCTCTCATACAAGCTATTATTCAGCGTGATGACTATAGAGAAACTCTTAAGGTAGCTGTAGAATTAAATCAACTTTTTATTGGGCTTTCTACTATAGAACTCGCTGCTGACAGGGCTTCTAAAGTTGTACAAGCATTGAAAACATACGTGCATACTCCAGAAGTTGCACTCCAAAAAAGTTTTAATCTGCACGAACAAATTGACTCTGTACTAATTCTATTTACACATGATATTCGTAAAGGAATCGAAGTGAAAAATAATATTGGTAAAGATATTTTAATCGTAGCTGATCCCGATCAAATAGCACAGGTATGGACTAACTTGGTAAGTAATGCCATTCATGCAATTCATGAAAACGGAAATATCATTTTCAGCTCAGAAAAGAACAATTCACATTACATAATAAAAATATCGAATGATGGCCCAGAGATTCCAGCGGATGTCATTCCAAGAATTTTCGATCCTTTTTTCACTACTAAAGAGAGAGGTATAGGCACTGGATTGGGATTAAACATTATTAAAAAAATAATCGAACATCACCAAGGCGATATCCAATGCCAATCGTCTCCTGAAATGACAACATTTACCGTGACCCTACCCATTCGGTAATAAGAAGACCTAACTTATGAATTTTTCCCAGCAAAAACATATATTACTTGTAGATGATGAAGCTATCATTTTAAATGTATTGAAGCATCACGTCAAGCGATTTATTCCACCAAACGTGGAAGTTGTCACCGCTATGTCTGGTGAAGAAGCACTTTCTATTGTAAAGGATATCCTTGACTCCGACGGGCTGATCTGCTGTGTCATTTCCGACTATTTAATGCACCCCATGCGTGGAAGCGATTTACTTATTGAATTACAGTCAATCGTTCCTCGCACGAAAAAAATAATGCTTACTGGTCAAGCGGATCTACAAGCCGTAGCTGATGTACTTACCAAGATTCACTTGTTTAGATACATAGCAAAGCCCTGGGAACCTCAGGATCTTGAACTCACAGTAAACGAAGCTTTAAAAATGTTTGATTACGAAATCGAACTACATATTCGCAACAAAGAATTAGAAAATATACAAGCTTCGCTTGAGGAAAAAGTTGCTCAACGTACACAAGAACTACAGCGAAAAAACAGTGAGCTCGAACAAGGGCTTCAATATGCTAGATACATTCAAGAGTGCTTTCTTCCTGACACCTCAGAAGCTTGGCAGTATTTAAAAAACCTGTATATATTTAATTCGCCCGCTGCCTCGATATCAGGAGATTTTGCTTGGTACCGAATGGTAAATAATCAAATACTATTTGCACTCGGAGACTCTACAGGTCATGGTCTAGCAGGAGCATTGATTACTGTGCTTGCTACTGATATTCTCAGTGAAAAAACGGTTCATCACCGCGAAGCACAGTCTCTAAAACACATTGTTGCAGGAACAATTTCTGACCTACAAGGCAGATTGAGAACAGACGCGGTATACAGCGAACTATCGCTAGGTATTGATCTAGTTCTCGTTAGAATCGATTTAGAGTCCAAGCATATGGAATGGGCGAGCTTAAATGGAAACATCCTACTTGTCGGACAAGATGATAAAGTCGAAGTGCTAAGTAAGGCAAAAGGTTTTTTCCATCTTCCCAACTACGAAAACAATATTCAAACAGGAAGTATCAATATTGCAGAAAAGAAAGTAGTAATGTGCAGCGACGGGCTTTATGACCAGCTTAACGGCACTACCGGCAAGCGTTTGAAGCTATCTGGGTTAATCCATTGCATCGAAGAAGGCAAAGTGTTTAGCAACGGTGTTTGCCTTGTAGATAAATGTTTTGATGTATGGAAGCACGGCACCGATCAAACAGATGATGCCATGTGGATAAGCTTTGAGGTATAAAAGTATTAGTGCTTGAAGTGACGAGTTCCGGTCATGTACATGGCCATGTTGTGGGCGTTGCAATAATCGACGCTCGCTTGATCCTTGATCGAACCGCCTGGCTGCACTACCGCATTCACACCTGCCTTATCAGCTAGCTCCACGCAATCAGGGAATGGGAAAAATGCATCACTCGCCATCACCGCACCGTTCAAATCAAACCCAAAGCTTTGTGCCTTTTCGATAGCTTGACGCAATGCATCCACTCGTGATGTTTGTCCTGTACCACTTGCGCATAATTGCTGATTCTTTGCAAAAACAATTGTGTTGCTTTTAGTGTGCTTCACCAATTTATTCGCGAATACCAAATCACGCAATTGCTCTGCACTTGCAGACGCATTCGTGGCCAACTTGAAATCTTCGATGGTCTCTGTGCGAGCATCTTTATCTTGGAATAATACACCATTCAACAATGTTCTGACTTGCGTAGTCGGGAGCGGTGTTTCTTTTCTCTTCAGTAAAATACGATTTACTTTTGTTTGCATCACAGCCATTCCATCTTTGTCAAAGTCTGGCGCAATGACTACTTCACAAAATAATTCGTGAATCTTCAATGATGTTGCATGATCAATTGGAACATTTGAAATCAACACTCCACCGAATGCACTTACAGGATCACATGCTAATGCTGCCTCATAAGCTTCTAAAACCGTTGGACGCGTAGCGATTCCGCAAGCATTGTTGTGTTTTAGAATTGCGAATGTTGGTGCGTCATTTTTAAATTCGTCAATCAAATGGACCGCAGCATCTACATCTAGAAGATTGTTATATGAAAGTTCTTTGCCATTCAATTTATCGAACAGTGCTGACATATCACCATAGAATACACCACGCTGATGAGGGTTTTCGCCATAGCGCAACACCTCAAATTGTGATTCCGTAACTCGCAATGACCCGAGCTCTTCTCCTAAAAAGTAGTTGTAAATTTTAGAGTCGTAATGTGATGAAACTTCGAATGCAGCCTTAGCGAATGCACGACGATCCGAAAGTTCCGTTTCTCCATTTCTTTCTTTTAGAATTGCCAATAGATCCGCATATTCTCGTTGAGATGGAACAATAATTACATCGTTGTAATTCTTCGCTGTTCCGCGAATCAATGAAATCCCACCAATATCTATTTTTTCAATAATATCCTCATGTGAAGCTCCAGAAGCAACTGTCTTTTCAAATGGATATAGATCAACAATTACACAGTCAATCGCAGGGATATCAAACTGCTTCACCGCATCCAAATCACCTTGCTCGTCTCTGCGATAAAGAATTCCTCCAAAAATTTTCGGATGCAATGTTTTCACTCTTCCGCCCAAAATGCTTGGATAGCCCGTGAGCTCTTCAACAGGAATAACAGATATACCAAGGCCTTCGATAAATTCTTGAGTGCCACCCGTACTATAGATCTTGATGCCAAGACGATCCATTTCACGAACGATGGGCTCAAGGCCATCTTTGTGGAATACTGAAATAAGAGCTGAGGAAATTTTGCGCAAACTCACTGGACTAGGATTTTTGAATTTGCGTGCAAATGTACTACATCAGATAAGGGAAAGCGAATTTCTTTTTACTTCTCAAGTACATCAACGCCTTCAGAATCTTTTTTCTTTTTCTTGAATACATGTTTATAAGAAACAAGAACAACAAAATCTGTACTTGGCTCTCTCGAAACCAGATCTCGCTGAATCAAATATCCCACACTATAAAAATTTCTTTTGTTGATTTTTCTTTCTGCACTCGCAGTCCAGCGCCAATCGTTCCATTTAAGCGCTACACCATCATTATAAGCGTGAAAGAATTCATACGAAGTCCCCAATTCCCATTTCTCGAAACCTTCATATTTGACTGCAATCTTGTTTCTCCAAGTTGTTACAAAATCCGCATCTCTATCATTGCCCACACCCTGCAAGTTTCCTTGATATCGAGTTGCAAGATTCATAGTCCAATCGTTATAAGAAATCTTATAGCCCAAGCCCAATTGAAGTCTTTGGCGGGTTTCGAAAAAATCAATCTCGTTTCGCTGACCAAAACGATAAGTCAATGCTAACGAAAATTTCTTTGGAAGGTCGATGTCTAAACCGAGATCGGAAAAAACGCTGCCCACATTGGTCATATTGTCGCGCAGACGGACCTCAGGTGCAATGGACCATTGTAATTTTTTTGAAAATTCCCCTTTAAGATTTACCGAAGTCCACAGTCCAGCATCCTTCTGTTGCGCAAACAGCGAAGAAGACAAGAAAAAAGCTAATATGGTAAGGAGCTTATGGTCTGCCATAAATGGTCATTGTACCCACATTTACATCCTCATCACGCCCTTCAATTTCCACTTTCATCTTAATGGCCATTAGATCGGGATCAACACCAGTAACACCTGTAGTATCGGCACTGTAAACATAGATTTCATAAGACCCTCTGCGAAGATTTTCGAACTCAAACTCTCCGTTGTAGTTTGTCCATACTCGATCGCTTGGACTTTTGTCATCTCCATAAACGATGTAAACTTCCTCATCGGCGCCAGGCACCGTATACTGATAAGACGCTGGATTGGATGTAATTAATCGATAGTCTTTTTCGATTTTTCCATAAATAGTAGCGTAGCCACCTTCACCAGCTTCCTTTACACATGAGGTAAAAGAAACCACTACCGCAAATGCAGTAACCCAAGCGATCTTTAATTTCATTAGTTTGATTATCTTAAGTTGTGATAAACAGCTTGAACATCATCGTCTTCTTCAATCTTCTCCACAAGCTCCAAAATCTCATCCATTTGCTCTTCAGAAATTTCTGCATAAGAGTTTGGAATTCTTTCCAACGCCGCTTTTGTAACAGTAATGTTTCTTTCTTCGAGTGCTTTCTGCAATTTTCCAAAATCACTGAAAACAGTGTAAATCACGATTTCATTCTCATCTACTTCCATGCTCTCTAAACCGTGATCGATTAGCTCCAACTCCATATCCTCATAGTTCGGCATATTTGCCTTTTCTAATCTGAACACACCTTTTCTCTCAAATATAAAGCTCAAAGATCCGCTGTTCCCCAATTGTCCGCCACCTCTGTTGAAGTACAAACGAACATTTGCGACAGTTCTCGTTGGATTATCAGTGGCAGTTTCCACAAGAATCGGCACACCATATGGGCCATATCCTTCATAAACTACTTCTTCATAATTACTCGTGTCCTTGCTCACAGCGCGCTTGATTGCCGCATCCACACGGTCTTTCGGCATATTAACGCCTTTGGCATTCGTCACGGCTTGACGCAAACGAGGGTTGTATTCTGGTTCAGGTCCGCCCGCTTTTACCGCCATTGCGATCTCCTTACCAATACGCGTAAATGCCTTCGCCATCTTATCGTAGCGGGCAAACATCTTATGCTTTCTCTTTTCGAATATACGTCCCATAATAATTCAATAACTGTAGCGCAAACTTAAGGCTATATCGATATTCTCACAATACCCCTACCCACCCCACCAAAATAGAGTCATGTCGTGTACATTTGCAACACTATGTTTTTAGAGAATACACTTAACAGAGGGCGCCAACAAGGATGGATTGAGGTCATCTGTGGCTCAATGTTCTCGGGCAAGACGGAAGAACTCATCCGACGATTGCGTCGGGCTGAATTCGCTCAAATGAAAGTGGAAATCTTCAAGCCGAAAATTGACGTGAGATATAGCGACGAAGAAGTGGTTAGCCACAATCGCGCTAGCATCCGCTCAACAGCTATCGAGCATAGCTCTCAACTCCTTATCCTCGCATCGGATGTGGAAGTGATCGGAATTGACGAGGCTCAATTTTTCGATGATGGACTTCCTGAAGTGTGCAATCAACTTGCCAACCAAGGAGTTCGTGTGATTATCGCGGGCCTCGATATGGACTACCTCGGCCGGCCCTTTGGACCAATGCCTCATCTCCTTGCAATTGCAGAGTTTGTTACGAAAGTGCATGCCATCTGTGTAAAAACTGGTCACCTCGCTCACCACTCCTATCGCATCACTGAAGGTGATTCCCTCGTTCAGTTAGGGGAAAAAGAAAGCTACCTTCCATTGTCTCGCCAAGCCTTCAATGAGGCGATGAATAAGAAAAAATAAAACATGCGCTATACGATAGCAGACATCATTGATGCATCTCAAGGCCTACTCGTTCAAGGCTCTGCGGATACCGTAGTTGATCATGTTATTTATGATTCAAGAAAAATAAGCAACCCAAACCGTTCGGTTTTCGTAGCCATTGTTGGAAGAAATCACAACGGACACCAGTACATTCACGATGCCTATAGCAAAGGCGTTCGCTGTTTCATTATTCAAGAAGAAATTAATCTTTCTTCACTCACAGATGCTTGCGTTATTCGAGTGAACAACTCGCTTCGTGCACTGCAATTATGGGCTAAACAACATCGTCAAAAATTCCACTACCCTGTTTGGGCAATCACAGGAAGCAATGGTAAAACCATTGTCAAAGAATGGCTAAATCAATTGCTATCGCCCGATTTACCAATCGTTAGAAGCCCGAAGAGTTTCAACTCACAACTAGGGGTTCCTCTTTCAGTACTCCAACTCGATTCCGAATATCAACTCGCTATCATTGAAGCTGGAATTAGTGAACCAAATGAGATGGAAGTGTTGGCAGAAATTATTCAGCCTAATTGGGGAATATTCACGATGATTGGTGCGCAACACCAAGAGCACTTTTCAAGCATCGAAGAAAAAATAAATGAAAAGCTTAAGCTCTTCAAAAATTGTGATGTAGTTTTTTACAACAGTGATGACCCTATTGTAAAAACCGCTATCAACGCGCTTAGCAGTGACATTAAAAAAACTGATTGGGGGAAAAATGAAGGTGCGTTTTTACGAATAAACAACATCGCAAAAGGCGCAGGCAAGACAATCATTGAAGCTTCTACTAAAGAAGAAAAAATTCAAATAGAAATTCCCTTTTCAGATGATGCTTCCATCGAAAATGCATGTCTTTGTTTGTTGATTTTGACTTATCATAAAACGTCTAAAAGCCATATACAGCAAAGATTTTCCAAGCTTTCACCGGTAGATATGCGTTTGCAATTGATCTCTGGCTCTTTCGGAATGACACTCATCAACGATGCGTATAGTTCAGACTTTACCTCATTAGAAATTGCATTGGATTTTCTGCAACGTCACGCTCAATCAAAACATACCACAGTCATTCTTTCAGATATGAGAGAAAGTGGGCTGGAAAAAAATGAGGTTTACACTAGAATCAATGAACTGCTTATCCAAAAAGGCGTTACACACCTTATAGGAATCGGACCAGAGTTCATTTTACATCAAAATATTTTCAAAATACACTCAAAATTCTTTGAATCAACTTCTGATTTTTTACATAAAACAAAACCGAACGATCATTCGGGACAGTTTGTTCTTGTAAAAGGAGCAAGAGATTTTGGTTTTGAAAAAATAGTTCGTGCCTTTCAAGAGAAGACACATGAAACGGTTTTGGAAATTCACCTCGATGCACTCGTACACAATTTTCATTTTTACAAAAACAAACTTCTGCCCGATGTAAAAATGATGGTGATGGTGAAAGCTGCAGGATACGGCGCGGGCTCCGTAGAAGTGGCTAGCGTCTTGGCTTTCAATAAAGCTGATTATCTAGCGGTGGCATATGTTGACGAAGGCATTGCACTTCGACAAGCGGGAATTTCTCTTCCAATCATGGTAATGAATTCTGAAATCAGCGCACTGGATCATCTGGTTGACTATCATCTCGAACCAGAAATATATTCGATGCGCAGTCTTCATGCATTTATCGAAGTTCTGGAGTACAAAAATATTACAGCGCCATATCCCGTGCATCTAAAGCTGGATACTGGTATGCACAGATTGGGTTTTGAAGAGAACGATCTTTCCGATCTGATTGGAGTTTTGAAGGAAAACAAATCGCTTCGAATAGCTTCCATTTTCTCACATCTTGTAGCAACGGACAATCCAGAACATGATGCATTTACACGCCAACAACTTTCGCTTTTTGAAAAAATGGCTGGAGAAGTTTCGATCGCTTTAGGCTATAAGCCCCTTTGGCACATTGCTAATACTGGCGGCATAGAGCGACTTCCCGAAAGTCAGTTTGATATGGTGCGCTTAGGAATTGGTCTCTACGGTGTTAGTGCAAATGAATCTGAGCGTAATCAACTTCGAACCGTTGGTCAACTCAAGACGGTGATTTCTCAAATAAAAAAAATCAATTCTGGCGAAAGCGTTGGATACAACCGGAATTTCATTGCTCCTCAAGACATGACCATCGCTACCATTCCGATGGGTTACGCTGACGGGCTCAAGCGCTCCCTTAGCAATGGCAAAGGGAATGTTTGGATTCAAGGAAAACCATGTCCTATTGTTGGAAATGTGTGCATGGATATGACCATGGTCGATATTTCTCACCTCTCTTGTAATGAGGGCGATGCAGTGCTGGTTATTGGAAATATTCAACATTTAGAAGCACTAGCTAAGGCCAGCGCTACAATTCCCTACGAGATTCTTACCTCCATTTCTCAGCGCGTCAAACGCATCTATTTAGAAGAATAAGCGTATTTGCTATTTTTTTCTAGTGTTTTGGATATGGTTTTTTACCTTTAGTTTGTATTCTGTTTATTATGCCAATTATGAAATCATTTTTTACACTCCTATTTGCTGTAATTATTACTATTTCAGCTTCTTCTCAACAAGCTGCTCGCATGTCAGGTGAGGTGCTCGTAATGACTACTCCCAAGGGTAATATTGAACAAATTGTATCAGCAGCTCAACAAAAAGTGGGCGTCCTTCCTGCATTGAAAGTAGATGAGCTAGTGAGCGCTCCAATGCGCACATGGAAATTGTCATTCAATGAGAATCAAATTTCGATGCGAGAAATGCTCTACACTCTTCAAAAGATTGATGGTGTTAAGTTCGCTCAAGTAAATCACATCGTGGCAGATAGAGTAACAACTCCAAACGACCCGTTCTATGGCCAACAATGGCATCACAACCAGCAAGGTGATCATGATATTGATTCAGATCTCGCATGGGATATCACTACAGGTGGTGTTACTGCAACGGGCGATGAAATCGTTGTGTGTGTAGTAGAAACAAGTGGAACAAAATGGGATCAGGCTGACATTATCGATAATCACTGGACCAACAACAATGAAATTCCAAACAATGGAATCGATGATGACAACAATGGTTATATCGATGATATAGATGGATGGAATAGTTCTAACAATACAGACAACATTGGTACAGGCAATCACGGAACGCAAGTGAGCAGTATGATTGGTGCAAAAGGAAATAACGGCACCGGAATTACGGGCGTTAACTGGGATGTAAAAATCATGCAAGTACACATGGGTGGTATCAGCGAAAGCAACGTGGTTGCTGCTTACACCTACCCAATGGTGATGCGTAAACTCTACAACCAAACCAATGGTCAACAGGGTGCATTTGTAGTTGCAACAAATAGTTCATGGGGTACCGACTACGGTCAGCCTGCTGACGCACCCATCTGGTGCGCCATGTATGATAGCCTTGGTACATATGGTGTTTTAAGCTGCGGTGCTACTTCCAATAGTGAGTTGAACATTGACGCAGTAGGAGACTTGCCAACTGCATGTCCAAGCGAATTCATGCTTGCTGTTACAGCAACAGACAACAATGACGTAAGAACCTTCTCAGGATATGGCCAAACGACTATCGACCTTGGAGCTCCTGGTGATAACGTATACCTCGCGGGTAATAACAACTACGGCAACACCTCTGGTACTTCATTCGCAAGCCCA
>Ga0315907_10008354_pt1 | contig 10645 bp, 22 predicted proteins | sample LakEriMetagenome_3_FD_203525 | JGI IMG/M metagenome (GOLD analysis project Ga0315907, IMG submission 203525) | Freshwater fungal communities from buoy surface, Lake Erie, Ohio, United States - Buoy 12 MA123 | ecosystem: Environmental > Aquatic > Freshwater > Lake > Lake biofilm | place: USA...
CCAATAAGGTTTATGCAAGCCGTATGGGTAATGGTCCAGAGTCGTCAGGCGATGGTTGGAAGTTCCGCGGTCGTGGTCCTATCCAGCTAACAGGTAAGTCGAACTATACTACGTTTGCAGCTGACATCGGTCGTCCAGATGTTCTGACAAATCCAGATCTAGTTACGACTGAGCTTGCATTTGAATCAGCACTATGGTTCTTCCGTAAGAACAACCTATTTGCGATTGCAGATAAGGGCGTGACTGATGCTGTAATCACTCAGATTACTAAGCGCGTAAATGGTGGAACACACGGTCTTGATGATCGTCTTAAGAAAACCAAGCAATACGCTACTTGGGGTTAATATAAAAGGGGGAGGCCAAAAACCTCCCCCTTCTTTTTTTACTTAGTTTTACCTTCTGCCAAGAATTCGGCAGCCTGTGAGGGATATTCTTCCTCGGTATTAATCTCTACCTTCTTCGGCTTCTTATGCTCAGGAATAATAGCTTCCAGAGCAATCTTCAGAATACCATTGAGAAGTGTTGCACCACGAATCTCTACATTATCTGCGAGACTAAACGTGCGTGTAAATGGTCGCATAGCTAGCCCGTGATGAAGCATCTGAGGCCATGTCCATTCGCCATTTGAATCTTGTTCTGAGGGTTCACCAGATGTGGTATTACCCTTGATGATTAACTTATCATCAGCAATCTCAATTTCAAGATCTTGCTTTGCAAAACCAGCCACCGCGAGTTCGATGGTGTATCGATTCTCGTCAATCTTCTTTAGATTGTATGGTGGGTATTTGACACAAGATGCGGCTTGATTTTGAGCTTCGGTTAGCCTTTTAGCAATGTCATCGAATCCGACAAAGAAACTGTCAAGATTCTTAAATGCACGAGCGTCGTAAAAGCTTTTCATATATTTTCTCCTATTAAGCGAGTTTAATTATGTCACCCATTAGGCGTGACAGGTTTATTTATCAGATACAGTTGAACTTCAGCTTCAAGAAACATCTGTTTTGTAATTTCCCAGTTCAAATGTGGACGATCTTCTGTAGGTTCATAGGATACCACCTTTTTGATTCCTTTTTGAATGATCGACTTAGCACACTCATTACATGGAAGCAAAGGACTATAAAGAGTACAACCTTCGACAGAGAGTGGTGCATTATCAAGTGCGTTACGCTCAGCATGAGCTACAAAAAGATACTTGGTTTCCTTGTCTTGGTAACGAGCTGGAATATCCTTAATGCCTCGAGGAAAACCATTGAAGCCGAGAGACACTACTCGGTTTTGCTTATCAACAATCACACAACCAACTTGTGTTGATGGATCTTTTGACCATGTAGCTACATGCTCAGCTAGTTCCATGAATCGATCAGACCACTTGCTCACTTCTTTTTTCCTGCATTTAGAATGCGTTCGCGTAAACTTGACGAACTATAATCATGCTTTCGCGAAAGATAATGAATAGGAATATCCAAACCATATCCAGTGTAATTGGTGCGACCAAAATAGTCATCACCAAGGAATCGAACATCCCAATCATAACCAGTTAGCAGGTTTAGTAGATCTGCTTCTGTATCATATGGAATTATCTGATCAACATACTTACATGCATTCACTTGAACATACCGTTCAAACAAATTCTGAACAGGTTTGTTCTTTTCAGGTCGGTCAAGAGTAGGATCAGACTGCAGTGCTATGACCAGTCTATCACAATTCTCTTTTGCTTCACACAGTGCCAAAACATGACCTGAATGAAACAGATCAAAACAACTTGCTATAATACCTACACGTTCAGACATTCTAGAATCACTCCAACAATAGTAAACACAGCCAATAAAGCAAATAGGCTCAGACAGCCGCTGGCTGTAAGATCTTTCCACATCTCACGTTGACGAGGATGATTAGTCATACTCTACTCCAGGATCTTTCTTACGGCCCATATAATGATCGTCAGACACGCAAACAATTTTCGTAATCAAGTTCTTCTTTGGCGAACGAACACTGTCCATAGCTATATAGCAAGTTGCTTCGTCCTTATAAGCAATCTCACGTTTGCTCACGAACTCACCATCAGGTGTCAAGAAGAATGCAATCAGCCAGAACTTCATAGATCAAGATTCCGTTCTGCGCGATAGTCCTCATCGCTCATACAATCAAACTGTGCCTGGAGTTTACTGTTGATGATAGTACGAGTGACCTCACCTGCAAATACAGCGCACTGTTCCTGACTACCAGTCTCGTAAATGTCCTTGGCAATGAACTCGCCTTCGGCTGTGAACAAATGTACAATCAACCAGAAACTCATATTACTTTACCTCTACCTTTACGAGGTTAGCAGGAGCAACGCAGTAGAAACCTGCATCAGTATCGACCTTAATCAGGCCGCCATTATAGCAAGCCTTCGTAGTTGCCTCAGCAAGCGCTCTGTTTTCATTATCATTTTTAATCAACGTGATCATGAGAAGCGAAAACAAAATACAAATTGTAGTCATAAACCCAGCAAAGCTAAACACGGCATTAAAAATATTTTCAACAATCTTCATAACAAATTCCTTTTAATTAACGATTCATCCACTTTGCATAAAGGCCGACTTCGCGACCGTATGCTTCTATCTCCCAAGGAGCATCGAAGTATGCATCTTCTTTGCCCTTTGGTTTCCAGATTTCACCCATCCACTTGCTGTAGATTTTGAGGCCGCCACGAGCAGCAACCGCATGACCGGTCTGAAGTTCGTTCTTGGCGTGCTGTTTGACATGGACCATCTCATGGCCGAGAGTCTTAATCATGTCTTTGATGTCTTGGCTTTTGAGGCCAATGGTGAACCACCGAGGATTCTTAAAACCATCTTCATCGACGCATTCACCTTCAACGTCGAGGTTGTTGTAAACTTCAATATCAAGAGTGATGTTGCGGACCATGCGAGGGTCCATCAACTGGCTGGCAAAAAACTCTGCCGCTTCCTTGAGGAGAGCCTTCTCTTTACGCTTGCCAATCATTCCGGTAATTGTGATGTTCATAACGTTCCTTTCCATTATGTACACTCTATCATATAATCAATATAATGTACATAGGAAAGTGCAAATTATTTTGTGGTTGCGCGATAAATTCCATCAAAATTTTGTACGTTCGCTTCGAGCATATGGGCACAGCGTTCGATCATCATATCATAATATGCAACCAGTTGGCCATCCCATGCCTCTGTCTTACGTTGCTGAGCCTGGTTCATGGCTTTAATCCAATCTCCCTTACGGTATAGCTCAAGGAAGGTTTCATGCATGATCTGAGAATACGTATCAAAGTGCTCCACGATCGTATAGATTTTTACCGGCTCAGTCTTGCCCTTCACGGCAATGAGATCGAGCTCTATGATTTGATATACATCCCTAACCGCGTCTGCCGTGTTAGGCCCGACGACGAGTTTGACGCCATAAGGCTTGGACTGACCTTCGAGACGAGCAGCCAGATTAACCCCGTCACCCAAGCAAGTATAATCAAAGCGCTGATCGCTACCCATATTGCCAACCACCACAGTGGCAGTGTTAATACCAAGACCCATACCGAAAGCTGGTATGCCTTCTTTTTCAATTTCTGCATTAAACGTCTCCAGATCTTTTAACATATCCATCGCTGTACGTACAGCATTCTTGGCATGGTCTGGATCGTCGAGTGGTGCGTTCCAAAATGCCATCTGAGCATCACCAATGTACTTGTCAATTGTACCTTCATTGTCGATGATGCGTTTTGTCATCGCAGTCATATAGCGATTCATAATCTTTGTCAGCCCTTGAACGTCATCACCATAGTGTTCTGAGATCGTTGTGAATCCACGGACGTCAGTAAACATGATCGAAAGTTCTCTTGACTCGCCACCAAGCTTGAGTAGTTCTGGATTCTTCTGTAGCTTCTCAACCATAGCAGGCGATAGGTATGTACCAAACTGCTTCTTGATTTGCTGCTTCTGTAGAAACTCTGAGATGAACTTGACGGTGTACACATGCATATAGATGATGGCAATGGCCAGGATGTTAAACGTAACATCAAGCAAGACACCTTGGCTTGCAAACAAGTACACAGGAAGATATGCATAACCACCAAGTAGAACTGCGATATATATTAATGAGAAACGCAGACGTGATACTACAATGAGTGCAATTGCTAGGAATATGAAAGATGCAAGATCAACTAAACCGGTCCAGTTTGGAATTGAAACAGAATCCCCTTTCAGGAGAGTTTCAAGAATACTCGCTTGCATCTCATGAGGAAACACTGCCCCAGCCGGCGTGGCTACAGGATTACTTAATCCAGCTGCAGTTGCTCCAACGATCACGATTTTACCTGTCAGATCAGGAACACTCTTGTCACCAATTTCGAATGACTGAAATTTGTAGTTTGGATTTATAAAAACACGACCGTACTCGTCAGTCTTAATTGTTTCAAAAGAAGGAATTCGTAATGCCTCAACGCCCGTTTGATTTACCTTTGCCTGATACGAAGGATCTCCGGCAGCAACTCTTAACATTTCTAGAGCAAACGCAGGATAGTATTCGCCAGCTGAAGTGGCAAGAAGAGGAACTCGTCGAACAACTCCGTCCGATTCAGGAAGGGTTGATGTCACTCCGACACCAGCAGCAGACTGCTGAAGCAATGCTATATTCGATAGGACGCACGGATATGACGGAAGAAAGTCAGTCGCTTGACCGTCTCCAATCACCGCAACGCCTGTCCGACGAACATCGGGACTGGATGGTCGACCGCAATCCGCCGACACAGTCTGACTAAGAACTACTGGATATTTGTTTAAAGCGTTCGCAAGAACACTATCAGTACCCAAGCGATCAGGCTCAGGCATAAGTATAGTGCTACCAACAATGCCAGCCCCTCCGCCATATATGTCGCTAATGATTTTAGCATGGACTTCCCTCGGGAAAGGCCACTGTCCGTATTTTTCAATTGCTTTCTCCCCAATATTGGCAACCACAATCTGTTCTGACTGAACAGATGTATCCATCATCAGATAATCGTAGAACTTTAGACGTGATGATTCAACCAGGAATGGATCAGCAAACTTCACATAAAGCAAAATGGCAAAAGTCAGCAAAGCTAACCACGGTGAGATAAGAAATTTAATCGCCTTGCTTGACATTGATAATAGTTCCTCCGGCAGGATCGTTGATTTCCACTAGGAATGATTTTCCATTACTATCTATATATAGAGTTTTGTTCTCATCCTTTTTAAAACGAACATCAACAGTTGTGCTGAGTGTTCGAACAAGACGAATGCTATCGCCTGAAAGAATAGTTGTGATTTGAGTTACGCTGTCAAGACCATATGTAGTACCACATAGCTTTGTACCTTCTCTGGTTACGCAATCGCCTCCGGCAAGACTATCATCAAGGAAGTCTTCGCCAAGGAAGTTAGCATCGATTGCATTAATGTCAAGATCTGAACTGGCCAACTGATCTTCTTTCAGATCGTCTTTTGCCAGGAAGTCTACATCTAGTTCAGATAGGTCTAGAATGTTTGATCTGGTTTCTCCAGTATCTTCACCTGTATCAACCTCTTCGGCTGGAGATACAATCAACATGTTATCAATCTGATCCAAAGTCAGATTTAGAATTACAGGTCGAGTTGGTCTACTGTCGGCTGTTGATACGATTGTGGCCTGAAAAGCTTTCGTAAGAATAACAAACCCAGCACCATTTGATACAGTAATCTCTCCGACAGATCCATCTGGTTCTGGTAATAGAATAACCAGACTCTTACCGAAGTCATCTACGGTTGCTGCAAAGTCTGTACCACGAACAGCAATTGTGGCTGATGGTGTACGTAGGTTGATGTTGCCTTTGTTCATCTTACCAGACTGGCCGGTAGCAAATCTTGCAGTGCCTGAGGCAAACTTGAGAGCCATTCTTGAAGTGGATGGCTTACCACTATAGACAAAGTCGTCAATCACCAGTTTCGAGTGTTCAGTAACCTTCACGGTAGAGTCGTCCACAAAAGTGATTTCGACTCTACCGTTTCCAGTCTGTACTCTATCCAACTTGGCAATAGGTAACTGAGGTCGTGTAGGAACCTTTGTGGCTTTCTTCACAACCTCACTCGTTCCACGAGCTTGAGTTACCTTACCAATATTAGCAAGGGCCGCCGGCGTTGCACTGATTGATAACAAGAGTGCTGCCAGTGCTTGTGCTATTAACCTTGACCGTGTCAACATTATTTGTGCTCTTTTGGTTTACAGTCACGTTGTTTGTGCTACCAGTGAGAACCATTTCAACGTTCTTACCAGCTGTTCCGTTCTGAGTCATTGCAATGGTATTACCATCGCCTGCAACAGTTACATCATTCACGACGTCGTCAGTGTTAATGGTCGACGTATAAGTGTTGGTGTCACCAGTGAACGTGATGTTCTGTGTAGCACCGGTTGCAGAAGACGCCGTACCTTGATTGAATGTCAGGTTATTGGAATCACCTGTGACAGCTAGAGTCTTGGTTGAACCAGAAACACTTGCTGCATCACCCATGTCATAGGTAACGGTATTGTTGTCACCAGTTACGGTTGAATCGATGTTTACGTTATCGCCTTGCGTAATAGAACCTTGAATAAGGTTACCATTACCTTCTTGTGTCGATGTGATTGTCTGGTTGTTACCTTCAATCACAACACGGTTTTGCTCAGAACCGATACGGTTGTTTTGACCTTTTTGAGTAATCGTAATTGTGCTACCATTACCAACTTGGTCGATAAAAATCGAGTTAGTCGTCGACTGAGCATAAGCTAACGAACTCGTCATCAGAGACATAATGAAAAGTGCTAGTGCCTTTTTCATTGTCCTTCTTCCTTGTATTGAAAGTATCCTTTCGAAATACCTTGTTTAATTAGTTGTAATACCGCTTCTTCGATGGCCATCTTGACCGCCATTGTGTTAGCTTCATTCTCTGTCATTCCGGCTTCGGCTTCAACAAGCTTTGTGCCGACATCTACAAACTTAAAAACTGAAAGATCTCTGCCAACCGAGAGAACTGTTTTTGAAACCTGTACGTTGAGAATTACTTCTCCAGTATTTGTATTCACACCACGCAACGAAACAACCACCTGATCTTTACGGTACATAGTAGTACCGCCAATGCCAAGATATCTTGCTCCTGCACCACCAGATTCCAAATTCGAATCGTAACCAATAATACCACCTTGGATAATTAAACCAGCAAAGAGCATTGGCTCGAGTTTGTTGGCACCTTCTCCAAGATATTCTTCTCGTGTTTGTCGAACAATCTGACGTTCCTTTGCAAGATCGTCAACACGATTACGTTCAACAACTCTGAACCATGCTCCACCACCAGCCTCTGTCAGTGCAGAGATCAGAAGCGCTGTACCACCTTGAGTCACCGCAGTCGAGATACTGGCAATGCCATCCTTATCTCTTCTTTGACCAGTCAGATCTGGAAAGTCATAGACAGCCACAACTGCTTGTCTTTCTGGTGGTGAAAGGCTCTGCAGTTCTTTTACTTGTAGTTGTACAAGCTTTGGTTTATCCTGAAGCTGAAGAGCTCCGGAACCCATAGACATACATCCACTCAGAAAAAATGGTAATAATAAAGCTTTCCACTTTACCATTTGAATCCACTCGTTGGAATGATAATTTCAGTGGTGTTACCAGCATCGTCAGTAATAACTAGCTTAATCTCTGTGTCAGTCTTCTCATACTTGATGGTATTACCTTCAAGAGCAAACTCACCAGACTGACCACCCATTTCACCGAATAGGTTATTAGTCAGCTGTTGTGCCAGCTGAGAATAGATACGTGACTGTAGGTTATTCATGAATCGATTCAGAATCGAATTCTTTTCCTCGAGCGCAGCAGCTTTCAGATCAGCTTCAATTTTATCTTGAATCGCTTTCTTACGGCTGAACTCTTGGTTTTCAATTGTTAACCATTGTGCTCCAGCGTTCTGTCCGCTGAATGAAGGATTCTTAAATTGGAATACTAACTCACTTGCTAGGGCTGGCTGGCTTACCAGAAGCAGGCTGAGTATCAACAGCTTTTTCATCGAGCTTATCCTTCTTCAATTTTAGTTCCTTATCAGAAGAAAGATTAAACTCAAGTGAGAAGATCTTAATGATTTCAATTTTTAGGTTTATGGTCACTATGATCTTCCTTTATCTGCAATACAACACTCACCTTCTGTTGAAGTCTAATTAGATCGTTATCCAACATACGAATACGATCAATTAGAGCAATCAGAATTACATTGGTTTCTGAAATTAATGGCATTAATCTATCGGTAACAAACTTATAGATGAAGAATACAAAGTATCCCATCCCAACAGACGCTACAATTGGAAAGCCATATTGCTTTACCAGTTCAGCAATTGAATTTAAATCCATTAGTCTCTTCTCGCATCGTTCTTACCATCGGCTCGAGCGATACGATCGAGATCCGGTTTTAGTCCAAGTGCCGAACTTACAACCGCATCCACACGAATGATATCATGATTCATAGTCTTGACGCGATTGTCAAGTCCCATGATGATACCTTGCATTCCTTTAATAGCTTTCACAACACTTTCTAAAATATAATTAATGACGAAATACACGAAAACCCCACCGAGCAATGCAGCCGCGATGGGGAACCCGACATCAGCAATTAGTTTAAAAATAGCGTCGTAGTTCATACGATTCTATTTATAAGTTAGGTTACATCCATTCTAACTCATCAACGGTTCTGGCGTGACCTTTTTCAACTTCTCTACGGCGAGAAGATTGTTCTTTGACAACCGTTTTGTCGTTTTTACCAAGGCCACGAGCCCACTCGTACTTATTGAGCAGAAGGCCTTTATAACTCCAATACTCTTGCATAAGATCTCCTAGATTGCTTTCATAAGCAGCTGATCAAACACTTGGTTCCAATAAGCCTTAAAGGCTGGATTTTGAGCTCGGTCACGAGCTTCAAGAACACTTTTCATACGACGATAAGCAACGGGATCAAATATCATATAATAACTCCTACAATCAAAATACTAACAACAAACATGTTAACGACAAACAATGGTTTGTCCTTCATAGCGATGGATGCCCATCCCCAAAGACCAGCACCTGCAATAGAGATCAAAAGATCTGCAGTATGGAATTCGAAGGCTCGGCATGATGCGGCAATGATAACACATGCCGTGCCGAGCCATTTAATAGTTTCAAGGAAATTAGTCACGTTGATAATTCTCCAGCAGAGTGAAGCCACACGAAGCGCAGCGATAAAGTTGACCGTTATATTCAAGAATGTCACCGACTGACATTGAAGAAACGAGGCGAGTAACTTTTTGAACCTTATCGCTATTCCAAAGGTTCATGGCAGCAAACGCTTCTTCCATATCATTAGTATCAACCGTAGCAACATGAGTGTAGTGTTGGAAAAACTCGGCTTTAAAGCGCGAATCGAGCGAACGATCAAAGTATGCCTTAATGCGAGGAGTGTAATAACCACCAGCATTGATGGTATCAATTTCTGCATCGGTAAGTGAGATTTGATAAACTTTAATCATAATTTTTTCCTTCATTCCTTATATTATTAGTATAGTATATTTTCATAATAATGTACATAAAAAAATGCACCCAGAACGTGTCCGAGTGCATTTTTATTTTCAATAAAATGAAGGGCTTAGTCTTTTAGATTCTTCGCAGGCCGATAATGATAGTCATCGTGGATGTTTTCTCCCATGAAATTGACATCCATTTCGTTAATTTCCTTAAGAACGCGGTATCCAAGGTAGGAAAGGATTCCTACAACAGCTACGCTAGCAACTCCTGCGACTACAGTCTTCTTATCCATTTTCTTTTAGCCAGTTCAGAATGTTTTCTGGAGATGTTTCACCATAAGGATCTGACTCGCAATTATCTTCGAAACCTGGTTCGATGAACCACTTTTCAATCTTACCATTGTTGACAACACATGCATAACGCCATGAACGCTCGCCGAATCCAAGATTATCCTTATAGACACTCATTTTCATCTTATGAGTAAACTTGGCAGATCCATCAGGAATCATTTTCACCTTCTTGATCTTTTGCTGCTTGGCCCAGCAGTTCATTACGAATGCATCGTTGACCGATACACAAAGGATGTCATCAATACCCAGTTCCTTGAAAGCCTTGAAGTTATCTTCAAAGCCAGGAAGCTGATATGTCGAGCACGTAGGAGTGAATGCACCAGGAAGTGAGAAGAGAACTACACGCTTCTTAGCAAAGTAGTCAAACGTGGTCTTGTCTTCCCAACGATACGGATTGTCTCCGCCAATTGACTCATCACGAACACGAGTCTTAAAAACTACGCTAGGAACAACAACAGGAAGTTCCTGTGTATTGTCATCATATTTGTTCCATGAGCGCTTAACAGCAATTGTTTCTACCATACTGTATTTCCTTACCAATGATGGATTGCGTTTGCAATCAAAAAAATGTTTGCTATAACAGATTGAACAATAAGCAACGTCCGGATCAAAGCGACTCTGTCAGACTCGCGATCACATGGTGTTGCTTTTTCACCTAAGGCTTTTGCCCAAATACGCCACATAACTAACTCCATGAATAAAGCGAAGCGGGAGGATTCAGTTGTACCTCCAAGGCCCAGTCAATTACTATCTGTAATCTCAGCCTACG
>Ga0315907_10008355_pt1 | contig 10645 bp, 18 predicted proteins | sample LakEriMetagenome_3_FD_203525 | JGI IMG/M metagenome (GOLD analysis project Ga0315907, IMG submission 203525) | Freshwater fungal communities from buoy surface, Lake Erie, Ohio, United States - Buoy 12 MA123 | ecosystem: Environmental > Aquatic > Freshwater > Lake > Lake biofilm | place: USA...
GCACCAGAATACAGCGCAATCTTGAATGTGTCAGTGCCAAAGTTGAACGTGCCGGTGGCAAGCCCAACCTTGAACGCATTTGTAGCCCCCTGCTGAATCGGCATGTCAGGTCACCTCGATCCGAACCTGACCCGACCTGTAGGCATCCTGACGCTCCATACCGTCGCCCAAACGCTTGGCAAGTTTCAAGGCTTCGTTGTACTTCCCGTTATACAGCGCCATCATGTCGGTCTCACCCTTCATGTAGGTGTACGCCTCAACCAGAGAGCCGTAGAGCAGGACAGAATCAAAGTTGTCTCCCAACCAAGTTCTGCCACTGGCTGCCGTGGTGATCGACTCCGGGTAGTAGTAATAGTGCAATTCAACGGTGTACTGGGCGTCCGGGGTCGGGCCAAGGATGAAACTCAATTCCTTTTCGTCATCCGACCTCGGCCCAAACAGGGCGTAATACCGGGGAATTGCCTTGTCCTCGCTTGGATTGGGATACGACTGACGGATGAAATTGACATCCTTATTCAACAAATACTCATACGCCCCTGTCGCATCTATTGCCGCCATTGAATATACGGCAAGGAAATCTGTCGGGCATTGGAGGTATTTGTTATTGGCCGTCGTCAATCCAGTAACGTTTTTCCGCAGGGATGGAAACTGTACCGAGTTGTAAATGCGCTGCTCCGCCTGACGGACAAATACAGGAATCTCCGTCGCAAAGGACGAATCCTGATTTTCCGTGTAGGCGACAATTGCCGCTTGCAACTCGGTGTAGTTCACGCCATCGGCCCCCGAGCCATCGTGCCCTTGGTGGCACAACCATTACCACGGGTCTTGATCCCCGAGGTCTTGGGTTGGGGGTCATACCCGTCCCGGTTGATGTTGCCCACAGACATGTTTACACGGTTGGCCTTGGTAGGCTCTGCCGTGTAGCCATTGCCCAGAGCAACCTTGCCGCCAGTCATGGTGTGCGGCTCGGCATAGACCTCGGCAGAGCCGACTTCTTTGCCCATAACCTTTTTGCTGAACTTTGGCATGTCAGATCCCCGTGGCACGGACTTTCCGCACCGACTTCTTCTGGTTGGCAACCTTGGCGAGGTTGCGGCCCAACTTACGCATCTGCTCGTTGGTCTTGCCACCCTTGGCAAAGGTGGGCTTTTCGCCCGGGTGCATACGCTGCTCGTGCTTACGAACCGCCTTTTTCGCGTCCATGTTTTGCTCCTATGTCGCCACAATCGTTACTGTACCGATTTGCACGTTTAATACCAAGTAGTTTGGCGTCAAACCTGCATCATTTGCCCTAGAACCTCCAACAGGATTCCAACCCCACTGGAAATCTCGGCTGCCCTCAGAAGGCAATCCAACCCCGTCCTTGGTTGTTGCGGTGGTATTGGTCAACTGCAACCCGGTATTCCCTGACTGGGTATAACTCCTGTCCGGGCGGGGATCTCTCAAACCTTGAGGATCATCAACCGGGTACATCCCCAACTGCAACTGCGGGTGATCAGGATCCCAACACTGGGGGCAGACCAAGAGGTTGTAGTTCTTGGTCTTGATGATCTCCTTGCGGAGTTGCTTGAGTTTGAATCGGAAGTCACAGCGGTCGCACTGGGCAATCGCGTTCTTGCCTGATGCGAACCTGTTTCCCATCAGCCCACCCCGCTACCGCCGCCCAAGAACATGGGCCTAGGCACAAGCCGGATAGCCGCCTTCTCCCGATCCTCCGCCGCCGCCAACTCCCAAGCCTCGTCATACTGCTGCTTGAGGATGGGAAGCCGCTCCTCCGACCCCTTGATCTTGAGGGCCAAGTAATACGCCAACCCTGCCGCCAGACAGGGCAGGAACCGGAACGGCACATCAAAGTTCTTGATGCCCGAGTTGGTCGCATCCTGCATCCGGCGCAGCCTCCAGTACACAAACTGGTAGGTTTGACCGGGATTCGGGGTGGGCCAGACCGTGATGGAGTTCTTCTGGGTCAGGTAGATCGGATCATTGGTCGAATGCGACGCCGCAGTCGTCCCACCCTGCCCACGGGCGCAGTTCAGGAGATAAGCCGGGTTACCCCCAGATGCCTCCTGATACTCGTTGAAGAAGATCAACTCCGACCCGATGGTCACAAAACCCGCATTTGGTACACCAGACAGGGAGGTAATTGGGATGCTCGTGGCTGCGGAGTTGAACGTTGCCTGCACCTGCCCGGGAAGAAGGGAGTTCTGCCCCGACAGGCGTTGGATGTAAACCTGAATCGGACGCCCTTGGATCAACTTGTTGGGGATCGTGGCGTAAGTAGAAACACTGATCCGGGTGATGGTCAGGTCGGCCTGATTGTTGGTCTGCCCCGGATTCGTGCGGATCACATGCTCCAACAGGTCTACCGTGTCATCCGGTAGAGCATATGTCGGCTGACCTGTAGCAAGAGTGATAAGGTCTTGCTCAAAAGTCCACATATTGATACCACGATTAGCCCAATCAGCAAACAGCAGATTGAGACTACGACGAGCAGTCCGTAAATCGTAGCCAGTGCGAAGTTCAGAACCGGCACGTTCAAACGCCTCCTCGACGATCTCGTTGAGATCGAGGTTGAAATTGGCTACGCCAGATGTGGTCATCTAAATCTCGCAGTCTTCTTGGCAATGCCCTTGGGCTGCGCTACGAATTGCTTTCCGGCTTTTTTCCCAGCACGCTTTGCACGCGTTGTCGCAGCGTACTCAGAAGGGCTGAGACTTTTGATCGCAGCCTCTGGAAGGTATCTTTCACCCGTGTCAGAAGATCGTTTACCACTCTTCGTCCTCCATTTCTGGGCAGTCCAGTCTTTGAGCGACTGCTGCGGGTTTTTCATTTGTAGCCCCCGCCGCGCTCCTTGTACTTCTTTGCAAGAAGTTGCGCCTTGCGGGCCGACCACTGGCCTGCCGCAGTGCCCTGCACCGCCTGAGACTTGATGGACTCAAACAGGGATTTACGCATCCCGGGTTTGGTGTAAACACCTGCCTCGTTTACACGGGATTTGGTCTGCCCGCCCTCGGCGTATTGGCTGAAGTCCGTGTTGTCACGGCGCTTCTTGACCTTGGCCTTGGGCATCTTAGAGGGGTTGATGGCCCCCATCCCGCGACTTGCCATCATGTCAGTACATCTTTCCCCGGGTTTTCCCACGGACGGCGCAACCATCGGCACGAGACGAAGCGGATCCACCTTTTGCAAGACGAATTGCGCCGGAATCATCCGTCTTTTGACGAATTCCGCGCCTTACATCTTTGCTCCTTCTTTCGGCCCTTTCCTCTCGCTTTGCCTCCAATTCCTTGCGCTTAAATGCCCCGGGAGATTCAATCATCCTGCGGCCTTCGCCAATTTGTTTTGCACCGCTAGGAGCATTTTTTGCAGCCTCACGCGCTCGCATCACATTGGCCAAACCACGAGCGCCGGCTTGAAGAAATCTGGTAGCGCCCATTCCAAACGGAATGCCGGCTGTCAATTTTTCAAAATTCGACATCCCAGATGTTGATTCTCCAGTGCTTTTAGGCGCTTTTGCTGCTTGTTCAGATGGTATTTCTGCTTTGCTTGGCTTTTGATCGGCGTAATACTTTGCCATTTCAGCCGCAGTCGGGCCGCCCCTTCCGGCGCTGCGCCCGCTGCCGGTTGCAGCCTTGACCTTGGGAGCGGCTTTAGCGGGTTCTGTTTTAACGGGGGTTTTGTCCGTGTAATACGTTTCCCCGGTTTCGGTGTTCCGCCTTATGCCCTTAGCCTCATCTCCAAGTTCGCTGTAGATAGGCTCAGAGCCTTCTGACGAGCGCGCCTCTTGCATTTCACGAATCTCTTTTGAGAGATCCCTTTCTTTTGCTTTGGCAAGTTCGTCAGGATCAAAGTCCTGAACGCCGTCGCCGGGGACTATCCCGCCATCGTCGTAACGTGTTTTACGCCGTCCCATGATCAGCACCCTTTGTAGCCGCCACCTGCCATCTTGACTTGCATAGCCTTGGTCTTGCCCTTCTTGGCAATTCCATCGGCCTGCTTGTGGCCGGCAGCCAGACCACCACCAGCCATCTTGACTTCCATGCCACGGGTCTTGCCCTTTTTAGCAATACCGTCAGCCTGCTTGTGACCTGCCGCAAGGCCACCTTTCCTCATGCCGCGCTCACTGGGAGGGCGGGTGTCGGTAAAGTCACCCATACCGCCGGGGCCAATGTTCGGGCCGCCTGCGCCAAGCCCAAGACCGCCGGGACGACCACCCATATTGCCGGGTCGGGAACCCACGCCGGGACGGCTGCCGGGAGGCAACTTGTTGTCAGGACGGGTGCCGGGGGGCAACTTGTTTGTCACACCCGTGCTAAAGCCACCGGGCTTGGCGGGCATATAGGGCATGTTGGAAATGCCACCCTTGCTTGGCACTTTACTAAACGTGTCAAGATTAGTAAAACCACCCGTGTCACGGGCCGGCATACTGGAGATGCCACCCATCGCCATCTTCTTGCCCTTCATCTCGGCCATCTCATGCTTGAGCATGGACTTGGGAGCGCCCTTCTTCTTCATAAAGGCAATCTCTTTACCCATCATTTTCTTGGATTCAGCCATTTCGCCACCTTCTTTAAATTTGCGGCCCTTGTCGGCCTTTAGGAAATCCTCCCCCACAGACCGAGGCACTCCTGCCTTCTTGGCAAACTTGGGGTTGTTTGCCACAGCCGCCATGAAATTGTGCTGTTTTTTGCTAGTTGAGGGCACTGCGCTGCTCCTTCATAAAGGCATCCAGTTTTTCGTCAAGCCGGTCTAGCCGGGTAAGCACACGGTTGATGTCGTTGTGCACGTCGCCACGGGTGACGTACTTTTCCGAATGCTCCTCCCGCGTGCGGCTGATGAGGATGCCAACACGCTTGAGTTCGTCGTGAGTGGACTTGATCCACAGCAGCGCTGCTGCGGACACAAACGACAAAACGATGTTCCAAATCATCAATTCCATGATCAACGCATCTTGCACTTGGTTTTGCCCCGCTGGGCGATGCCATCGCCACGCTTGGAGGCTGAAGACGCCATGCCGCCTTTGGCCATTTTCATTGCCGGCCTTCGTGCCGCTTCAAATTTCTCTTTTGCTGCTTTCTTTGCAGCACGTGCCGCAGCATCTTGCTGTTGGCCAATAGCAATGTAATCAGTGGCAGGGTTGTAAGTCCCCGCAGTGTAGGTTCCTACTGAGACATCCTTACGCGGAAGAAGCGAACCGCCACCCATTGCGTCTTTATACTTCTGCTGCTCCATGCGATAGAACGCAAGATAGTTACCGTATTCAGGGCTGGTAGACCCGTACTGTCTGCGAGCAAGCCCCAACGGTTGAAACGCCTGTGCGTTAGCGCGTATCGTTGCCGCATCGGGGTGCTCAGCAATTCTGCGCGCTTGGCCCCTAAGAACAGGCGGCGTCGATGTCGTTTCACTCATGCCGCCATCGGCCATCTTCTTTCTCATTTTGACTTTGCCCCCATGCCTGTATCCCTGCTCATAGGGATCGTATGGATTTCCCATAGAGGGCAAGCCCATGTCCTGCCCGGTTGGATTGATAACAGACGGGCCAAACGGGTTCTGGGGCTGCTCGTCCCCGTAGTTTGGCAAGTACCCGCCGGCAGCAAATTTGCGCTTCTTCATGTCAACAGTTCCAAGCCCGCAGGCTCTTGTTGATCCGACTGTTTGGATCGTTGGCTGTCTTGGCGCTGGTCAACTTCTTCTTCATGCCCTTCATGCGGGCGCAGAAGGAGTCTCGGCGTGGGCCTCCCTCGGGCTGCGGGGCTTTCAGTCCCGGCTTGCCCGGATTGGCAGCGTTGTAGGAGGCTCGCCCCTTGGCGTTTAAACCGCCCTTGGGGTTCTTGCCTTCCGCTCGTTGCCATGCCGGGGTCTTAGCCATAGAACACCACAGCCGTAGTGCCCGTGCCAGTCACAGTCACATGGATGTTGGTGGCGCAGATGACGCCCTCTCCGGGGATAACCACGGAGAAAGGAGTTCCATCCTGCACGGTGGCGGTCGAAATGACCGTCGTTCCGGTTGCCCCGCCATCACGGACAACCACCGTTCCGGTGGCGGTTCCGGGCGTTACAAACAGCCCTTTGAGGCGGGTTCGGTCATTAAACACGGTATCCGTGCTGCTGACATAGCCCGCCTTGACATCAGTTTGCATCATGGTGATGCACTCCTATTACCAAACTGCGTTGGCGACGGGGAGATAGTAGGTGGTGCCGTTTTGCCCGACGATGGCGATATAGGCGTCAGCCGAGAAACTGGCCGGGGTTGCCGCTGCCGTGGGGGTTGCGGTCGTCAGGGTGCCAGCAGCGCCCAGATTGACACTGCCAGAAACGTTGCCGGTGAGATCGCCTTGAAAACCGTTGTCAGAGACAACTGGGCCAGAAAATCGAGTTTGTGCCATTACAAGGTTCCTTTTAAATGCTCATATTTGATCGCCAATTTTCGGGTCGAACTTGTGTCTTTTCCTAAACGTCTGGCGCGTTCCGCATAGGACAGTTCTGGATTGTCAAGAATGAATTTCAAGTTGGCAACAAATTTCGGGTCTGAGTGAAAGCGTGCCATTTGCGCCTTTGACAACGTTGCTCTGTACTCTGGACTACGGAAATCAAATGTACTGGCTCTGCGCCCCAATCGTATGCGTTCTTTGGTTTCTTCGCTATGGGTTTTTCCCCGCATTGGGGCTTTGGCAAAGTCGGCAATGTTGTAAACCTTAGGAGTGTCGAACCATGCTTTGCCCTGAAGAAAACTCTCTTCTAAGCGATCCAATTCCTCATGGTCGTCACACTCAATCTCAATCTCGCCGTAGAACGCATCGGCACCATATTTGTTGTAGGCGTTCTGAAGGTGTGGGTTGGTGTGCTTGTTTTGTCGAAGAAGTCGGAAATGCTCCTTGATCCGCTTCTTCGCCCTCTGCGATTGCCCCACATAACACTGGCCCGTTACCCGGTTGACCAGTTTGTAGACCCCACATACATCAATTTTGTATGGCATAAACCACTCCTGTTGGTGTAGTGTGCGCCATTTTGTGGGAAAAGAAAAGGGGGGTAACCCATTTCTGAATTACCCCCCAAGTGACATAGCCCTCTCGCTACATCAATTTAAGACGCACCGGGCGATCCGTAGATTCCCAGCGGGTCAGACACGCCAAACGAATAACGCTCGCGGGCCTTGTACCGCACGTTGCCCGTGTCGAAGTCACCGTCCATCGAGTTGGACAGCGGCATACGCACGAAGTGCTTCAGACCGTTGGGAACGTCCGTGGTCAGGAACCAAGCGTTCGTGTCGGTCAAGAAGTGGTTCACCGTGTAGCCCTCGGGGATCGAACCGTTGTTCTTGATGGCGTTGATGTCGTTGTCGGCAGTCGCCACCCGGAGTTCAGTCTCCAGCAGACGGGTTGCCACGAACATCAGAGCCGGCGGAACAATCAGTTTCCGGGGCTTGGCGGCGATCAGCAGGCCACGCTCGTCCGTCCATCCGGCGATCTGAATGACGGCGTTTTCCAACGACGTTTCGTTCAGGTCAGCGGCAACGGCAGGGCGGTTGCTGTTGGTTCCACCAGAGATCAGGGGGTGAGCGGTCGAGAACAGGCTCACACCGTCGCCATAGGTGACGCCGGAGTTGAAGCCTTGGTTCAGGACAGCAGCCGCCTTGACCTGCTTGGTGTACGCCATAGCACGAGCCAGCGCCTTGGTATAACGAGCCGAGAGGCTGTCATACAGGTTGTCCTCAATCGCCTCTTCGGTGATCGAGAAACCCATAGCGATGGTTTCGTGGTTGTAGCGAGCCGTCCAAGCCTCTTGGGCGTTGTCATAAGCAATCGCCTGACCTTCGGGTTTGACGGGCGCTGCGGAGAAACCAGCAAGTTTGGTTTCTTCTTCAAACGAACGCTCAGAGGTCTCCGTTTCGTAGATCTCTTTGTGCTCTTCGCCGTAGCGTGCGTACTCCAAACCAAACAGGGCGTTAAGACCCGGCAGGAGTTCTTTCAGTAGTTGGGCACGAGAAATTGCCATTTTTGATTACTCCTTAGATGCCGGTTGCAAAGGCATACGAGTGGTAACCCTGATTCCACTTGACCAGAACTTCGGGATACCCGACGAAGGTCAGAGCGGTGCCAGAGGCCAGCGTGATTGCGCTTGAAACGGTCAGGGTCGTGCTGTTGACGTTGGTAACGGTGATGAAGTTACCTGCCAACGAACCCGTTCCGCTCGGGGCAATCAGTTGCATACCTGCCTGAAGGCCGGTAATGGCCGCTGCCAGCGTGACGGTGGTCGAAGAACCAGAGGTGCTGCCGGTGCCCGACAGGGTCACAGCAGTCTCAGGAACCAGACCAACAACGCGGAACGGACGGCCATTCACCACAGCAACGTTGCCGGTGCCGTTGGTGGGTTGGTCGCCAGACACGCCCATCGCAGAGTTGCCCGAAGCGGTAGACCCGGCGGTGCCAGTCACGCAGTACAGGTTGTTGCCAACGAAGTTCGGCGCGGCGTAGCCAACCGTGGTGGCGGTGTTGCTCAGACCAGCCGAGGGCTGACCAATCATCACTGCCTTGAAGACCGCACGGTCATCATCCACAACATAAGCCACGATGTCGTTTGCCAAGACACTACCGGGGTAGTACTGGGCGAACTGCTTCTGGCCCGTGGTGGGGTTGGTGTACGAGCAGCCGACGAACACGCCCACTTGTCCGGCAACTGCCGTCGTCGTGGTCGAGGTCGTCATGGCGGTCTTGGCGACCGTGCCGTTCGCAATCAGTTCAACAAGGTCGCCGTTGAACAAGGCGGTGCCATAGTTCCGCTCAATCGGAAAATGGCGGATTGCGCCAGCATAGGGTAGGCCGTTCAGTTCATTGATCGGCTTGAAACCGTATGCGGCGTCAACAGTGGGGTAAGCCATTTGTGACTCCTAAAAGTTTAAGATCCGCGCCCGAATTTCACTTCGGAGCGACGCTCCTTGAAGAGAGGCATCCGGGCATCACTTTCGCGCATGAAGTTGTTGTCAACAGATTGCATTTGATTATCAGTTTGTTGCTGATAATACTCGTCTCTCTGCTGCACAAACTCAACGGGTGTTTTGCAAAGGATGAGGCCGCCAATCTCAATACTGTCTGGAAACCGGGATTTTTCCCCGACCTGCATCAGTTGGATTTCGGGATGCTCAGAAGCCTTTACGGGTTCCCAGCCTTCGCGGAGTTTTGAGGAAATGTTCATCGGATCAGGGTTATTCAACGTACTGATACGAATCCAACGGAAGGCGTAACCCGGTTCCGGGTTGGGATTCGGAAGAAGTTCAGGGGGACGCCACTTTTTGGGGCGCTCTGACTTCTCACGGGATTCCAGATCTCGGGGGGTACGTTCAGCCATTTTGATTCCTCATTTGTTCCGCAATTGCTCTGGCGTATTGCTCATTCGTAAGACCAAGACGCTTGGCAATGTTGACTTGTGACTTCGTAAGCACGATCTTTTTAGGCGCTGTGCTTCGTGTTGCCGGGGCTACAACTGTTGACTTTTTAACAGGCTTTTCAGAGGGAAACGCATCTGGGAAAACCTGACGCATACGATTGTTGATACGCTCGTAATACTCGTCGCTTGCTGTACTTACCCCACTTTCCACAAGTTTTCGATGTACCGTAAGAGCAAGGGCCGTCATTTCGTCGTCTGTACCAAACCACGGATTGGCTTCTTGCCACGCAGCGGCTTTGGGATCGACTCTTGGAGCCTCTCTTACAGTTTCTGGTGCAGTTTGTACCACAGGTTTTTCCTGTTGTACAGGTGCAGGTTTAAAATTGTTTACACGTTCTGCCCTGATTTTTGCCGCCATGATTTCTTCTTGGGCGGCCACCAGAGCATCTGAATCTCCCGACTCATAGGCTTCCTTGTATTTCTTCTTGGCGGTCTCCAACTCGTTTTCGACGACCTTTTTGGCCTGCTCGATCAATACTTGTTGGGTCTGCCCATGAGTACTTTGGAGGCGTTTGTTCTCCTCCACGAGTTGTTGGGCAAGGCGCACGGCCTCCTCCCGCTCACGCAGGGCAGCCTCTTTGGCCCGCCGCTCTTCGTGATAACCCTTGGAGAAGTGCTGAATCCGCTTCTTGACACCATCTGAATACTGAGAAAGTTCTTCGTCAGTAACCTCTGAAGGAGGCTCCTTCATCGGGGTGCGGTCACGGTCTTCTGGCGGGGTGTCGTCTACAACCTCGACCTCCGTATCGCCTTCGACCTCAAATTCAACCTTATCGGGTTTACCCTCAGACTTTTCGTCTGGGAACTTGAACTCTTCTTGTCCTTCTGCCATTTCCTACTCCTTATGCTCGGCTGATACCACGGGGATCTTGGACAACGGCTTCGACGCTATCGTCATTGATCAGACGAAACTCTTTGCCGTGGATCTTGATTCGTGTCCCGGTATTCGGGCGCACGAGGATGAAATCCCCCGCCTTGCATGAGGCTCCGCTAGGAAAGCGGTTTTTGTCCTTGTAAGCATCCGGCCCCATTTTGACGACGAAGAGAACCGGGGAAAGCACCTCTTCGTAATGAAGGGTTTGACCGGCTTTGACCAGTCCGCTTTCGTAGTTTTCTTCAATCTCTGGGAGGACGCACAAGAGATGGAAGGTTGAGGGGTCTGGAATTTGGCGGGCCTTTTCCTCTGCCGTTTGGGGCAGGG
>Ga0315907_10008359_pt1 | contig 10640 bp, 8 predicted proteins | sample LakEriMetagenome_3_FD_203525 | JGI IMG/M metagenome (GOLD analysis project Ga0315907, IMG submission 203525) | Freshwater fungal communities from buoy surface, Lake Erie, Ohio, United States - Buoy 12 MA123 | ecosystem: Environmental > Aquatic > Freshwater > Lake > Lake biofilm | place: USA...
TTGATCTTTTCCTGAACGCGGCCGCTATTGCGATTCAGTAGCTGCGTGATTTCACTGATTCGGGTATGAAAAACCAGCACGCGCGCATTGAGTACCTGACTGAACACCCGCCCTATGCGCAGAAAAAACGGCGCATGCGCTTCCATCGATTTACTCACATCAATCAGCACGTAAATACGTGGCATGATTTGATCCCGTTGTTTGAGCCGTAGCTTTAACAATTCACCACCGGTCGACAATCCCTGCCGGATGGTCGAAGGTATGTCGATACGCTGAGGGTGGTGCGTCTGACGCCATTTGCGAATTAATTTTTTTCGCAGTCGCTGTTCCAGCGGACGAATATAGGATTCGAGCTTGTCGATATCCTCAGGCATCCATTTTTTGAAATCTTCATGCAAGGGATCGACTTTGCTGGCGCCACCCATGGCTTGCGGGTTGTCCACGCCATCGCCTTGTCCGCCATCAAAATCCAGACCCACGGAAGGCTTGGCCTGGCCGGGCGGTCCTTCCATGTCGGCATGCATTTGCTCGACAAGCTGTTTGAGTGATTTGGATTTTTTTTGAGCGCCGCTACTGCGCGTGCTGCCGCGCACTTTGTGCGGGAACCAGAAAGCGTCAAACAGATCAGGATATTTTCTCCACTGATCTGCCGTTGAACACGCAATACTGCGCCAACAGGGCTTGAGGCTTGGGTAGAGCGCTGGCTCAAGCTTCATTGCGATGCGGAGCATGCCGTCGAGCTCGGCGAGTCCGATCAGAAATCCGTGGTCGCGCAAATAATCAGCGAAGCCGCGAATCTGCACATCGGGCGAGGTCGCTGATGGCGGCTGCTGCATCACACTAGCGCAACTCTCCGGCGACGCCGACATCCATGCCGACTCGGCTCTCTGATTGCAATTTCGAGATGATTTCAGAACCCATCTGCCATTGGTCGGATCGGGTTTTCAGCAGCGATGAGAGGCAAGCGCGAATCATGTCGGGGTCGTCCGGCACCACCTCTTGCCCCATTGCGCAGAGTACGCGCACCCAATCCAGTGTTTCTGCGATGCCGGGTACTTTTTCCAAATCCTGCTTGCGCAGTTTTTGAACAAAACCGACCGCCTGCTGTACCAACAGGTGGTTTGCCTCGGGAACCATTTTCTTGACGATCTCGATTTCGCGCGGAAGCGTCGGATAGTCCACGTAGTGATACAGACAGCGTCTGCGCAAGGCATCCGACAAATCGCGGGTGCCATTGCTGGTCAGTACCACGATAGGCTGCGTGGTCGCTTTGACGGTTCCAAATTCCGGTACGGATATCTGGTACTCACCCAAAACTTCCAGCAAGTAGGCCTCGAACGATTCATCGGCACGATCGATTTCATCGATCAGCAATACCGCTGGTTTTTCAGAGGTGATGGCTTGCATCAGCGGCCGTTTGAGTAAAAACGCTTCGGAAAAAAGATCTTCCCGCAACCCGCTGCCAATCTCTTTTTCGGCTTCGCGCAAGCGAATTTCCAGCAACTGCTTGCTGTAATTCCATTCGTACACTGCCTGATTCAAATCCAGGCTTTCATGACATTGCAGCCTGAACAAGGGCCGATCTAAAGCGCGCGACAATGCTTGCGCAATAGCCGTTTTACCCACGCCTGCTTCGCCTTCAAGCAGCATTGGTCGACCCAGTGCATCGGCCATCCACACCAATGTCGCCAGACCATCATCGGGCACATAGTCCGCTGATGCCAGCCAGACGGAGACATCCTTAGGCGTCATGATCGCTTACGACTTTCTTCCAAACAGGCGCCCGAAAAAATCTTTGATGAGCATCCAGACGATGGCCAGACCGTTCAGCTCAGTCACCGCTTGTGCCGGTGGGCTGGCCGGCGAGCCTGCCGAGGTCGAATCAATGGCCGGTGGTGCCGCATCGGCCGGCGTGGCGGCAATCGCCTTGATTTCGAAATTACCCGCAAACTGAGCCAGAATCATGTCGGACACCGAGGTCATCATGCGGCCGCCAAACTGGGCAAACTTGCCATTGACGATCACATCCGCTTTACCCAGCAATTGCGTTTGGCCGTCCGGATCGAGCACCAATTGGGCGGTCAAATGCATGGAGGCAGATGAGCCGCCCTTGTCGGCACCTTTGCCCATCATCACCAGCGTACGGCTAGCTGGATCCACCGAAATAATCTCGATATCGCCCGCAAATGCAGCAGTTGCCGGCCCGACTTTGACTTTGACGCTACCTTTGTAATTTTTTTCGTCGAGCTTTTCGGTGATCGTGGCGCCGGGCATGCAAGTGGCCAGCTCTGGGATATCCGATAACACCCCCCAACACGCGTCGAGGGGTGCTTTTATGGGATAACTCTTGTCAAGTGTGACTTGCATTATGAGTTCCCACTAGTGAGTCAATCCATGGGCTTTCAGCTCTTTCCAGATCCTGAAAGCGGTATGAGGCATTTCCAGATGGGTCACACCGAGATGGGCAAACGCATCTACCATCGCTGCAGTAAATGTGGGAATACTTCCGACGTGCGGCGACTCCGCCACGCCTTTGGCACCGATCGGGTGATGGGGCGATGGGGTGACGGTGAAATCGGTTTCCCAGTGCGGTGTCTCGACCGCGGTCGGCAAAAAATAATCCATCAAGGTGTTGCCTTGAATGTTGCCCTGTGCGTCGAACGACAGTAGTTGTCCCATGGCCACAGCAAATCCCTCAGTCAGGCCGCCATGAATCTGGCCCTCGATAATCATGGGGTTGATACGTGTACCGCAGTCATCGAGCGCATAGAAACGACGGATCTTGGTTTCTCCCGTTCCCTTGTCGATATCCACGACACACAGATAGATACCAAATGGAAAGGTGAAGTTGGGCGGATCGTAGTAATGCACGGCTTCGAGACCCGGCTCCATGCCAGCAGGCGGCTTGTTGTAAGCAGCCCAGGCAATTTCGGTCATGGTCTTGAATTTCTCGGCATTCCCTTTGACCTTAAACCGATCAATTTCCCATTCGAGATCGTTCTCGCCGACTTCCAGCAAATGCGCCGCCAGCTTCTTGGCTTTTGCATGAATTTTTCTAGCCGCCATCGCTATCGCAGCACCTGCCACAGGCGTGGAACGTGAGCCATAGGTACCCAGTCCGTAGGGTGCCGTGCTGGTGTCGCCTTCTTCGACTTGAATAATTTCCGACGGTATCCCCAGTTCGGTCGCGATGATCTGCGCGTAAGTCGTTTGATGTCCCTGACCTTGCGTGATTGTCCCCATACGGGCGATAGCACTGCCGGTCGGGTGTACGCGAATTTCGCAAGAATCAAACATGCCGACACCCAGAATGTCGCACATCTTCGAGGGGCCAGCACCAACGACTTCGGTAAAGGTAACAAGACCAATGCCCATCAGAGTCGGGCAGTCGGCGTCCGCACGTTTGGCGGCCTGCTCGGCGCGCAGTGCCTTGTAGTCAACTGCTTCAAGTACTTTGTCGAGGGCAGTGTGATAGTCGCCCGAATCATATTCAAAGCCGAATGCCGAGGTATACGGAAATTGTTCCTTGCGAATGAAATTCTTTTTTCGAATTTCCGCTTTGTCCATATTGAGCTTTTGGGCCAGCACATCGACCATGCGCTCTATCAGGTAAACCGCTTCCGTAACGCGGAAAGAACAGCGGTAGGCAACACCACCGGGCGCCTTGTTGGTGTAAACACCCTCAACCGTGCAATGCGCCGCCGGTATGTCGTAAGAGCCAGAGCAGATGTGAAATAGGCCAGCGGGAAACTTGGTTGGATCAGCGCAAGCATCAAACGCGCCGTGGTCGGCAACGACGTGGGTACGCAGGCCAAGAATTTTTCCATCGGCCGTCGCTGCGAGTTCACCCGTCATGTGATAGTCACGTGCGAAAGCGGTTGAGGAAAGATTTTCAATGCGATCTTCAACCCACTTGACTGGGCGACCCAATACGATCGATGAAACGATGGCACAAACATAGCCTGGGTAAACACCGACCTTGTTGCCAAAGCCGCCGCCAATATCTGGCGAGACGATGCGTACTTTAGATTCAGGAATACCCGACAACATGGATACCACCGTCCGGACCACATGAGGCGCCTGACTGGTCATGTAAGTGGTGAGTTCGCCGCGAACCGGATCGAACGAGGCCACCGCACCGCAAGTCTCCAGCGGACAGGGATGCACGCGCGGGTAGAGCAATTTTTCCGTGACAGTCACCGGCGCATTGCTGAAAGCCGCATCCGTGGCCTCCTTGTCACCGGCATCCCATGAGAAGATGTGGTTGTGATGATAGCGCTTGCCATGTGCGCCTTCGGTTTTACCCGCGAGATCTTCACGCAGCACGGGCGCATCTTTTTCCAGTGCCTTGAAAGGATCAATGACGACGGGTAGTTCCTCGTATTCGACTTCCACAGCCTCGACACCATCGGCGGCAATGTAGCGATCCTCGGCAATCACGACAGCGACTTCCTGCATTTGAAAATGAACTTTTTCATCTGCCAGCACGGCGGCCACATCACCTGCGAGCGTTGGCATCCAATGGAGTTTGAGTGGTTTGAGATCATCGGCAGTCAGTACCGCGATGACACCCGGAATGGCGAGGGCTTTTTCTTTATTGATCCGCTTGATTCGTGCATGGGCGAGCGGCGAGCGCACGATATCCATGTGGACCATTCCGGGAAGCTTGATATCGTCAACATAGTTTCCCTTGCCTTGAATAAAACGGGCATCTTCTTTACGAAGGCGGGAATCGCCCATACCTTGCAGGGCTGCCTTGCGATCAGGTGCATTCATATCTGTCTCCGTGAGGGTGTGAGGCGCTTAGGCGGTGACGGGCTTTTCAGCATCTTCACGCAGCTTGTTGGCCGCATATTGAACCGCTTTGACGATATTTTGGTAGCCCGTGCAGCGGCACAGGTTGCCCGACATGCCGACACGAATTTCGTCTTCGGTTGGGTTGGGGTTGTCATGCAAAAACCGGTAGGCGCGTGTCAGCATGCCCGGCGTACAGAAACCGCACTGCAAACCGTGCTCCTTGTAAAAGCCTTCCTGAACCGCATGCAGCACACCGCCTTTGGCCAGGCCTTCCACCGTGATGATTTCACTGCCTTCGCACTGCACCGCGAAACACGTACAGGACTTGACCGATTCACCGTCAATATCCACTGAGCAGGCGCCGCAATGACTGGTTTCGCAGCCAATATGCGCACCGGTCAGATTTAATTTTTCGCGCAGGAAGTGGATCAACAGCGTGCGCGGCTCAACCGCCTCTTCGACTTTTTTTCCATTGATCGTCATCGAAACAATTTTCTTGGTCATAGCATTCTCCTGGCAGATTTTGTTATTTACAGTGGGCCATGGCTGCGGCAATCGCACGGCGCGTCATCTCGCCAGCCATGGCAGTTTTATACTCGGCATCTCCCCGCAGGTCTTCGGCCGGGTCGCAAATGGAGCGCACACTGTCAACGACCTGATCGAGCAAGGCAGGGGTAATTTCCTTGCCCATCATCAGTTGCTCGGCAGCGCTTGCCCGCAGAGCCGTTGGCGCAACATTGGTCAGACCGATGGCGATGTGGGTCACTTTTCCACCCGACATTTGCAGCACCACCGCTGCGGCTGCCGTTGCCCAATCACCGGTTTTGCGTTTGAGTTTGTGATAGGCGTAACCCGTTTTGGGAGCAAACGGCGCCACTTCGATCGACACCAGAATTTCGTCTTCAGCCATCGCCGTCATGTACGTGCCATGAAAGAAATCAACGGCCTTGACCTTGCGCTGGCCATTCGGTCCCTCAAGCACAAAGGTCGCATCAAGTGCCATCGCAATAGCCGGATGATCATTTGCCGGATCACCATGCGCGATATCGCCACCGATGGTGCCGCGGTTGCGTACCTGAGGGTCGGCGATCAGCTTGGCCGCCTCGGGCAATAGCGGCACCTTTTGCTTGAGCACCTCCGAGAACAAGACCTGGTTTTCGGTCGTCATCGCACCAATTTTGATGACACCACCTTCTTCCTTGATACCCCTGAGTTCGGGAATTTTATTGATATCAATCAGATTGGCAGGCTCGGCGAAGCGCAGTTTCATCATCGGCAAAAGACTGTGTCCACCCGCGAGAATTTTTGCTTCATCACCAAATTTCGCCAGCAGTGCAACGGCCTCAGACACTGTTTTGGGGCAGTGGTAATCAAATGAGGGTGGAATCATCTTGGTCTCCTTATTTATTTTTTCTGCCATCGGCAAAGCGATGTGCATTGCCGATTGATGCTGCGCCTTGGTTACAAATATCTTCACCTGGCTTGAAGCGCTCGCAAGCCGTACAAGTTCGGGGAACACCGAATAAATCTGCATTTGTGGCCAGCCAGTACCGTAGTGCGACGCGCAGTGCTGACGAATCAACGATGTCGCGTGATTTTTCCAGCCACACAAGTTTCCGGTTCAATTTAATCAGTGATTTTTTACATAATTATTTTTTCTGAAACTAACGGGATACTTTTTATACTGCCGAGTCATCCTATCATCAAATAAGTGGTATACGTTTGACTTATATGAACGCGCTCAAAATATCGGCAAACAATTTGGCAACGTTAGCGCTGCTTGTCTGCGTCATTTTGTCTTTGCTTCAGGTGCGCAGCGCAGGTGATGGAGATTTCATTTTGCTATTGCTGACACTGGTCGGGGTCTTGTCGGGTTGCTCAGCACTGACCTGGCTGAGGCCGCAGCGATTCGGCTTGTCGCCGCCGAACGTCATGCTTTCGCTCGGTATCGGGGGCATGCTGCTCGGTCTCTACTGGGATACCACCCGTGTGCCGATCGCCACACTGGAAAGTTTGTGTGTCTCGAGCTCACCCCTGGGATTGATCGATTCAATGCGCTTTCACGCCAGCCTCTTCCCGGGCATGCATACCCTGATGCTGGTCGGCGGCGTATCGGCCATACCGACCCTGCGATTACTGCGGCCCGAATGCAGGCGCCTGTGCTCGATGGTCACGCAGAACGTACTGTGTTCCAGTTGGATGCTCGTTGGCATGACCTTTGGGTCAACGCTGTTTGTTCAGTCGATTAACTCCATCAACGGCATGTCGGTCGACAAAATGCTTGGAGGCATGTTCACCGGCATGGTGTGGGGAATGGTGGTGAGCGTTGGCTTGTACCGGTCTTTTTTTGTTGCAAAAGACCGGCTTGCGCACCACACGACCATATGACACCCGCTCATGGGGTCAGTGACGTCGTGATGTCTTCGGTCATTCATCATCGACGAAGCGCGCATCAAATCTTCCGCAGTAAAAACCCCCCAATCGATACCGGGCCCTGATTGGCGCTTTGCAGCTGAAAAGTCCCGCCCATCTCTGCGGGCCCTGTACCGCTACCGCCATTACTCACCGGGCCGAAAAAGCGTCCGCCGATACCGCCGCTGAGGGTCGTGTTGCTTGCGCTGCCGGAAAAATAATTGGCGAGTTCTCCACTGCTCAAGGTCGTGCTTGCCGTCAGCGCGAGCGGCAGCGGATCCATCTGTCCCTCGTCGATACGCGTGCCGCTGAAGGTGAGCACCACCGTGCGTTTGTCGAAATCGACCGTCGCCTCAACCTCGCCAAACAGCGGATGTGAATCCTGCGCCTGCAGGTAGCTGAACCAGCCATAGATACGACCGCGGTAACGCACCACGCCGCTGGCCGGCAGGTCGGCCGTCGGCGTCACCTGACCGAAGGCCATCAGACCGCGCCGCATTTTGTTGTGCTCGTTATTGCCACCCCATTCGACGATTCCGACAGTGTCTTGGGTGATCCACGCGCCCAGATTGACATGCGCATACGACCAGTGGAGGAAATCACGGTAGCCCTTGAATCCCGGGTAAGGCACGCCCACCCCGTCAGCCCAGGGCAGCAACACCAGCTGGCCATTGGCCTCCACGCCGTAGCCTGCTTGCGTTGCGCCGTCCTCGTGCAGTCGTGTTGCCTGCGCGTTATCCGGCGTGCTGCCACCGCTGCGCCAGTCGCCCAGCCGCGCCTTCAGGCCCTCGGTTTCAATGCTGGGGCAGCTCGGATGGTTGCTTGGGCAGCGCACGGGTTCGGTACGTGGGAAATAGATATTGTTGGCGTAATTGGCCTGTGTGCCGTTCACGCCCTTTTTGCCAAAGTCGAAAAAACTCAGATCCGTAGCGGCGGGTAGCGGCTGGCGCACGGCCAGCCCGTTGGCGTCGAGCTGCACGCGTCCCTGGCGAGTTTCAAAGGTCTCGATGATCCGTGGGCGCTCGGTTTTTCCGTCCCACGACAAACCCAGATTCGACAGCAGCAGTGTCACGGATGCCAGTCGACCGTCGGTGGCTTTGCTCACGCGCACATCGGCCATGCCGCCCGTGGCGGGTCTGAGCCCGTAAGCTACTTGTGGCGCAGGATTGGGCGTGAGCAAGTCATTGGTCGATATCCCGTATACCTGCACGCCGAAGTCGGTGACCCCGATGCCCTGATCCGTGCGCACAATCGTCGGGCCAGTGCACTCGGTGCCACTGCCCGGGCAAGCGGCTGCAGCGGTGACGACTTCCGTACCCGTGCCCGTTTGCTGGGGCGACGCCGACGTGCCGGTCTGACCGGTGCCCCCGCCATCACCGCCGCCACAGCCGCTTAGCAACGACAGCCCCGCAAGCAGCACCGCAACGGTGCCGCGTTGGCCCAAAAATCTCATGATGAACTCCCCTTGTTGTGCCTGGTGGTGCGCGCATCGCTGACGTGACGAATGACGGCAGCCATGGGCAAAACAGAACATAGGGCAGCAGGAAAGCCGCTTCTTGAGGGTCGACAAGCGAACCGTTGATCCAAATGCCGCCCGGTGCGCGGACTTGGTCCAGCACAAGCGCCTTGCCTTGCTCAGGGGCACGGTGCTCTTTGTCAATTAAACTTGACATAGATAACTGACAGGCATACCTTACATCCAACCAGGGTCACGCAGACCGTTCAGGAGACAGCATGGATAATTCCGCGCGTATTGAAGCAGCACTTGAGTCGGCCATCGTGGCCCAGGAGGCGCCGGAAGGACCGCCGCGGCTGGCCGCCGCCATTCGCCATTCGGTATTTCCAGGCGGCGCGCGGATTCGCCCGCACCTGACCTTGGCGGTTGCCCAAGCCTGTGGCGCAGACGATATCGACCTGGCCGCCGCTGCCGGCGCGGCAATTGAGCTCATGCATTGCGCCTCGCTCGTGCATGATGATTTGCCCTGTTTCGACAACGCGACCACGCGCCGGGGCCGGCCTTCCGTCTTCGGTGCCTATGGTGAACGGCTGGCCGTGCTGGCCGGCGATGCGCTGATCGTGACCGCTTTTCAAAGTCTTGCAGTCGCCGCATCGCAAAAGCCGGAACGCATGGGACCCTTGTTAAGCACGCTGGCTGCCGGCGTTGCCGCGCCCTCGGGCATTGTTGCGGGTCAGGCTTGGGAGTGTGAGCCGCGTGTGGCGCTCACTGCCTACCAGCGCGCCAAGACCGGCGCCTTGTTTGTCGCGGCCACCGTGGCCGGCGCTCAGGCGGCCGGCGCTGCATTTGAACCCTGGCGCGCCCTCGGCGAATGGCTGGGCGAGGCATATCAAGTCGCTGACGATATTCGCGATGTGGCGCTGGATACCGAGCAGCTGGGTAAGCCAGGTGGGCAGGATGCCGCGCTGGGTCGTCCCAGCTCGGCAGCAGAGTTGGGTTTGTCGGGTGCCATACAGTATTTCGACCAGCTTATTGCCTATGCCAGTGCCTCTATCCCGAGCTGCCGCGGTTCAGCGCAGCTGCGCACCTTGGTGCGGCAGGAGTCCCGCAGGCTGGTGCCGGTTGAGCTCACCCGCAAGCTCGTGCCTACCGTTACTCGCATCTCGGCCTAGCGATGACGGCAGCCGTTCTTTCCTGGTCAGACTGGCTGCTCGGCTGGCGCGACCGGCTACTCGCCAATCCCGCATTTCATCGTTTCGCCTCCGGCTTTCTTCTTACGCGCCCGATCGCCCACCGCCATGCGCGAGAAGTGTTCGATCTGGTGGCTGGTTTTGTGTATTCGCAGGTGCTGGCTGCCTGCGTGCAGCTCGACCTTTTTAAAAAACTAGCCCAGGGCCCTCAAAGCATCAGTTCGCTCGCACGCCAGTTTGAAATGAGCGTAGAGGCAGCGGAGCGCTTGCTGGCGGCTGCTCAGTCGCTGCGGCTGGTCGAGAAACGTGGCTTCACGCCTGCCGGTGAGCAGCGCTACGGACTGGGCATGCTGGGTGCGCCGTTGGTCGATAACGAAGCAGTGATCGCCATGGTTCGTCACCACGCGACCCTCTATGCTGATCTGGCAGACCCTGTTGCGCTCTTGCGTGGCCGTGTACGGCCGTCGCTCTCAACCTATTACCCCTACACCGCGGACGAAGCCAAGGCGCATGCCGCAGAAATCACACCGGAAAAAGTCGCTAATTATTCCGCGCTGATGTCGGCCTCCCAGCCCTTGGTGGCGGCCGAAATTCTGGATGCCTTTTCATTTGCGCCGCACCGTCATCTGCTGGATGTGGGTGGCGGCGAGGGCCGCTTTCTGGTGAGCGTTGCCGAGCGCGCCCCCCATTTGACATTGACCCTGTTCGACTTACCGCCGGTGGCAGCCAATGCCCGCGCGCGGTTTCAGAACGCCGGGGTTGCCGATCGCGCTCAGGCTGTGGGG